>ENA-ORXT01005720-ORXT01005720.1-marine-metagenome-genome-assembly--contig:-NODE-5720-length-12041-cov-3.354146_pt1 | contig 12041 bp, 11 predicted proteins | sample MGYA00237868_ERZ511482 | MGnify/ENA metagenome assembly ERZ511482 | reverse complement strand
ATTCCCCAATTTATTCTCGGTGGTAAGCAAACCGCCTGAGAAAGAAAAGAGCGCTGGCAATGGCGAAGCATCGGCAGGCGGTCGCCGCAAACGTCGTCGCAGGGCTTAATCACTATGAGCAGTTACAATATTGGAATTGATACCGGTGGCACTTACACCGATGCGGTGATTCTGGATACACAAAGCCGTGAAGTGATTGCTTCTGCAAAAGCCTTAACTACGCGTGGTGATCTTTCCATTGGTGTGATCGAAGCACTCGGCCAAGTGATGACCAGTAGCGCTGGCACCGTTTCGGCCGAGATGATTTCACTGGTATCGTTGTCCACCACGCTAGCAACCAATGCACTAGTCGAAGGACAAGGCTCACGGGTTGGTGTGATTCTGATGGGCTTTGATGATGTGATGCTGGATCGTAGCAACCTTGAGTCAGCTATACCTACAGCCGTTGTCACACGCGTAGCAGGTGGGCATAACCATGATGGCTCGGAAGCACGCCCTTTGGATGAAGCGGCCATAAGAAGTTTTCTCGAAGCTGAAAAAGAAAGTTTTGGTGCGTTTGCGGTCGCCTCTCATTACTCCGTACGAAACCCTGCTCATGAGCGCCGCGCTCAGGAAATTGTTCGTGAGGTAACAGGCTCTCCGGTTACAGCCTCTTGTGATTTATCCGAAGCGCTTAACGGCCCACGCCGCGCTCTAACAGCCGCTTTTAATGCCCGTATTATTTCGATGATCGTTGCTTTGGTAGACGCAGTGCGTGGCGCACTAGCAGGTCATAACATCACTGCACCCCTAATGATTGTAAAAGGCGACGGCTCGATAGCTAGTGCCGAAGCGGTTGTTGAAAAGCCGATTGAGACGATTTTGTCTGGCCCGGCTGCTAGTGTTATCGGTGCTAACTTTTTATCTAAAGAACCCAACTTCATTATCTCTGATATTGGTGGCACCACCACCGATGTGGCTATCGTTAAAAACGGCTGGCCAGACCTCAATGAAGCAGGCTCTATGGTTGGTGGTTTTAGAACCATGATCAAAGCCATCGACATGCAAACCATTGGTTTGGGTGGCGACAGCGCGATTGAAATTGATCATCGTGGACGGGTGATTTTAAAGGCGAACCGCGTAGTGCCACTGGCTTTGCTTGGACATCGCTGGCCGTCAGTGATTAAAGACTTAAAACATAGCCTGAGCCAAGGTATGGGCTTAGGTTTAGCGACTATGTTTTTGGTGCGACCTGAAGGCTATGATCGTCACCCTTTGCCAAGTGACATCCCAGAGGCGGACCGTGAGTTTTTGTCATTAATCACAGAGCAACCGATTCGTTGGTCACAACTGGTAAATCGTGTATCTGATCGTAATCGTGTGAATCGTTTGGTTGACCGTGGGTTGCTGCAAATTGGTGGATTCACACCAAGTGACGCCGCTCATGTATTGGATCGCCAATCGCAATGGTCACGAGAAGCCGCTGAGTTAGTCACGCTAATGATTGGGCGCTCTTACGCTAAAATTTCTTACAACGACAAAACCCTTGATGAAGAATGCCGAGCGTTCGCGCAGGAAATCTTTGATGCCATGGTGGCCAAAAGCGCACATGTGTTAGTTGAGAAACTCACTGGCAATACCATTGCGTTTGACGACCCAATTGTCAGTGCGATTACTCATGGCAAAACCCAAGTGGGTGACTTGAATATCTCGCTCATTCCTAACTTGCCGATTGTGGCAGTGGGTGGCCCTGCTCCGGTTTTCTATGGTAGCGTGGGTGACCGTTTAGGGGTTACGCCGATTATTCCTAAAGGCAGTGAGGTAGCTAATGCCATTGGCGCTGCGATTGGTATGGTTAAAGTGCACGCTGTTGTGGAGATTAGTTCAGGTGACAGCGGTGGGTATCACTTACATCATGATGGGAAGCCGATTCGGGTGGTTTCACCTACTGAGGCGATTGCACAGGCTAAAGTGTTAGCTGAGGAATTGGCGGTTAGAAAGGCTGAGGCTATGGATGCTATTAACCTTGAGACTGAGGTGAATGTTGAGCGCTTGGATATTCCTGGGATGGCGAATGATCGGGGATTGATTTCGGCTACTATTACGGCTGAGTGTTTGGGGTCACCTAAGTGACCAGTGCTTGACTGAAGAAAAAGTTGGCTTGTAGGTCATACTAGCTTATTTTGATTTACCCATCTTTTAAAGCTCTTCATTTCATCTGGCGTATCAATAAACTGCGTTAACTGAAGCAGGTTATCTGCTTCTAGTAGAGCAACACCTTGTTTAATTATTTTTTCAGCACTTAATATTTTATTTTCAAATTCACCACACCATTTTGACCAGTGGCTTAAATCGCGATAAACGCCAGAGTCAGAGTCGAAACCATCCAAAAGAGTCAAGTTTTGACTAATATCTACAATCAAAAGTTCTCTTAAGTCATTTTCAGGATAAAGAGCTTCTATGCCTTTTAAGTGCCCTTTAACTTCATCAATATAGTACGGGCGCGGAAGGGTTCTATTTTGACTAGCCTCAAGCGTTTCGATCTCGCCAGAAGATGCGATGCGAGGAATAATAATAGATCCATCTCTTGCCCTGATAATTTTCCTAACCTCATCAATAATGACGCTCGGGCAATTTTTGTTAGATGAAATTAGAGACTTCGCATTCTTATTAATGATGTCTGCACCATGCTCTCCCTTACGTAGAAGCTCTAGCTTTGAAAAATGCTCTTCTATGTGAAATTGAAACTGGCTAATTCTCTCTCTATTATTATGCTCTGTAACTTTTCTCTTGAAAACATTAGATTGCGATTGAAAGTCCACGCCAAAGTGGTTCTTACCGCACATATTTCCAATGTTCGTTATTTGACCTGTTTTAGTTGTAACGATATAACCTTTAGAATGTGGTGTTCTGCATGATTGCAAACCACAAGCCACCTTATCTTTGAATAAATAGTTACCGATAATTTCTTTAAGCTGATGCTTTTTTGGATTCAGCTTCTCAGTAAATCCGGGTAAGGAAAGGACTTCCGTCCAGTCTTCAACACTCTCTAATCCCCGTTCACTGTTAAGAGTTATCATTAAATTCCATCATGTAATATAAAACAATCAATATAACACAATTAGTATTCATGATTAGTGACGATACTTTGATCTAGATCAGAGCGGTATCAACAACTTCATCTCATCAACCGGTGAAACCATAAACCCATGATGCAGATAAAACCGCTTTGCACTTTCCAACATAGCCTGAACAACCAAAGCACGCACGCCAACCTGCTGAGATATTTCTGAAGCACGCAACAACGCATCCTTCAACAAACCACTTCCAAGCCCTTTCCCCTGCCAACTCTCATCGATAGCCAAACGCCCTAATATAATAACGAGGATCAAGTCAGGCATATTTCTCTTAATCTTTCCTGGCGATTCAATTTGCATAACACTGCCAGTAGCAATGTTATAGTAAGCAATAACACGCTTCTGATCACAGACGACATAATTACGAGAAGCACCCGTCACTTCATTTTTGAGAGCGCGCCGCTTCAACCAGTAATCGCGCTGTTCTTCACCTGAGCAGAATTCACTAAAATCAACATCATTGCTTATCGGTACCGGTGGGCTTAGCTCTCCCATGGAGCCTTTTTATTGAGTAGCTTTTGAATGCGCGCCTGATTATCAACAGGTAGCGGAGAACTTAGTGCCGACTCAAGCGCTTGGAATTGCTCTTCATTTAGCAAAAATAAACGCTGATCAAGTAAAACATCCATCGCTTCGCAACAAGCAACCTCCAACATGAAGTCGGATCTGCTTTTACCCATAAGCGATACAGCCTTATCAATTAGCAGGCGCTGTGTGGGTTGAGCCCGAATATCGATTGCATATACAGTCAAGTGCCTTGCATTATGCACTTTCTACAATAGTTCTAACCGCGTCAATAGCATACAACCAGTCTAGATTATTTTGTGGCATACGATTCACTCGATGGATAATGCCCCCAACATCAGCCTGCTCTAGCCCACCATGGGACGAAATACTATGCTGATAGTGTTTTGTCATTGACGAAGATCAGCACTTTACGGCGGTTCTGAACAAACAGGTTAACTGTCCAGCTACCAAGTCCTAGTTTCGTTTCAGAAACATTCTAATCATAATAAGGTCAAGTATCACAGGGGAAGATATTGAACAGAAAAGTATCTGTCTGCACTGTTGTGCATCTAATCATAGACTCCATTGTAACGTGATAATCAATGAGCAGCGGGGTTATCCTTGACCTCAATTCAATAATTGTCCATTGTTTAAAGCAGCTTAATTTCATACAAGGCGATACTCACATGGCACTTTCAGAGGCACCAAACAATAATACTGTTAGCGTAGTCGTGTGTGATTCCTGTCAGCTCGTTGCGTTTTCACATCTTGCGAGTAAACGCTGCTCTTCTTGCGGCGACACATTACCCGCGCCACTTAAACTGCCATCACTTAAAGCCGTGTCACGCACCGTTGGTACGATGGCCTTCTTAAAACCTGCTGCCGACAACGTGAATGCCATGCTAGAAAATGACAAAATGATGTCGTTTCGAGACCATCCCACGGCAACAGATATCGTGTATGGCCCCACCCTGTGTGGTTGGTGCAGCACTCAATATGCAAAGCGCCCTCAAGCGCCCAATTGTACAAACTGTGGCGGGCTGTTGCCAAAACCACCCGGCAGTGACCCTGGTCCGCTTCCTCCTAAAACGCCTCGTCACTTACCAAAGCAATTTTTACAAACGGTCTTACTCAAAAAGAACCCTGGGCTTTGGGCTGGGCTTATTCTAGCCGCTGTTGGCATAGTGTATCCGCTGCTGCTGCCAGTTGCAGCGGTGGTTATCTATTCCGGCCTTGTCATGCCCCTGCGCCGCAGAAGCGCACTGCTCAAAGGCGTCGAAACACTTGGCGTTATTTCACACGTCGCGCGCTATAAAGATAATAAAACACCCATCGACCAACAAGCCTCTCAAGGCCCGTTCAGTGTTATGTATGCCGTTCATTTTCGCTTTGAAGCCTCTGGAGAATTGCTTGAAGGACGCAAATTTACCTACGACCCATCGGTCATGGATTATATGATTGGTGAGCCCATTTGGGTTGTTTACCGCCCCAAATCACTAGAGGCTTATGATTTATGGCCGCCTTTGGCATAGTGCTGAGGCGCAGTTTTTTTTGAAAGCACGGCCTTATAAACGCAAGCTAAATCGACTTCATCACCCGTCGCCAAGCAAAATAACCTAGCAATAAAAACACCACTAACAATGCAACGCTAAACATTCCCCAGTTTTCACTGACTGCGCTCTCTATCGTTTCACCAAATAGATACCCCGCGCCCACTAAAATTGTGACCCACAATAAAGCAGAGCTTGCATTAAGTAGCGTAAAACGAGGCCACGACATATCGGTCAACCCTACTGGCAACGCACCAATCGTTCGCATCCCTTTGGGGTATCGGTATAAAAATATATACGCAACGCCGTAGCGCTTAAGCAGTTTTTTTCCTGTCTCTAGGGCTTTGGCAAACCGTGGGCGGGAGGCAAGTGCATCGGCGCCGTAGCGGCGCATGGCAAAAAAGCGCGCCTCATCACCAAGGTAGCCACCGGCGAACACGGCCACAGCCACCCATGTAACATCTAAAGCGCCCGCTTGAGCAGCGTAACCTGCAAATAACGGCAAAGCACCGCTTTTTAACGCACAATAGGCAAACAATAGCGTGTAGCTGAGCGCGCCGTACTCACGAATGAAATTCAGGAAAGTGTCGATATTTTAATGCCTTTTGTAATTAAATTTGGCCGATGCTTGCAGTGCAGAAATTGTGAATATTATTTACCTTAGCTAAGTAACACACGGCAAGCGGCAAATACAACTAAGCCCACTACAATCGTTAACATTAAATGTCGCCACCAAAGCGCCACTGCAAACGCTACCACCGAGGCGATAAGATAATGATTGTCCAACCCAACCGTAATTGTTCCGTCTCTTACTAAACTCATCTGCACCACGATCGCGGTTAATACCGCAATGGGCACTAACTCCAGCGCTTGTTTCAACAATAAAGGGATTCTCACCTTACCTGCAAATGCCAACGGTAGATAACGTGGTAAAAACGTGAGCGCCGTCATCCCGATAATTAACCACCAATAATCACTCACCGGGAAGTCTCCTGTTTTATCGCCACTTTCTGGCGCTGCATTATCAACACACCCACCCCGATCGCAATCACCGATGAAAATAACAGGCCACTCTGGTGGGGCCAATCATAAGTCAGTAAAATGCAAACACCCGAAGTGATGGCGCAGGCCCAGTGTGAGGCGCGCGCTAAAGACGGCACCACAATCCCGATAAACGCCACCACGATGGCAACATCTAAGCCCCACTGCGTCATATCGGGGACTTGCTTACCGGCGGTAATGCCTATCCAGGTACATAGCTGCCAGTTCAAATACATCGTCAGCGCGGCTCCCGTGTAATAGGCATAGAACTTGGCACCATCGTTATGTTTTTGACGCAGCCGAGCGGCGGCAATCGCGAAACTTTCATCGGTCAGCCAAAACGCCATCGGTACTCTTAGCAGCGCAGGCACTTTATCTACCACGCTCATAAGGCTCGCGGCGTATAACATGTGGCGTAGGTTAACGATAAACACCGTTAGTAAAATCACCGGAAAGGCTGCTGCACTGGCCATGAGAGTTACGGCTATAAACTGTGAAGAGCCTGCAAAAACAAACAAAGACATACCCATCACCTGCCATTCAGTCAGCCCTAAGGACTGGCCCATCGCGCCATAGACGATTCCAAACGGAATTGCGGCTAATATCAGCGGTAAAATGTCTCGACTCCCTCGCCAAAACAAGGCGCTATCAAAATATTTAGCGAACATAATTTCCAATAACCTATGAATTTGGCAGTAGGATACATGAGTATTCCTCACTGGTTCCACCTTCTGGTGCAAGTTATTGTTTATCAAAATTTTATCTGAGAATGGCTATGTCTGATTGCATCCGTGAATTACTAAAAACCAACAAATACCTACTGGCAGATGGTGCAACCGGCACCAATTTGTTTGCCATGGGTTTGCTCACCGGTGACTCACCTGAGCTGTGGAATGTCGACCACCCAGACCGTATTGCTAACAACTACAATAGCTTTATTGAAGCCGGCTCAGACATCATTTTAACCAACACTTTTGGTGGCACCACTTTTCGCATGAAACTGCACGATGCGGACAAGCGCGTCGCTGAACTTAATGCAGCAGGCGCTAGAATCGGCCGCGAGTGTGCTGACGCCGCTGACAGAAAAGTATTGGTAGCAGGCTCGATGGGCCCCACCGGTGAATTAATGGTGCCGATGGGGGCGTTAACCAAAGAGTCAGCCACCGAAGCGTTTGCAGAACAGGCCCAAGCACTGGAAGCCGGTGGTGCCGATATTCTTTGGATTGAAACCATGTCATCGCTAGAGGAAGTTGAAGCCGCCCTAGCAGGTGCTGCAACCACTAATTTACCCTCAGTTTGCACGATCAGCTTTGACATTAACGGGCGCTCCATGATGGGCGTGACGCCGGCTGATTTGGTTGAGCTGTATGAAAACTCTGAGCACTCACCGACCGCTTGCGGTACCAACTGCGGTGTCGGGGCGTCTGAGCTAGTTGCCGCTATTTTGAATATGGGCAATGCTTCAGACAAGGAAGAAAATATTTACGTGGCCAAGGCCAACTGTGGCATCCCTGAATACGTTGAAGGCAAAATTCATTACAACGGCACGCCAGAGATTATGGCGGACTATGTGCGTATGGCTATTGACGCGGGGGCTAAGATTATTGGCGGCTGCTGCGGTACATCACCTGAGCACGTAGCGGCGATGCGCGTAGCGCTAGATAACCACATTAAAGGTGAAAAGCCGACCATTGTTGATATTGAAACACGTCTAGGTGAAGTGTCGACAGGTGCCAAAGCGCAAAACCGCGGTGAAATGAGTGTGTTAGAAGGAGCTGTTTCAGGCGGTGATGGGGCGCCGCGCAAGGTTCGTCGCCGTCAGCGCAGCTAGGTAAGTTATTATCATTACGCTTTTAAGAGCCCTAGCTTGAGGGGCTCTTAAAGTACTGACTCGATAGGTAGCCGCTAGTTTTCTGGGGCATCACTGCGCCATCTTGGTGTGGGTTCATGTAGCGTCTGCAACGTCTCAATCTCTTCCCCCTCAATCCGCGCAATCAATAATTTAGCCAATTCCCCACCCGCTGCGAACAAGTCTTCAGACACCGTATCCATAGTAGGATAGAGAATCGGCAAAATCTTCGTCGTCTGTTTACAAATCAAATCGTAATCCACCCCCAAACGAATTCCCATTTCCTCCAGCCCACTAATAATTGCTAGTGCCACCAACTCATTATTACAAATAATTGAATCGAACCGCTCGGCTGCAGGTTGCTGCCCTAGCGTCTTACCAAAAGCTCGCGCCTCAGCGGTGGTGTTTAGCACTTCGACATTTTTTAATACATCGCCAATCACTCGGTGCTTAGCAATTGAACGGTTAAAACCACCCACGGTATTAGAATAATTAGTGGTGCCGTTATCCACTGCCACTAATAAAATACGACGTCGGCCTTTAGAGGCTAAACGGGCCACAGCTAACTCAACATAGCGCTCCGCATGAAAATCATGATAAGCATGGGGGGTGTAAAATTCGGTGCGTCCATGCGAAACCATCGGAAAATTAGCATCCATTAATAATTGAACGCGGGGGTCACGGGCGCTGGTGTAGGTGAGAATAACGCCATCGGCCGAACGGTTTTCTAAAATATACCGTACGGCCTCGGTTGGATCGTCATGATCAAACTCAGGAACCACATTCAAATGAAACTTAGTGCCCTGGATGTGTGAGCCAATGCCTTGAATAAGCTGCTGTGTAAAATCGAGCGTTTTCTGATCGGTCGATAACACCAACGCCAATACATTCGTTCGCCCCGTACGTAGGCGAACACCTGCCCTATTTGGCACATAGCCAATCTTGCGTGCGGCTTCGGCTACTTTGTCACGGGTGGATTGCTTGAGTTTGCTGCCATCTCGCAACGAAAGCGAAACCGTCGACAAGCTGAGGCCGGTCATCTCGGCGATAGTCTTTAAAGTGGGCGGTTTAGCATTGTGTGCTGGCATAAAATAGTTACGTCTTTTCTCAGATGGCTTGAAGGATAACTTTCTTAACTATAAACGGTTAACTATTTATCGATCAAAAAATTGCAACGTTGCAACTATCTATAAGCTATAACAGTCAACCTAACTTAGCAACATCTACAAAACAGGCTTAGTGATCTACATTTACTTATTGATTTTTAATTTATTTTATTGCATCGTTGCAATTCTGCTACAGAATTCCATTGGAGGAAATTCATGAAGTTCCCATCTACAGGCCTAGGCCGTTTAGTTTTAAGCACTGCGATCAGCTTTGCCATGTTGGCAGGTACCGCTAGCGCTGAAGATATCCGCTTCTGGACAACAGAAGAGCAACCTGACCGCATGGCTAAGCAACAAGCGGCCGCTGACGAATTTAAAAAAATGACAGGCCATACCGTTGAAGTGATTCCTGTCACAGAAAAAGACATGGGGACGCGTGCGACGGCCGCTTTCGCTGCTAACGACCTACCCGACGTTATTTATCACCCACTACAGTACGCACTGCCTTGGGCAGAGGCTGGAATTTTAGATACAGAGTCAGCCACTGAAGTAGTCCGTGAGTTAGGTAAAGGTACGTTTGCTCCAGGCCCATTAGCCATGGCAGCCTACGGAAACGGCATCGCGTCTGTTCCTGTTGATGGCTGGACGCAAATGATCGTTTACCGTGCAGACGTATTTAAAGACAAAGGCCTTGAGCCACCAACCAACTACGCAAACGTTGAAGCGGCAATTAAAGCGCTACACAACCCACCAGAAATGTATGGTTTCGTTGCGGCGACTAAAGTTGACGAAGGCTTCATGAGTCAGGTGCTTGAGCATGTATTCCTAGCCAATGGTGTTTCGCCTGTCGGCAAAGATGGCTTCAAAAAGCTTGAAACGGGCCCAACCACTGAAGTGCTAAACTTCTACAAGACTTTGGGTAAAGCATCACCTCCAGGTGAGTTGTACTGGAAGCAATCACGTGAAATTTACCTAGATGGTAAAGCTGCGATGATCATTTGGTCTCCATCGATTCTTGATGAGCTAGGTGGCCTACGCGACAGTGCGCCTGTCACCATCAATGATGACCCAACCACTAAAGACCTTGCCAAAGCGACGGGGTTTGTTACCACGTTTGCAGGTCCTTCTAACCCAGCAGGTGCTGCTTGGGGTGACGTTCGTTACTTTGGTATCACAGCAGATGCTGAAACGGATGTGGCTAAAGAGTTCGTTAAGTTCTCTATGGACAAAGGTTACATGCAGACATTGTCTATCGCGCCAGAAGGTAAGTTCCCAGTTCGTACCGGTACGATAGAAAGCAAAAATAAGTTCACCGATGCTTGGTCTATGCTAGATGTGGGTGTTGATCGTAAAGAGCCTTTATCCGCTATTTACGCACCGGAGGTTATTGCTAACATCGTTGACGGTTTGAAAACGTCTCGTCGTTGGGGTGTTGAAGAAGGTCAGCTTTCTTTAGCGTCTAAAATGATCAATGGTCAGGCTATCAACAGAATCGTTCGTAAGTTTATGGATGATGAAATTGATGCAGCGGCTGCCATTGCAGAGATGAATGAAGCGTTAGCAAAAGTTAAATAAGTTTAGTTCCTCCTAGTGGTGGCACGGTTTTTTGTGCCGCCACGACTTATTATCTCTCCTATACACTACACACCATTATCTAAACGGTTAGTCCTATGACAGTCGCCACTCCACCAACCACGCGTGGGGCGCTGGCCCGACGAGAGGCAAGACTCGCTTGGGGCCTGTTGCTGCCCACCATCAGTATCGTTAGCTTAGTCATTATCCTACCGCTTATTGCGATATTTTGGATAAGTGTTAAACCCGTTGGTTTGGCTGATCTAAGACCCGTACAGCTGATCGTTAAAGAAAACCTACGTAACAGCGGTGATGAGTTTCGCATCGAGTACCGCATACGTAACTCCTCTCAGGATAAACCAATTAGTGCTGCTGGATTTTCAGATGAAATCCCAGAAGGCATTACCCTTAATGAAATACCTAAAGGCTGCTCGCTAGACAAGCAACAATTCTCCTGTGACTTTGGAGATGTTGAAGGTAAGTTTAACGAACGCTTAAAAATTCCCGTCACCATCACCGCTGATAAAAATACATCAAAAACAGCGATGAGAGCAACCAGCCCTACCCTCATGGGCACGGGCGATAGCATACTCACAAACGGTGAGTTCACCCTAGAAAACTTTACCGATGTATTTGATAGCAGTGAGTTTATGTCCGTGCTGTGGGCCACGACTTTTTATACGGTCGTAGGCACCATCGGAGCCTTATTGGTGGGACTCTTCGCCGCCATGTTGCTTAATAAAAGTTTTAAAGGACAAGGCATCTTACGAGGGCTTTATCTATTCCCTTATGTCTCACCGATTATCGCCGTCGCCTTTACTTGGGTAGCGCTGTTTGACCCCTTCTCGGGCTCGGTTAATGCCCTACTTATACAGATGGGGAATATAACCACCCCCATCAACTTTTTTGGGGAACGACCCTTGGCGCTGATTATGGTGACCGTGTTTGAGATCTGGCGATACTTCCCTTTATCCTTCCTGTTTATCTTGGCCCGCATGCAATCAATCGATACGGATATGTATGAAGCCGCCGATATGGACGGCGCAAGCCCCTTCCAGAAGTTCTGGTATTTATCGTTACCCATGCTGCTTGGAATACTTAGCGTTTTATTCCTGCTGCGCTTTATTTGGACCTTTAATAAGTTCGACGACATCTTCCTACTGACTGGTGGTAACGCAGGCACACGAACCTTGACAGTCAATGTTTACGAGCAAGCATTTGCCGTTTCAAATATTGGTGCAGGTGCGGCCGTTGCAGTCGTTATCTTTGCGACTTTGTTAGCCTTTAGCTTCCTCTTCTT
>ENA-ORXT01005716-ORXT01005716.1-marine-metagenome-genome-assembly--contig:-NODE-5716-length-12043-cov-9.258399_pt1 | contig 12043 bp, 8 predicted proteins | sample MGYA00237868_ERZ511482 | MGnify/ENA metagenome assembly ERZ511482 | reverse complement strand
GTTTTAACAAAGTTTATCATAGCCTCATTCTCTAGGTCAGTATCAAGATGATGCTCTGCACTAGGGACTACAAGGATATCTATATTAGGAAGTCCATCACTTAAGTAATTGTAGTCGGGTAAAATTCTTATTCCTTCAAAGCTTGTGATGGGGTCTAGTGTATTAGCGACTAAGAAAGTATTCATACTCTTGATCCCTTTGCGAAAGATCGTATGCTGAAAAATATCATAGGGTGCAGTAAGCTCAGTATTAAATACACCATCCATGATCAGGAAGCCCACATTATATCTGTCAGGGTCCAAGACTGTAGACCTAGTAGGTAATTGGGCTTCTGCACTACGGACGATTTCATCGGTTGACCTTGTATTGCATGATATTAACAAAACGATAAGTAAAATGACAAACTTGGTGTCCATTTCTATTGTTTTTTAAATAGTAATTTTAGCATTCTTTCATCAAATATAAATTAATAGAAATGCAGTTCAGGTTATTGATTGTTGGCATATTTATTTTGTTTCAGAGTGCGGCCTCAGCTCAGACTGGTATCACACTGGAAGACATCTGGAAAAATTATAAGTTTTATGAAATGTCAGTTCCAGGATTTAATTTCTTGAATGATGGACGTCATTATACCAAATTGAATAATGATAGAAACCAGATTCAAAAATATGATATCACCACAGGTGATATGGTTGAAGAAATTTGGTCTGCTGTTAATTTTGCGGGCGACGCGGGATTTGAAGGTGAGATCAGTGCATACACTTTTACTAGCGATGAATCTAAGATAATCATAGAGTCGCAGAGAGAAAGTATATATCGACGATCATCTAAGGCTGTATTTCACATATACGATCGTGTGAGTAAAAAACTTACTCCAGTCTACGAAGAAGGAAAGGTGCAGTATTGTACAGTTTCTCCAGATGGTAAAAGAGCAGCATATGTTTTTATGAATAATATTTACTATCTCGATCTAGCTACAGGTATCACAGAACCGATAACAACAGATGGCTCTTTTAATGCTATAATAAATGGAGCGACTGATTGGGTATATGAAGAGGAGTTTGCATTTGCAAAAGCATTTTTCTGGTCGCCTGATAGTAAGAAGATCGCCTTCATAAGATTTGATGAGTCAGAGGTGCCAGAGTTTACTATGACAGAACATCATGATGGTGTTTATCCAGAGTATATCACCTTCAAGTATCCTAAAGTAGGTCAGAAGAATGCAGAGGTAAGTGCACATATTTTCAACTTGTCAAGTGCTAAAACCATAAAGGTAGAGATGGGTGATATGAACGATATGTATATCCCTCGTATCAAGTGGACCCAAGATGCAGATAAGTTATGTGTGTTCAAGATGAACAGGCATCAAAACCACTTACAGCTATTACTAGCAAACAGTAATGATGGTAAGACCAAGCAATTGCTCGAAGAAAAAAATGACTATTATATTGACATCACAGACAATCTTACTTTCTTAAAAGATGGTAAACAATTCGTCTGGACAAGCGAGAAGAGTGGGTATGATCACATCTATCTCTATGGTATGGATGGTAAGGAAAAGAAAGCACTGACTAAAGGGGATTATGATGTAAGCGCTTTCTATGGTTTGGATGAGGTCAACGGGAAGGTATACTATCAAGCAGCTAAAGTTTCGCCTCTTCAAAGAGAAGTCTATGAAACCGATGTGAAGAATGGTAGCACAAAGAAAATAACTAACAAGCAAGGAACAAGCAGTGCTCAGTACAGTAGCACTTATGATTATTTCGTTTGGAAAAATTCTAATATAAATGCTCCATCTACATATGGGGTTTACGATAGATCAGGAAAGTTGGTTAGAGGATTAGAAGATAATGCTAACCTAAAGTCGCTTCACAAAAAACATCAGACGCAAGCATTAGAGTTTTTTGACTTTACTAATGATGCAGGTAATCAGCTAAATGGATGGATGCTCAAACCTGCGAATATGGAAGCAGGGGAAAAATATCCGGTATTCATGACCGTCTATGGAGGCCCTGGGAGTCAGACCGTAACAGATAGCTATAAGGGTATGAACTACTGGTGGCATCAGATGCTGGCTGCCAATGGATACATAGTTGTGAGTGTAGACAATCGTGGTACAGGCGCGAGGGGCGAGGAGTTTAAGAAGATGACTTACCAGCAACTAGGAAAGTACGAAACAGAAGATCAGATCTCTGCGGCTAAATATCTAGGAAAACTCCCGTATGTAGATGCAGCTAGGATAGGTATATTCGGGTGGAGTTATGGAGGTTATATGTCTTCCCTTTGTATCCTCAAAGGAAATGATGTCTTTAAAACTGCAATCGCCGTTGCACCAGTGACCAATTGGAAATGGTATGACACGATATACACGGAGCGATATATGAGAACGGAAGAAGAGAATGCTAATGGGTATAAGGATAACTCACCAGTATATTTTGCTGATCAGTTAAAAGGTAGTTATCTCCTGGTGCATGGTGATGCAGATGACAATGTTCATGTACAGAATTCTGTAGAGATGGCATCAGCGCTCATCAGGGCAAATAAGCAGTTTGATACTCACTATTATCCGAATAGGAACCATGGAATCTATGGTGATAATGCGAGATTACATCTTTATACTAAGATGACAAACTTTATTCTAGAGACCCTATAGGGAGTTTGTGTAGCTGGTTAAATTATTGATCAGGAAGGCTATAGTTTAATATTATATTTTTGTAGCCAATTTATTTGGTCGTGGCAAAAGAAATTAAAAACCGTAAAGCAAAATTTGAATATCACTTTCTCAAGGAGATAGAGGCTGGGATAGTATTGTGCGGTACGGAGGTGAAGTCGATAAGAGGAGGTGAAGCTAATATCAATGATGCCTTCTGCTTCTTTAAAAATGGAGAGCTCTATATCAAGAGTATGTTCATATCAGAGTATAAGTATGGTAATATCAACAACCATGAGGAAAGGGCAGAGCGAAAATTACTCCTCAAAAGAGCCGAGCTCAAAAAGCTAGAAAAACGAGTTAAAGAAAAGGGACTATCCTTGGTTCCGTATAGAGTTTATTTCTCAGAGAGAGGACATATCAAAGTAGAGATTATCCTGGGACAGGGTAAAAAATCATTCGACAAGAGTCAGACCATCAAAGATCGCGATGCCAAGCGCGACATGGATAGAGCTAAGAAGTTATAGCCGTTTCTTTCTTTTATCGAATCTTTCACTTCATTCATCTTAAATATTACTGTTTTGTTAAAGAAGGAACTTTCTTTACCGAATCGTTGTACACGCACGTCGAGCTAGTATTACTTAACCAGATAAAACAACAACCATGAAAAAAACAATTACACTATTAGCATTTTTAATGTGCTCTATCACTATGATGCAGGCACAGAGAGATCAAACTGTCTTTAACCAAGGAGGGATAGACCTTACAGGAGTGTGGGGAGGGAGTATTAATAATCTAACCAACTTCAATAATAATTTTGATATTAGCAATGGAGGATATGTTGTGTTTGAGTTCAATAAGAATTTTCTAGTAGGCTGGACAGGCTACGGATCAGAGTCTACCCTAGATAATGGAATGAAAGCAAACATAGATGGTCATGACCTTTTGTTAGGTTATGCTTTTCAGAGTCACAAACCTATACATCCGATAGCTTACCTACAGACAGGTGGCGGTAAGCTTGCGATCGATGATTCTCCGACTGATCAAGTATTCGTGATGCAACCATCGATAGGAATAGAGGTGAATGTATTTAGATGGTTCCGGATAGGTGCTGATACGGGATATAGATTTGTTACCAATGTAGATACACCTGGATTTAATGACAATGATCTTTCTTCTCCTTATGTGGGACTAAGATTAAAATTTGGATGGTCATGGGATGGTGATAATGGTGTGAGGATAGATAAAGATTTTTAAAGCATATAAGTATATATACATTCATGTAAGCTGTTGGTCGCAAGGTCAGCAGCTTTTTTTATCCGCTATATATCTATGCCAATATTCCGCATAAGATGAGTAGCATTAAAGCTCTTAGAAATTCCAGGTTTAATTTTGTAGTCAAAGACTAATTCATCTCCTTCTACGTCTACTTCAAAACAGATATTGTCGATCTCCTCAGGCAATTCATTGATCATTTCGCCTAACTCTAGATCGTGTGTGGAAATTAATCCATATCCATTGTTAGCGATCATTTGTTTGATCATCGCTTTAGCTCCATTGTGTCTGTCATTTGAGTTAGTTCCTTTGAGGATCTCATCTAGGAGGAAGAATATGTCATCTCTTTCTTTCACCTGGTCGAGGATCATTTTGAGTCTTTTGAGTTCTGCATAGAAGGAGGAGGTATTTTCCTTGAGTGCATCTTGTGTCCTCATACTAGACATTAACTGTAGGTAGGGTAGGGATAATTGTTTGGCACAGACCTTGGATCCTGTATAAGCAAGTATCATATTCACACCCAAAGTTCTGAGGAAAGTGCTTTTTCCACCCATGTTAGACCCCGTAACTATCTTGATATGCTTACGTGTAGGCATAGAGAAGTCATTATCTATGCGTTGATCATGATGAAGCAAGGGATGTCCCAACTTTAGTCCATTAAATTGGTGGTTATCCGATATGTTTGGATAACAAAATTCTGTACGTTGATAAGAGAAATTTGCTATGGAAGAGATGTATTCAAAATCTCCCAAAGTCTCTAACCATTTAAACAAAGAATCTTTATTCTGGGATTTCCACGCCTCTACTTTCAACGAATAGATATGGTCCCAGAGGAAACCATAACTGAATAAAAATCCAAAGAAATTAGTCCTCATGTCCAATTGCTTTAAGTAACCTGCAAGCCGTTTTAGTTTATTAGAAGCAAGGCCTTCACTAGTAGAGAAATTAGATTTTAAGGAGCTAAGGATACCAGATTTAAATTCACTCTGTTCTAGAAACGATACGATATCTGCATATGGGTTTATGAATTTTTCATTTCTGTCTAGCAGGGCATGTATCTTACTGATGGGTTTATTATTATAATAACTAAGCAAGACATTTGGTAAAAAAGCAAGTAGCGCACCCATGAATGGAAAGCCAATGAACATCAAAACAGTGAATAATACCCAACAAAAAACTAAACATAAGTAAACTACTATTTTACTTGTTTTTAGTGGATTATCAGTAGCTATCCATCTGCCTAATCCAGCGTAATCATGATGTTCTTCGATGTCAAGTTTGCCAAGACCATATAATCGCTGACGCCAATCTATCTTGGGCTCTAGTTCTTGAGCCGCAGATTGATATTCAGATATTTCAGATAGGGGCAGTCTATCAGTTAGCCTTTCAGCTATTTTGTTTTCACCAAAAATAGTAGTCGCTCGATTGATCAATTGAAATATGGAATGGTCTCCAAACACATCCATGTCGGTAGCAAAGGGGTGCTTATCGTCTTGATATCTTTCACCAGTACCGAATCCGCTATGGTCATTTTCGATGGACTTTATCTCGTTTTCATTTAACTCGATAAGAGCATCCGTGAGTTTTCTTTCTTTGACTATAGTACCGTGATATCTTAGTAATCTAGAGAACAAGGCAAGGAATACAATTATCCAAACTATAGCATATAGCCAGCTCAATGAACCTAAGAATATGGCAAATCCAATAGCGAAGACAAAGAATAGTAATCTAAGGATTGAAAAGTTCTTATCCTTTGACTTAAGCGCTATAGATCTAGAACCTAATGATTTGATCCTCTCTTGGTAAACTGACTGCCTCATAGCAGCTCAAGATAATTCTATTCTTTTATATCATTGAGATTCCAGTCGTAATCAGTCTTAGATACATTAGCATTATCATTGATAGGCTCGTCTAGGAATTTATTTACGAATTCTATTAATGACTGATCCTTAGTAAAGTCGGGCTTGTACCAGGAGAAAAGTGGTGAAAGTTTAGGGTTGTCGGGGTCTAGTTTGTTTTTTGAATTGTCATTGAGAAATACGCGACCGGCTTTATTCAATTGTTCTTCGAGCTTGTCGGCAGTATAGGCTTCATTCATAAGGGCAGGGCAAGATACGGAAGCACAATTCGCTACAAAATGAATGCGAGGGTCTTCGAATTTTTTTCTTAGGATCCCGTGCTCAATATTATTAAGGTCTAATTCTTGGTCTTCTATTTTGATGAATTTGACATCCCAGACTGTGTTGACGAACGCTATTCCACCTTTAATATCCTTTATGCTTTTGACTGGGTAATTGTCTATGATCAATTGTACAGTGAATGCATTATAAGCATTTACCCAGTAGGCAAATTGTTCATCTTTAGACCAGTTATTATCATTGGGTAGGGAGGACTCTAGTTCTTGGATGTAAGAATTAAATAAGACAGAGTCTTTTATTATTCCTTTATAGTCTACTTTGTCTCCGTGCACGTGTTTTTGTAGCAGTGCTGTCCATTTGTCATGGCTGATGGGTGAGGAATTAGAGTCATTTAATTTTACTTCTTTGTTAGCAAGATCAAGTAACACACCACAAGCACATAGTGATAGGGTAAAGATAAATAGTACAATACGGATTAAATTATTCATGACTTCTTAGATATGTAGACTTAACTCAAAGAAGAAACACTTTGTTCTGTTAGATCTTGTACTTGCTGCCCAATGTGAAAGAAAAAGTATTGATTTGGTCACTGTTAGGACCTAATTTATCACCAAAGAATTGATGATGATAACTAGCCTGTAAGAATATACTCCGATTCTTACCTAGGTTTCTTTGGATGCCTAGTCCAGTAATGGAGGTTATGAATGTATTATCAAATATATTCCCTTCGGTCCTGAATTCATCTGGAGAAGGAGCTGATGATCTTTTTTTGACTGCAGTTTCAGTTTCAATATTTTGAAGAAGACCAGTGTAGTAAGTTCTTTTAAGAAGGTCTATATTCTTCTTTCTGTAAGTTTTTGGGCTTGCTATTCCGCTAAGTAATTCATCGGTCAAGTCATAGTCACTATACAGGATAAAGTTAGGCGTGAATCCCACGGTCATAAATGCAGACCACTTATGGTTATCTACAAAGTATCTTTTATAATTGATAGGAACTTGTGCTATATGAAACGATATCCTATTAAGACTAGTACGATATTGACTAGGTTTTGAGGAGCCATCATTCTCTATACTATATATATCTTGTTTCCTTAGGTCCGGGTCATAGTTCTTATAAGAATATCCCAAACCTATTTCAAATTCGTTATTCCCTGATTTGGAACCGTAGGTGATAGCTCCAGATATTCCTGCAACTCCCAATAAGTTATCCCTTCTGTTAAGAATATATTCAGCAGGGGTGTTTACTAAGTTTATGTCAGAACTAGTTGATAAGGTCAGCCAGTTTTCGCTTCCTTTTTGCACGACCGGAGGAGGAACAATTATATTCTTCTCGTCTTTATCAAGCGTATTTATTGCTAATAGGTCACGCTGCAAAGATTGTTCAGCCATAGCTATATTAGCGAAGTCGTAGTCTACGTCATCGCGATCAAGTTTAGTGCTAGTCTCTATCGCTGGGACAAGTGTATTACTAGTCAACGGAGCTATCCTCAGATCTGTAATTACAGGCTTAACAATAGCGATCGCTTTATCAAAGGAGAGCAGGATTTCCTTTTTTACTTTCATATCGAGAATCACAGTCCTCAATGCAATAGCACTTGCAAAATTATCCTGAGCTATAGAGTTATTACTTATTGATTGCGCTAGTATCTTATCTGCATCTATACTTTTAAACAGCTCAGAATGTGCGTAGAGTGGTAGATTCTTAGTAGGATTCTTGATAGGTTCTATCTGGAAGAAACTATATGCTAATAAGACAAGAACAACTAGCTCAATTATTTTGAATAAATAGATCCTATTAGCTAACTCATTATCGTGATCTATGCGAGTGCTGAGCTCTTGCCAATGCTCTTCTTCAAAATCAAAACTAAGTTTGTCCTGTAGCTTATCCTTGATCTGCTGATCAAACGCTGAGTCCTCGATATCTTCTTGAACAATAGTATCATCTAATTTTTTCTCAAAGCTGTCCCATGCCGCATCATCGTAGTTGATATGCAGCCCCTCTATTTTTTCTTTAATATTCTTATCGAACTTATTACCCATTAACTTCTTGAGATATGCTTTTTTGCTAAAATGTTTTTCAGTTTCATTCTTGCTTTCACAAGATTAGAACGAGAAGTGCTCTCGGTGATGCCTAACATTTGCGCAACCTCTTTGTGGGGGTAACCTTCTATGACGTACAAACTAAAGACAGACCTGTAAGCTGGTGTCAACTCTTGCAAACATGCTAATATACCCTGAGCACTTATCTGACTAAGTACATCTGGGTCGTATGATTGCAGATCATAAGCAGTCTCTAGATCTTCCGTTCTTCTTCTTACCCGTTTTCTATAGAAGTCGATCGCGGTGTTGACCATAATACGCTTCATCCAAGATTTAAGAGAGGTGCCAGCTTGATATTTACTAATATTCTTGAGAACCTTGATAAAACCATCGTGCATGATATCAAGCGCGTCCTCCTTATTGTTGGAGTACCGCATACAAATACCGAGCATCTGGCTATAGTGTTCTTCATACAGCTTTTTCTGAGCCCACTTTTCGTTGCGCTCACAAGCCTGAATGAAATCAAGCTCCTTACCGTGTATATTAATAATAAAATCCATCCTTCTAAAAATAGCGCAATAATTCAGCTATCACAAGCACTTATTCTTTTTAACGAAATGCTAACTCAATTTGCTGCCAGCATTAAATGACCTTTATATTCATATAGAAATTATCTTTTATTTATTTTTACCCTGTTAATCAATCTTAAATGTATAATCCATTAATATAATATGTCGAAAAAGAAGGGTTCATCTAGTAAACCTAAGGGAGAGAGCAAGTCAGATGTCAATGTGATCCCTGTACAGGGTATGTATGAGGACTATTTTGTTGATTATGCATCTTATGTGATACTAGAGCGTGCTATACCAAAGATCGAAGATGGGTTAAAGCCTGTACAGAGAAGGATCTTGTATAGTATGCGAGAGAAAGAAGATGGGAGATATAATAAGGTAGCCAATCTAATCGGTCATACCATGCAATATCATCCACATGGAGATGCTGCGATTGGTCAAGCCATGGTCAAGCTGGGACAAAAAGACCTCCTTATCGATCCTCAAGGTAACTGGGGAGATGTGAGGACTGGTGACTCTTCAGCTGCAGCTAGGTATATAGAGGCAAGGTTAACCAAGTTTGCCCTAGATGTGGCGTATAATGCACAGACCACTGATTGGCAGATATCCTACGATGGGAGACGTAAGGAGCCGATAGCGCTGCCGATGAAGTTCCCACTATTGCTAGCACAAGGGGTAGAGGGAATCGCAGTAGGTCTATCGACTAAGATCTTACCACATAACTTCATCGAGCTGATCAAAGCATCCATAAAAATTTTAAATGATAAGCCTTTTAAGATCTATCCTGATTTTCAGACGGGAGGGTTTATAGATGTATCTGAGTACAATGCTGGTAAGCGAGGGGGCAGGGTAAAAATACGGGCCAAGATGGAGGTGGTGGATAAGAACATCATTAACATCATAGAGCTGCCTTATGGAATCACGACCAATAATCTGATAGATAGTATCATCAAGGCAAATGATAAGGGTCAGATCAAGATCAAAAAGGTGATAGATAATACTGCCAAAGAAGTAGAGGTGCAGATACAGCTAGCCCCTGGAATCTCTCCACAAGTAACGATGGATGCTTTATATGCTTTCACCAATTGTGAGATCTCGGTATCTCCTAATGCTTGCGTGATCGTTGATAATAAGCCTCAGTTCCTCAAAGTAAATGAACTACTAGTTACCTCCACGGAGCATACTAAGCAGCTACTCAAACAAGAGCTAGAGATAAAGAAAGGTGAGCTCGAAGAGAAGTGGCATATGTCTAGTCTCGAAAAGATATTCATAGAGAACAGGATATATCGAGATATAGAAGAATGCGAATCCTGGGAAGAAGTACTGATCGCCATCGACAAAGGATTAAAAGAGTATGTGGTCACGCCTAGTATGAAAGCCAAAAAAGGTGATAAGCGTATAAAACTTCAGCGTGATATAACAGAGGATGATATCATAAGACTCACAGAGATCAAGATAAAGCGAATCTCTAAGTACAATAAGTTTAAAGCAGATGAACGCATAGCGCAAATAGAGGAGGACCTTAAGCAGGTTAAATATGACTTGAAGCATCTGACTGAATTTGCCGTTGCCTACTTTGAAAGGTTACTTGCTAAGTATGGTAAGGGTAGAGAGAGGAGGACCCAGATCACAGAATTCGAAACGATCAAGGCGGTTGCGGTAGTTGCTAATAATGCAAAACTCTATGCCAATAAGAAGGAAGGATTCATCGGGACTAGTCTGAAGAAAGATGAGTTTATAGGAGAGTGCTCTAGTATTGATAACATAATCGCGTTCTGTAAGGATGGTACCTTTGTGGTCAAAAAGATCTCTGATAAAGTATTCATGGGTAAGAACATTCTACATACTGCAGTCTGGAAAAAAGGAGATGATCGTACCACTTATAATATGGTCTACACTGATGGAAAGACCGGTAAATCAATGGCCAAGCGATTTAACGTGACTGGTGTTACTAGAGAAAAAATATATGACCTGACCAAGGGCAATAAAGGGTCTAAGGTGACCTACTTTACGGCTAACCCTAACGGAGAGTCGGAGGTAGTTAGCTTTCAATTGACTCCCGGATGTGGAGCGCACAAAAAAGTTTTTGATTATGACTTTGTAGATCTAGGCATCAAAGGAAGAGGATCAGGAGGAAATATCGTCACTAAATTCCCAGTAAAGAAGATCACACAATTAGAAGTTGGGCAATCATCACTCGGTGCTATCAAAGTATGGATGGATGAGATAAGCGGTCGTATCAATGATGAGGAACGTGGCTTCTTCCTAGGAGAGTTCGATACAGGTGACCAGCTGATCGGATTGTACAAGGATGGTTCTTACGAGATCAGAGATCTAGAGATCGGTAGCAAGTTTGATATGAGTATAGCTACTGAGGTAAGGAAGTTTACTGGTGAAGAAATAATCAGCGCCTTATACTATGAAGGGGAGAAAGGATGGACGATGGTAAAGCGATTCTTTATTGAGACGAATACAGTGGGTACAAGGTTTAAATTTATAACAGAAGCGTCGGGTTCTAAATTATACTTTGCGACTTCTGATGAGGATATCATCGTAGAGTGTAGCTACAAGACAGGTGGTAAGAAAACGGTGAAGCAATTTGATCTGGATACGATGATAGGATCAAAGGGGTGGAAAGCAACTGGCAATAAGATAGGTGAATTTAAGATTTTATCTAGTAAACGGATAGGAGCTTATCAAGAAGAAGATAAGGAAGGGCCATCAGCTGAGGCAATTGATACAGAAGAAAAAGCGGCAGATAAAAATTCTACGAATAAAAAAAAAGTAGCTAAAGAAGTTTCTGGAAAAAAGTTAATAGAAAAGAAAACTAAGGCTAAGAAAAAGACGACAAAGAAAAATAAGCCTGGTGACGATAAGTTACAAGCAGGAGACACTATAGAATTTGATTTTTAGATGAGTAAGTACGACAGACTACCTAATGCGCCAGAGGAGATCTCTGCTGCGAATGTTATGGTCAGGTTAGTTGACGGGTTAGGGTTTAGATACGCTACAGCAACTAATGATCTGAGACCAGACTTTATTAACTTCAAAGCTTGCGATACAGCTATGAGCGTAGGCGAAGTGCTGAAGCATATTTACGGATTAACGTGGTGGATTAATGGTGCTTTCAAATTTGATAATCCCATGGACAAGACCATCGAGACTATAGAAGGATATCGAGAAGCGACCTTACTGAAGGTCGAGCAGCTGTCAGAATATCTATCTAATAGTACAGATGAAGATCTTGCAAACGCTGAATTATATTTTAAACGAAGAGATATGTACCTGCCTTTCTGGTATACGATCAATGGCCCGATAGCGGATATCCTGACTCATGTGGGACAGATAAATTCTTGGCGTAGGATGGC
>ENA-ORXT01005715-ORXT01005715.1-marine-metagenome-genome-assembly--contig:-NODE-5715-length-12044-cov-4.808891_pt1 | contig 12044 bp, 11 predicted proteins | sample MGYA00237868_ERZ511482 | MGnify/ENA metagenome assembly ERZ511482 | reverse complement strand
GTCCTCGACGGACTGCGCAGCCTGATCACCGAGGGATGGGAGTGGGACACGCTTGGCAAGGGCCTCGGCGCCATAGCGATCCTCGCCACGATCAGCTTCACTCTCGCCAGCTTGGCCATGCGCGGCCGCGTCGCCCAGAACTGAACGCCCGCCAGCTCAAGTCAGGTCACGTCTCCCGGGTTTGTGTCAGCACACAGACCGTTTCTGGCCACTTACTCTGACGAAAACTCAGACCTCTCGGTTTGTGTCAGCACACAGACCGTTTCTGGCCACTTCTCGTGACGCAGATTCTCAGGATCTCGTCGAACGTACGAATATTCTGGATCGTTCGAACATTGTCGGATAATGTGCTCGACATGGCTCCCGACTACGACCTCGCGCCCGAGGTGCACGCCGACACCCCGGCGCAACTGAAAGCGATCGCCGATCCGCTGCGCAACCAGATCCTGTCGCTCGTGATGGATCGTGCTGCCACGGTCACCGAGCTCGCGGAGGCGCTCGATCGACCGAAGTCTTCGATGGCGTATCACGTCGACCAACTCGTCGAGGTCGGCTTCCTGCAGGTTGTGCGAACTCGCAAGGTCAGAGCAATCGAGGAACGCTTCTACGGTCGCGTGGGTCGCGTGATCATCATCGGCGAGGGAGCGACGCCTGCCGGCACGCGCACACGCAGCTTCCTCGTCGAAGCACACAACGAGGCCGTCGAGACCGTCGACGACAAGATGCAGTCGACGATTCGTCATGCCCGCATCCCGAAGGCCCGACGCGAAGAGTTCTGGGAAAGCGTGTCCGACCTGGCGAACGAGTTCTCCTCGCTCGAACGCGACGGTGACACGGTCTATGGCTTCGTCGCTGCCGTCTACCCGACCGACCAACCGACGCTGCCAGCGGCGAGCGACACCACATGACGAGCATCGGCACCCAGCAACGCAGCGCCCTACCGAAGGATCGGCTCGGCAAGAACTACTTCAAGCTGTTCGGGGCGAGCACCATCTCGAACCTCGGCGACGGCATCGGCATCATCGCCTACCCGTGGCTTGCGTCGGCCGTCACCCGCAACCCGTTGCTGATCGCCGGTGTCGGCATCGTGCAGCGGCTGCCCTGGCTGCTGTTCAGCCTCCCGGCAGGCGTCATCGTCGATCGGTTCGACCGCCGGACCCTGATGATGCGCGCCAACGTCCTGCGCGCCGCCATCACACTCATCGTCGCATTCATCGTGCTCGGCAAACAGGGTGTGCTCCCGAGCCCCGACGACATCGACGCCGGTGGCGTTCTGAACACCGACATGTTCATCTATTCGATGGTCCTCGTCGCAACGCTGCTCCTCGGTTTCGCCGAGGTGATCTACGACAACTCGGCCCAGACCTTCATGCCGGCCATCGTGCACACCGACCAGTTGGAGAAGGCCAACGGCCGCCTGTGGAGTGCTGAATTGGTGTGCAACACCTTCGCCGGCCCACCACTCGGCGCGCTGCTGCTCGTGGTCGCCTTCTCGTTTCCGTTCTTCGTCGACGCCGGCACGTTCGTCGTGTCCGCAGCGCTCATCGCGTTGATCCCGGCGACGAAGAAGCAGCCCCCGAAGATCGACGCCGACCCTGCAGCTTCCACGCCGTCGTGGCGCGTCGAGCTGAAGGTCGGCTTCCGGTGGCTGTGGAGCCACGACCTGCTCCGGCCGATGGCGGTCATCCTCGGCCTGCTCAACATGCTCGGCACCATGTCGACCGCAACCATCGTGCTGTTCGCACAGGAGGTCCTCGGGACCTCACCGACCGAGTTCGCGCTCCTCGAGACCGGCGGCGCAATCGGTGGCGCCGCCGGTGGTTGGACTGCGTCACGCATTGCCAAGAGGATCGGCTCGGGCCCCTCGCTGTACCTCACCCTGATCGGCGGCGGCATCGCAACGTTCCTGATGGGGTTCGCTCGGCACTGGCTCGTTGTCTGGGCGATGTTCATGATCTTCATGTTCCTCGCCGTGCTGTGGAACGTGATCACGGTCAGCCTGCGCCAGACGATCATCCCTGACGAGCTGCTCGGCCGGGTCAACAGCGTCTACCGCTTCTTCGCGTGGGGCATGATGCCGATCGGCGCAGCGCTCGGTGGCCTGACCGTCGTCGTCACCGACACCTTCACCTCTCGCGACATCGCGCTGAGCATGCCGTTCTTCGTCTCGGGCGCCCTGACCGTCATGCTGTTCTTCTTCGCTGCACCCCGTCTGACGACCGCCAAGATCGACGGTGCCAGAGCGGCTGCGACCAGCGACCAAGACGAGTGATCGATCGAGTGAGGAGTCCATCGACGACTCGGCCTGTCGTCGCTGCAGAACTTTCTTCGAAGAACCTGCATCCAATTCTCTCCCGAGACCGAACACAAGATGTTGTTCACGTAACCCCGCCGACGCCCGACCACACCTCCCCCCTTGGTGGTCGGGCGTTGCAGGTTTTCGGTGTCCGTCACGTTGCGCCTGGCACAGATCGGCCGGGCATGCGCGAGACTGAGCATTCCAACGACGCTGACCACTTGGGGGTTGCCAGCAATGACCGAACTCGCCTACGCCGCTGGGCCGACCGACACACCGCTGCTCGACGAGACAATCGGTGAGAACCTCATTCGCACCGCACGGCAACACGGCGATCGTGACGCGCTGGTGTCGGTCCATCAGGACATCCGCTGGTCATATCGCGAGTTCGCCGACCGGGTTGCGAGCCTGGCCAAGGGCATGGTCGCCGCAGGGCTCCAGAGCGGCGACCGAGTCGGTTTGTGGAGCCCGAACTACGCCGAGTGGACCCTCGTACAGTTCGCCACGGCGCAGATCGGCGTCATCGTCGTCAACATCAACCCGGCGTACCGCACCCACGAACTCGCCTACGTTCTGAATCAGTCCAGCTCTCGATGGATCATCGCGTCACCGGCATTCAAGACCTCCGACTATCGGTCGATGGTCGACGCGACACGGGGCGAGTGCCCCGCGATGGAACGGGCCGTGTTCTTCTGGGACGACGACTGGAACGAGCTCTGCGCCGGTTCCGATGCCGTCACCGACGATGCCTTGGCCCTCATCGGTGCAGGGCTGAGCACGCACGACCCGATCAACATCCAGTACACCTCAGGCACCACCGGCTTCCCCAAGGGTGCGACGTTGACGCACCACAACATCTTGAACAACGGCCACAACGTCGCTCGCGGCCAGAACATCACCCACGAGGACCGGCTGTGCATCCCTGTGCCCTTCTACCACTGCTTCGGCATGGTCATGGGCAACCTCGGCTGCGTGTCGACCGGTGCGTGCATGGTGATTCCTGGCGATGCCTTCGACCCAGTCGCCGTTCTCACGGCAGTCGAGCAGGAGAAGTGCACAGCGCTGTATGGCGTCCCGACGATGTTCATCGCCGAACTCGCACTCGAGAACTTCGACGACTTCGATCTGTCGAGCCTGCGCACGGGCGTGATGGCTGGGTCGCTCTGCCCCGAAGATGCGATGGTGGCGTGCGTCGAGAAGATGCACATGGTCGACGTGACCAATTGCTACGGAATGACCGAGACATCGCCGGTGTCCTGCCAGACGCCGATCGGCGACACACTCGCCCACCAGACTCAAACCGTCGGCGTCGCCCACCCCCACGTCGAGGTCCGAATCGCAGACCCGGCGACTGGCGAGACCCTCCCACGAGGCGAACGCGGCGAGTTCTGCACGCGTGGCTATTCGGTGATGCAGGGATACTGGGACGAGCCCGGCAAGACCGTCGACTCGATCGATGCCGACGGCTGGATGCACACCGGCGACATCGCAATCATGTTCGACGACGGCTACGTCAACATCGTGGGCCGAATCAAGGACATGATCATCCGCGGCGGCGAGAACGTCTACCCACGTGAGGTCGAGGAGTTCCTGGCCGGGCATCCGGACATCGGCGATGTCCAGGTGATCGGCATCCCCGATGCGACGTATGGCGAGGTCGTGGTGGCGTGTGTCATTCCAGTCGCCGGCCACGACGTGACGCTCGAGAGCGTCGCCGAGTTCTGCGCAGGCAAGATCGCCCACTTCAAGGTGCCCTCGCACGTTCGCATCGTCGAGGAGTTCCCGATGACCGTCACGGGCAAGATCCGCAAGATCGAACTGCGCGAGGACGCGATCGCTGCGCTGTGACAGCTCGCTCGTTCGGGCCATGACCTCCAGCCGATCGGCTGATGCGAATCATCCCAGAGACTGATGGCAACGGCCGCCAAAGCAGCGAGACTGTCCGACATGACACCGATCATCGAGACGCAGGGCCTGGTCATGCAGTTCGCATCCACGCGTGCCCTCGATGGCCTCGACCTACAGATCCCGTCCGGGGTCACGGGCCTGGTTGGCGCCAACGGCGCGGGCAAGACCACGCTCATCTCGCTCGCCCTCGGCCTGCTGACGCCGACCAACGGTGCGATCCGCGTGCTCGGTCTCGACCCGGCAGACAACGGCCCGGAACTCCGCGCCCAGATCGGGTACGGACCCGAACGTAACGTCCTGCCCGACGACATGAGCGCCTACGACTTCGTCCGACACCTCACCGAGGTGAAGGGGTTGCCGCGCGACGAAGCGCGGACCCGGGCCAGCGACTCGCTCTACCTCGTCGGGCTCGGTGAAGAGCGATTTCGGGCGCTGGGCACGATGTCGACCGGGCAGCGTCAGCGCGTCAAGCTGGCCCAGGCTATTGCTGCCGCGCCTCGTTTCATCGTCCTCGATGAGCCGACCGACGGCCTCGATCCGGTGCAGCGCGACGAGATGTTGAACATCATCGTGCAGGTCCACCGCGACTTCGGGATCGATGTGATGCTGTCGTCTCACGTGCTCGAAGAGGTGGAACGCGTCTGCGACCACGTTGTGGCACTCGACCAGGGCCGACTCGTCGCCCAGGGTTCGATGCACGAACTGGCGGGAGCATCGGGTGGCGTCGAGGTCGAACTCGTCGACGTCAGCGACCGGCCGAACGCAGTGGCGGACGTGATCACCGACCTCGAGAGCCACGGCGCATCGGTTGACCACGTCGGCACCGTCCTGGTGGTGACCGGCTTGACCGACGACGAACTCTTCGACCTCGTCGGGAGCGCCGTCGCAACCGCCGAGGCTCGTCTCCGACGCCTCGCACCGCGCCGTCGCAGCCTCGACGACATCTTCACCGCCAGCACCGCCGGCCGCGCCGATGTACAGCACACCCAGGAAGTTCTCTCATGAGCTCGGTCGACGCACCCGACGGCGCACAGATCGCAGCGCGCGGTTTCCAGCGCTACGAGGGTGAGCGCTCCGGCGTTCCCGGCGCGATCCGCAGCGTGACCTGGCAGGCGATTCGCTCGACGCTCGGCCTCGGCCGGCCTGCGAAGAACAAGATCTTCCCGGTGATCTCGGTGGCAATCGCGTACGTCCCTGCGATCGTGTTCATCGGCCTCGCCGTGCTCATCCCTGGCGACATCATCGACGGCCCGACCTACCCGGAGTACTTCGGCTTCATCATCTCCGCAATCGTCCTATTCGTCGCCCTCGTCGCTCCCGAGGTCCTCGTCGCCGACCGGCGCAACGGGATGCTGGCGATGTACCTGTCCACACCCCTGCATCGCGGGACCTACCTCGTCGCAAAGATGCTCGCTGTCACAGCGACGCTCGGGCTGGTCACCCTCGGCCCGCTGATTCTCGTACTGCTCGGCTACACCTTCGACGGGTCCGGCCCCGACGGGTTCGTCAACTGGCTGATCGTGCTGGCTCGAATCCTGCTGTCAGGTGTCGCGGTGTCTGCGGCGCTCATGTCGATCTCGATGGCGGCATCGTCACTGACTGATCGCCGAGCATTCGCTGCGATCGGCGTCGTGCTAGTCGTGCTCGCCACGCCGATCCTCTCCGGCGCCCTCGTCGACGGTGCCGACCTCTCGGAGAACTGGCGCTTGCTCGACGTGTTCTCCATGCCCTTCGAGCTCGTCTATCGAATCTTCGGTGATGCCGGGAACTTCCCCGCCGTCTCGACGGTCGCGGTCGTTGCCGTGAACGTGCTCTGGACGTTGAGCGGCCTCGCGATCGTGGCCTGGCGCTACTCCCGATTGGTGATCGCCCGATGACCATGCTGCCGCCACCATCGCCGGCACCCGAGCAGCCCGGCACGCCAATGCCTGCACCGGAATACCCACCGCCTTCGGTGACATCGATGCCGACATCGCCAGCCGGCATGATCACCGTCGACGACGTCTCGAAGTTCTTCGGTGCGATCGTTGCGGTCAGCGACGTGAGCTTCTCGATCGGCCCCGGCGTCACTGCGTTGCTCGGCCCGAATGGCGCTGGCAAGTCGACCCTGTTCCGGATGATGTGCGGCCTGACTGCACCGTCGCGTGGGCAGGTCAGCGTCCTTGGCGCCAACCCACGCTCTGACCGGGCCGTACGTGGGCGGCTCTCCCTGGTCCCCCAGCAGGATGCCCTCTTCGATCACCTGAGTGCCGAACAGATGGTGATGGTCTCGGCAGAGAGCCACGGCGTCGACGACCCCCGGCAAGCTGCAATCGAGGCGCTCGGCCACGTCGAGTTGACCGACACCGGGACGAAGCCGGTCGGCCAGTTCTCCAAGGGCATGCGGCAACGCATCAAGGTGGCCTGTGCGTTGGTGAACGACCCTGACGTGTTGATCCTCGACGAGCCGCTGACCGGGCTCGACCCCGTGCAGCGCCGGAACATGATCGCGCTGTTCCATCGGCTCGGCGACGAGGGTCGATGCGTTCTCGTGTCGAGTCACGTCCTCGACGAAGTCGCCCGCCTCGGTTCGCGTGTCCTCGTCATCGCCCAGGGTCGATTGATCGCGAGCGGCGACTACCACGATCTCCGTGGTCTCATGGACGATCGCCCGCTGCGGATCCGCATCGGAGCATCCGATCCACGCCGCCTCGCCACGGCGCTCGTCGACCAGGGCCTCGTGAACGCCGTGTCGATCGAGCCCGGACACCTCACGATCGACACGAACGATGCCGACGCGGTCGGTCGGCGCATCGCTCCAGTCGCACGCGATGCGGGGGTCAGATTGACCGAAGTCGCGCCACTCGACGACGACCTCGAATCCGTGTTCCGCTATCTCGTGGAGGGCCGATGACTCGCACCCTGACAACTGATCCAACGGCCTCGACGAAACGGTCCGTCGCCCCGGTCAGAGCAATCGTGCTCAGCTATCGGGTCGTGCTTCGTCAGCTGACCAGTCGTGGGCGGATCATCGCCCTCACCACCTTGGCGCTGGTCGCCACGGTTGCCGGGTTCGCGCTCGGTCAGGCCGACGCCGACCTCGAGGCCGGAACCCGACTGATCTCCGGCCTCGGCTTCGCTGTGATCATCCCGGTCGTGTCACTCGTGTTCGGCGGCGCAGCACTCGGCGACCTCCGAGACGACAAGACCCTCGTCTACCTGTGGCTCCGTCCAATGGACAGATGGCCGCTCGTCGTCGGAGCATTCGGCGCTGCCGTCACGCTCACCGCGCCAATCACGCTCATCCCGGTCGTCGCAGCCGCCGCTCTTGCCGGAAGCGGCGGGGGGCTCGTCACGGCAACCCTGCTCGCAGGCGCCGTGGCGGTCATTGCATACTGCGCGATATTCACGTTCCTCGGTGTCGCGCTGCGACGGTTCATCGTGTGGGGCCTCGCCTACATCTTGATCTGGGAAGGCTTCGTGGCACTCGGCGGTGCCGGCGTTGCTCGATTCGCTATCCGCAAGTACACCCGATCGATCATCGTCGATCGGACCGGCGTCGACCTGGATCTCGGCGACTTCTCTCAGGGCACCGGAATCATCGTCCCGCTTCTCGCCGCCGTCGCCGCGTTGGCGTGGGCCTCGAGGCAGCTCGCCCGCCAGGACATCGACTGATTTCGGTATGCAGATCTCCGACGCCATCGAGTTCGTTGCCGACAAGCGCAACGCCATGCTCATCGCCCTCAAGGCTGACGGGCGACCACAGTCGTCGAACATCGCGTACACCATCGGCACCGGCGACGACGCCGGCAAGATCCTCATCTCGGTGACCAACGGCCGAGCCAAGACCACCAACCTACGTCGCGACCCTCGGGCGAGTCTGCACGTCAATCAGGACGACTTCTGGGCGTACGTCGTCATCGAGGCCGACGTCGAGCTCACACCGGTCGCCTCGGCACCAGGCGATGACACCGCCGATCAACTCGTCGCGTACTACCGGTCGGTCGCCGGCGAACACGACAACTGGGACGAGTACCGCCAAGCGATGGTCGACGACGAGCGTCTCCTTCTCAAGCTCACACCCACCCACGCCTACGGCATGCTCCAGCGCTGAGGCGCCGCACCGAACAGTTCTGCACGACGCCGGTTCGCTCGGGCACCGCCTCTGTCGCCAACGCAGCCGAGATCAAAGCGGCCCTCGCCACCCTGCCCGACGCGCGGACACCGACCAAGCGTGACTGGGCACGACTGGCAAAGAGTTGGCAGCCGGCACTCGACGAACGGATTGCGCTGCTCGAAGCCATGAAGGACAAGCTCGACGGGTGTATCGGCTGCGGCTGTCTCAGCCTCCAGTCCTGTTCGCTCTACAACGCCGACGATGAAGCCGTCCAGTTCGGCAAGGGCCCGCGGTGGCTGCTCGGAGACTCGTCGAGCGGGTGAAGCACCCCCGGGCGACCCGAGTCGGCGAACGACGCCAGCGCCCGGGCGACCCTCTTCGCCTGTCTTGTCGAGAGCCCGCACATGGACACTGCGCTTGCGCTGTCGGCCATGTCGAATCCGTCCTGACGCGAGATCGAGATCGCCCCCGTCGAGCCGACACCGATGGCTGCGTCGCACGCACCGGGGACCGGGGCACCCCGCTCGACGATGATCAGTGTCGCCGGCTCGACGCGCTCCATGAATCCGCCGAGCGCCTCGTGCGCCCGAACCAGACGCGATGGATCGTCCACGACCAGCAAGGTCGATCGCGACAGCGGGCAGTCGGCGATCACCATCGATGTGGCAAGCAGATCCGGCTCGGTCGGGTCGATGATCAGCGAGCTGCCGATCACCGAGCGAATGTGTGGAAACGCCACCGCCCATTCCCAGCGCGCTCGGTCCACCGAGACGATGACGAGTTGCCAGTCATCAGGAGCGTGCAGTACGGCGAGTTGGGCCACCATCGAACGCAGGAGCGGTTCGGTCTCGGACCGGTCGCCGACGACCGCTGTCATCTCGCCGCGCGCCAGTTCGACTGGAATGGGTACGTCAGCGATCGTGGAGGCTCGGTCGATGTCGGTGGCGATGTCGGGACCGATCTGGCCTTCGATCATCGGCGACCACCGGCGAGCGCCGACGCCGACGATCGGCCGAAAGACCCGGCGGCCCGACGCCGGATCGCAGCGGAGCCGACGGCTCCAGAACTCCCCCTGGGCCGCCGGCGAACTCGCCACACGCTCAGCAGCGGTGATCACTTGGTCGAGCCGAGCATGGTCGTCGAGGTGCCGGAGGCGTTCGGCTGCCCGCTCAGCGCTCAAGCGCTCGATGAAGTGCGTCCGCTTTGCGTCACCGACTCGGTCGCTCCGACGGTTCGACCGCCACGTCAGCATCGCGCCGACGAACCACGCAACTGTCGAAACGACAGCTCCGACCGCCATCGCGAGGGCTGCGAGCGGGTAGTCGAGAAATGCCGCAACGAGCACGACAGGGATTGCGGCAGCGGCACCGATCAACCCCGTTGCCTGCGCCGTCCCGTGATCGCATTGCGGATCTGGAACCGGGATCCGAGCAGGCGGCCCGGCGCGCTCGGTGCGCTCGGCGTCCGGTGAAGGTCGTACGTCATCGGGCTGCACGCCATCACGTCGTGCTGGATCGTGGCGCGTGATGTCGACGTCGCTCATGCCGATCGACAACCGGGCCGGGAGCTCGAGAGCTTGCGACCCGGTGAGCGGCTCACCCCACACCCTGATCGGGGCCTGCCCGCTCATCTGAGTCACAGTCACAACCGCAGTCACCGCCCCGTTGCCGTTGGCAGGGTTCGGATCCGTGGAGATCTCCACGATCGCGTGGTGGAGACCGAGACGCGCATCTTCGATACGCAGGAGCGCAGCCGCCGACCGCCCGAGCACATATCTGCCGGCGGCGAGCGACATCGAGGTCGAACAGTCTGGCCCCGAGATGACGACGACGTCGACCACCAACTGTTCGTCGCTGCGCGGCTCGCCCAGAGTTCTCGTGTCGCTCGAGGTGGTGTGAAGTGGCCGCATACTTCTCCAGTGGGTCCCACGAAGGCCAAAGGGGAAAAGAATCTTCGTCACTTCGATGTTGCGCACAAATCACCGCTGACCAGGTGCGGTGAGGCGCGAACCGGCGGCGTCAGGGCGTGCTGTGAGCCAATCGGGAGCGGGTTGCAAGGGTGCTGTGAGGTGGTCGGAGATGGTCGAAGCGCAGATTTGTGCAATGACTTCGTCTCACGAGCCCGACGTTCCGGCTCCCCCCGACCCACCCGTTCGTGCGACCGGCCTGACGGCGCAACTGGACCGCGAGTGGTCGAGGCTGCGCCGCTCCGAGCGCTCGCTCGGCCTCGTCCGCTCGTGGGCAGGGCGGTTCGAGCCCGGTATCGCCGAGTTGATCGCTGCGGCCGACGATCTCGATCAGGTACTCGAGGCCACGCATGCACATCGCGGTCCACCGGGTGAACGGCTGTTCCGAGGTCTCGTTGCACTGTCCGCCAGCGAACAACTCGCCGGGCGAATCATCGTGCAGCGTCTGCTCCCGGGTGTGTTGACGGCCACGAAGCGATACCGCGGTCTGTGCGAGCATCACGACCCGGTCGGCGAGGCGTTCGGATCGCTCTGGCTGTCCATTGCTGCATTCGACGGCGAGCACCGCCACGGTCCCGCCGCCGCCTCGATCATCTCCGACACCATGTTCATCGCGTTCCGGCGGCGGACCCGGCTCTTTTCGACCGACGAGCAGCCAGTCGAGCCTCGAGCGCTCGACGACGAGCCGGCGGGGCCCGCACCCTGTGCGTTGATCGAGTTGGCCGACGTCATCGGCAGCGCCCGCCGCGCCGGTGTCCCGACCTACGACATCGACCTCATCCGCCATCTCGTCCGAGCGGAATCGCCAGGCCTCGTCGCCCAGCAACGCAAGATCACTCCGCGCACCGTGCGCAACCATCGAGACCGAGCCGTCGAGAGAATCCGCGACGCCGTCGGAATCGTCGTCGCAGCATGAGTAGCTCCATCGGCACCAGCATCACCAGCAGACCCACGATCCCCGATCGGAGGGCCGCCCACGCACAGCACTAGCTTGACACCATGTCCCAGATTCTTCCGCTCCGCCGGACCCGCGGCGCCATCGTCCTGATGACCTACCGAGGCGACTGGTGACCGTATTGCTGCGGCCAACTCGTGCGGTTGGCACTCAGGAACACTGACATCAATCAGGCCGGCGCCGAACTCGCCGCGGTGAGCGTTGACGACGACATCCGCCAAGTCGGCATGTCGAAACGCTGGAAGCTCGGAGCGACGACGATGATTTCGGACCCCGGCGGCGCCACCATTCTCGAACCGCTCGGCCTGTATGACCCGGACGACCGCGACGGCATCGCGCTCCCCGGCATGGTCATCATCGATCCCGAGGGCGACGAGGTGTACCGATATCAGGGGCGCGATTTTGCCGACCGGACCAACGACGACGACATCTTCGAGGCGCTCGCCACGCTCAACGTCGGACCGGTCGATCCGGGTCCGTGGACATCCGACGTCGAGGTCCCCGAGGACTTGCGCGGCTATTTCCGTCCGAAGGATCTCGGCGCCTACTTCCGAGGCAATATGTTCGGGGCAATCGCGATCGGTGGCCGACTCGACGACCCGGCGGCACAGGCAATCGTCAACGAGCACCGCAAGATGGCCAAGGCCACACTCGACGCCTGGGAGACCCACGACAAGGGATGAAAAGCCACGCGACCACCCATGACCGCTGGTGCCTCCCCTGGGGCTCGAACCACCCACGACAAGGGATGAAAAGCCACGCGACCACCCATGACCGCTGGTGCCTCCCCTGGGGCTCGAACCCAGAACCAATGGATGAAGAG
>ENA-ORXT01005714-ORXT01005714.1-marine-metagenome-genome-assembly--contig:-NODE-5714-length-12044-cov-12.068438_pt1 | contig 12044 bp, 11 predicted proteins | sample MGYA00237868_ERZ511482 | MGnify/ENA metagenome assembly ERZ511482 | reverse complement strand
AGACCAACTGGATGACGCTGATCCCGACCATCTACAACGCCGACACCCTGGGCATCCGCCCCGACCTGATCGGCCGCCCGATCGAGTCGTGGTCCGAGCTGCTCAACCCCGAGTTCAAGGGCAAGGCCTCGATCCTGGACATCTCCTCGATCGGCATCATGGATGCGGCGATGGTTGCCGAGGCCAGCGGCATCGTCGAGTACGGCGACAAGGGCAACATGTCCCGCGACGAGATCGACAAGACCATCGCCATGCTGATCGAGGCCAAGCGGGCCGGTCAGTTCCGCGCCTTCTGGAAGAGCTTCGACGAGAGCGTGAACCTGATGGCGTCCGGGGAGGTCGTCATCCAGTCGATGTGGTCGCCGGCGATCACGGCGGTCAAGGCCAAGGGCGTCCCCTGCGTGTACCAGCCTCTCAAGGAAGGGTACCGCTCCTGGGGCGGCGGCATCGGCCTGTCGAGGAACCTGTCGGGTCTGGAGCTGGACGCGGCCTACGAATACATCAACTGGTACCTGTCCGGCTGGGTCGGCGGCTACCTGATGCGTCAGGGCTACTACTCGGCGGTACCGGAGACCTCGAAGGCCTTCATGAGCGACAACGAGTGGGGCTACTGGTTCGAGGGCATGCCCGCCACCGGTGACATCGTCAGCCCGACCGGTCAGAAGATCGCGGGCGCGGGCGATGTGCGCGATGGCGGCTCGTTCATGGACCGCATGGGCTCGGTAGCCTGCTGGAACGCGGTCATGGACGAGAACCAGTACATGGTGCGCAAGTGGAACGAGTTCATCGCGGCCTGACCCGCGAGCCTGGACAGGCGTCCGCATGAGCACGACCCCCATCGGGATCGGCGCGGCCGATGCGGGCACGACGACGGCGGGCACGTCGTCGTCGCGCCCGCGGGCGCGATCGGGCGATGCCCTGGCGGCGTGGCTGCTGAGCACGCCGCTGCTGCTGGTGCTCGCCGTGTTCCTGCTGCTGCCGATCGCGCTGATCGTGGCGGTGAGCTTCTGGCAATCGAGCGCGTTCAGCTACGAGCCCGCGTTCCAGTTCGAGAACTACGGCTACCTGCTGACGTCATCCGTGACGTTGTCGGTCTACCTCAAGACGCTGATGTTCACGGCGGTGACCTGGGCGGTGACGCTGCTGATCGGCTTCACCGTGGCGTGGTTCCTGGCCTTCCACGTGCGCACGCTGCCGATGCAGATCGGGCTGTTCCTGATCTGCACGATCCCGTTCTGGACCTCCAACATCATCCGGATGATCTCGTGGATCCCGTTCCTGGGCCGCAACGGCATCGCCAACGGAGCCCTGCTGGAGCTCGGTCTGATAGACGCTCCGCTGGAGTGGCTGCTGTTCTCGGACTTCGCGGTGATCCTGGCCTTCGTCCACATCTACACGCTGTTCATGATCGTGCCGATCTTCAACACCATGATGCGCATCGACCGTTCGCTGATCGAGGCGGCGCGAGATGCCGGCGCCTCCGGGGTCCAGATCCTGCGCCACGTGGTGCTGCCGCTGTGCAAGCCCGGCATTATGATCGGCACGCTGTTCGTGGTGACGCTGGTCATGGGCGACTTCATCACCGTGCGCTTCATGAGCGGTGGCCAGAGCGCCTCGGTGGGTCGCATGATCTCCAACGAGATCGGCCTGCTGCAGTACCCGGCCGCCTGCGCCAGCGCGGTGGTGCTGCTGGTGACGGTGCTGCTGATGGTCGGCACGCTGCTGCGCTTCGTCGACATCAGGAAGGAGCTCTGAGCATGGACAGGCGCCCCTGGACCTTCTGGCCGTTCGCGTTCGTGTTCGGGCTGTTCCTGCTGTTTCTCTACGGCCCGACGATCACCATCGCGATCCTGTCGTTCCAGGGACCGAGGGGCGGACTGACCTTCCCGCTGAACGGGGTGTCGATGCACTGGTTCCGCGACCTGTTCGAGCAACAGGCGGTCGGTGACATCTGGGGCTCGTTTCGCCGCTCGCTGGCGCTCGGGCTCACGGTCATGGTCGTCACGGTGGTGGTCTCGGTCATGGCGGGCCTGGCGTTCCGCCGCCGGTTCGCCGGCAGCGGCATCCTGTTCTACCTGGTCATCACCAGCCTGATCATCCCGTCGATCCTGGTCTCGCTCGGGGTCGGCATCCTGTTCAACCTGCTCGACCTGGACGTGCACTGGTCGACCTCGGGCCTGGGCTCGCAGCTGACCTGGACGCTGCCGTTCGGGTTGCTGATCATGTTCGCGGTGTTCAACCGCTTCGACGCCTCCTACGAGGAGGCGGCGCGCGACCTGGGCGCCACCCGCTGGCAGACGCTGCGCTTCGTGGTGCTGCCGCTCATCGCGCCCAGCCTGATCGGCGTGGCACTGTTCGGCTTCACGCTGTCCTACGACGAGTTCGCGCGCACGCTGCTCACCGCCGGCAGCTACAACACCCTGCCGCTGGAGATCTACGGCATGACCACCAACGTGACCACGCCGGTGCTGTACGCGCTCGGCACGCTGACCACGGTGTTCTCGTTCGTCACCATCGGCGTGTTCGCGCTGCTGCTCAAGCTGCTGCTGGCGCGGCGGACGCGCTGACGTGCGGCTGCGCTTCATCAACCCGAACACCACCGTGGCGATGACCGACACGGTGCGCGTCGCGGCCATCGCGGCCGCCCCGCCCGGCGTGCGGATCGAGGCCGTCACCTCGGAACGGGGCCCGGCGGCGATCCAGGGCGAGGCGGACGGGATCGCCGCCCTGCCCGGACTGCTCGCGGCGGTGGTGCGCGCCAACGCGGACGGTGTCGACGTCATCGTGATCGCCTGCTTCGACGACACCGGCATCGTCGAGGCGCGCGCCGTCAGCCCGGCACCGGTGCTCGGCATCGGCCAGTGCGCCTTCCTGAGCTGTCTGGCACGGGGACGACGTTTCAGCGTGGTGACCACCCTGGCGGTGTCGGTACCGGTCATCGAGGCCAACCTGGACCGCTCAGGGCTGGCCGCGGGTTGCGTCCGGGTGCGTGCCAGCGGTGTGCCGGTGCTGGAGCTGGAACGTGCCGGCAGCGGCGCCGAGGCGCGGGTCGAGGCCGAGATCCGCGCCGCGATCGAGCAGGACGGTATCAGCGCCATCGTGCTCGGTTGCGCCGGCATGGCGGACATGGCGGCCCGCCTGCAGGCCCGCGTCGGCCTGCCGGTCATCGACGGCGTGGTGGCCGCGACCCGCGTGGCCGGCCTGGTCGTCCGAGCGTGACGGGAACGTGATGCACACTTCGTTGCAGAGCCTGCATTCGGCCTGCACATGGCCCGCCACATGCTACATTCAGGGTCCCTGATGGCAACTAACGGAGGTGATCCATGTCGAGTGTTTTGCTGAACGGCGTATCGGCTGCTTGTGGAGTCGAGTACGAGCGACGCGCGGTCTGACCACTTCGAGTCGTTGACTCTGCACGGCTGATTCGTCGGCCAAGGCACGTGGGGCCGTTCCGGGACAGGGAGTTCCGGGACGGCCCTTTTTCGTGGGCGCTCCCCTTTCGCGGGCACATCGCGGACGCACGATATCTTCGGACGCGACCGATGCGCCGTATGCTGCGCCCTTCCCGCACGACACCGCACCCAGACTCATGACGTCAGCCACACCGGATCACAAGCCACGCCCGCTGGTCGACATCCTGATCAGCATCGTGATCCCGTCGGTGATCCTGATGAAGGCGAGCGGGGACGACCGGCTGGGTGCCACCGGCGCGCTGGTGGTGGCCCTCGCCTTCCCCGTGCTGTGGGGCCTGCACGAGCTGGTGCGTTACCGCAAGCGCAACGTGATGGCGCTGCTGGGTGTCGTCAGCGTGCTGCTGACCGGCAGCATAGGTCTGCTGAAGATCGATGCGCAGTGGCTGGCGGTCAAGGAAGCGGCCGTACCGCTGGCCATCGGCCTGGGTGTACTGGTCGCGCAGCGTCTCGGCTACCCGCTGGTGCAGACCCTGCTGCTCAACCCGGCCCTGATGGATGTGGAGCGCATCCGCCACGAGCTGGACGCACGGGACAACCGCGTCGTGTTCGAGCGGCGCCTGTCGCACGCCAACATGCTGCTCGCCGGCACCTTCCTGTTCAGCTCGGTCATGAACTACCTGCTCGCCCGGATGATCGTCACCAGCGAGAGCGGCACGGCCGCCTTCAACGAGGAGCTGGGACGCATGACGCTGCTGAGCTACCCGGTCATCGCGATCCCCTCGATGATCATGATGCTCGGCATCTTCTGGTTCATCTGGCGGGCCGTGAACCGGCTGACCGGCCTGGGGCTGGAAGACATCATGGCGCAGGGCACAGAAGACCCTCCCGCCAAGCGGTGATGGCGCGGCCGCTCCGCAAAGATTTCAGCGCGAACGAGCGAACTCTCCGCGCTGACCGCATCATGGCGCTCTTCCCGTCAGCGCACCGTTCCCCTCATGGAAAAGCTCGCCTTTCTCGTCAACGATGTCGAGGCCGCCAAGGCCGTCGTCGACCGGCTCCGCTCGGCCGACATCACCGATGAATCGATCAGCGTGATCGCCAAGGAGGGCACCCCGCTGGACGAGCTGCCGAACTCGGCTCCCGAGGACGACAGCGACGTGATTCCGGCGGTGGCGCGTGGCGTGACCATCGGTGGTGCCACCGGCCTGATCGCCGGCATCGCCGCGATCACCTTCGCACCGGCCGGTCTGGTGATCGGCGGCACCGCCCTGCTGGCCGGGGCCACCGGTGGCGCAAGCTTCGGCGCCTTCACCGCTGCCCTGGTGGGCACCTCGGTGCCCAACAGCCGGTTGCGCGCCTACGAGTTCGAGGTCGAGGCCGGCAAGATACTGATGGTGGTGGAGATCGACGAGGAACGGGTGGGCGAGGTGCGCTCCCTGCTCGAGGGTTCGTCCGTCCAGGCCGAGGCGTTCACCGTAGACAACGAGATGCCGGCTCTCTGACGAGCCGGCAACCCCGGAGTCGGCTGCGCCCCGGTCTCAGCTGTCCGCGTCGGGCAGCGTCAGTGCCAGGAAGGTCGGTGACGAGCCACGCTGCACCAGCACCGGCACGGACGTGTCGCCCGGGGCACCCTTCACCGCCTCCGACAGCGCCTGTGGCGAGTCGATATCCTGACGGTTCAGCGCCAGGATCACGTCGCCCTTGACGATGCCTGCTTCGGCGGCGGCACTGCCCGGCGTCACCTCGGAGACGATCACGCCCGACGCGATACCCGACTCCTCGCGCTGCTCGTCCGTCATCGCCGCCACCGCCACGCCCAGGCGTCCGGCCTGCCCCTCTTCCTGCCGCGGGTCGGCCCGGGCGATGCGCTCCTCGTCCAGCGGCTCGATGGTCACGTCCAGGGTCAGTTCCTCACCGTCGCGCAGCACCTGCACCGGTACCGTCGCGCCCGGCGTGATGGCGCCGACCAGCGGCGGCAGCGCGCTCGAGTAGCCGACCGGACGGCCATCGAACTGCAGGATGATGTCGCCGCGCTTCAGCTCCGCCTTGGCCGCCGGACTGTCATCGCTGACATCGGCCACCAGCGCCCCCTGCGGACGCGACAGGCCGAACGACTCGGCCAGTGCCTGGTCCACGTTCTGGATCGCCACGCCGAGCCAGCCGCGCGTGGCGAAGCCCTGGTCCTTGAGCTGATCGGCGATGCCCATCGCCACGTTGATGGGAATGGCGAACGACAGCCCCTGATAGCCACCCGATCGCGAGTAGATCTGCGAGTTGATGCCGACCACCTCGCCGTCGGTGTTGAACAGCGGACCGCCGGAGTTGCCCGGATTGACCGCCACGTCGGTCTGGATGAACGGTACGTAGTTGTCGCTCGGCAGGCTGCGCGACAGTGCCGAGACGATGCCCTGCGTGGCGGTGGCCTCGAAGCCGAACGGCGAACCGATCGCCAGCACCCATTCCCCGACCGACAGCGTGTCCGAGTCCCCGATCCGCACGATCGGCAGCTCCCGGCCGGCGGTGATCTTGAGCAGCGCCACGTCGGTCGTGGGGTCCGAACCGACCAGCTCTGCCTCGTACTCGCGCCGGTTGTCCAGGCCGACGCGGATCTCGGTGGCGTTGTCCACCACGTGGGCGTTGGTCAGGATGTAGCCGTCGTCGGAGATGATGAAGCCGCTGCCGAAGCCGCCACCCCGTCGCGACTCGGGCGGCCGGCCCTGCGGCCCTTGCGGCATGCCCTCGAAATAGCGCCGCAATTCCTCGGGCAGCTGGTCGAACCCGGGCGGCATCTCGCCGCGGGAAGCCGTCGCCACCGGACCTTCGGTCACGACCTGGATCTTGACGACCGCGTCACCTTCCTGCTCGACCAGTGTCTTGAAATCGGGCAGCGAGTCGGCGAAAGATGGTGTGGCGGCAAGAAACAGGGCTGCGGACAACCCGATCAGGGCCTTGCGATATAGTCTGGAGAGCCCGGGACCTCGCGGCGGCGGCGACGACGGTGTTCCCGACACCGTCATGGTGACGGGAGCGCGGGCAGTCACCGGGGTGGACAGGCAGGTGGACAGGCAGGTGGACAAGGAGGTGGACAGCCACGCCGGCGGACACATCGGCTTGCTGGCCGGCGAACGGGTCGAGGGGCCTGCCGGCAGGCCCGTTGGCAGTGGAAGGATGGACATGCGGATCAGTTCTCCGATCGGTTCGTTCCGGTCCGCGAGGGCCGGACACGTTGTCATGGTCGCCCGGGCATGACGCCCGGTCATCACATCAAGGGACACACCGCTGCGCGGCGGAGTTTCATTACACACCGGTCAGTGCTCGGTCGACGGCCGGACTCTCTCGGCGACCGGCCGCGGTGCGCGCCGGATTGCCACGACCGGCGGCCTACCGACACAGGAGATGGCGACGAGATGCGGATTTTACTAGTCGAGGACGACGTCGAGGCAGCCGGTTACCTGGTCAAGGGACTGACCGAGAGCGGGCACGTCGTCGAGCATGCCGAGGATGGCGAGCAGGGCCTGCAGCTGGCCATCGCCAACGCCTACGATTCGATGATCATCGATCGCATGCTGCCCAAGCGCGACGGCCTGTCGCTGATCGAGGAACTGCGGCGAATGGGCAACATGACGCCGCTGCTGATCCTTTCGGCCCTGGACGACGTGGACGAGCGCGTCACCGGGCTGAAGGCCGGCGGCGACGATTACCTGACCAAGCCCTATCAGCTGTCGGAACTCACTGCCCGGCTCCAGGCGCTGACCCGTCGCGCCCAGACCGGCGTGCAGGGCACGGTGCTGCACGTGGGGGACCTGACCCTGGACCTGATCCGCCACAAGGTCACGCGGGCGGGCCAGAACATCAACCTGCAGCCGCGCGAGTTCCGCCTGCTGGAGTACCTGATGCAGCACACCGGCCAGGTGGTCACGCGCAGCATGCTGCTCGAGAACGTGTGGGACTACCACTTCGACCCGCAGACCAACGTCATCGATGTCCAGATCAGCCGGCTGCGCGGCAAGATCGACAAGGACTTCGATTCGCCGCTGCTGCACACCGTGCGCGGTGCCGGCTACAAGCTCCAGGAGGCCGCCAGCACGGTCGAGACCGGCTGATTCCCGTCGCCCTGCACCCGTTTCGCACGCCTTCGATGCAGTGCCGCGTCCGGTGAGCGCGGTCATCGACGATGGTGCCCGCGACGTCGACGCCACCCCGGCCGCGTCCGGCGCGCCGCCCGGAGCGGGACGGGAGCGTCGCTTCGGGCACGCGCACGGGCGGCGCCTGTTCCGCACCTCGGCGTTCCGCCTGTCGCTGATCTACGCCACCGCGTTCAGCACGCTGTCGGCCGCCACGCTCGGGTTCATCTACTGGTCCACCCGCGACCAGATCGAGCGGCAGGTGGACGCACGCCTGCGCCTGGAAACCGACAACCTGATCAACCTCTACACCTCGGGCGCGGTGCCCGAGTTCCTGGAGGCGGTCCAGCGGCGCAACCAGATCGACACCTACGACCGGTTCTACTACCTGGCCAACGAGGAGGTCGCCGTCGACGAGAGCGCCGCGGAGTACCTGCCCATCCGGGTCAAGTCGATCCGCTCGCACACCACCCGCAACATGGGCGACGTGGCCGACCTGCCGCCCGGCAGCCCGCACGCGTTCGATCCGGTGCGCGTGGCCGAGACCCAGCTGTCCAACGGCATGAAGCTCACCATCGGGCACGACATCAGCGACGAGAAGGCGCTGCTGGACCACACCTTCACGCTGGTGGTCGGCGCCACGCTGCTGACGTTGCTGTTCGCGCTGATCGGCGGGCTGAGCATCGGCACCAGCGTGCTGCGCCGCATCGATTCGGTCAGCCGCACCGCCTCCGAGATCATGAGCGGCGACCTGTCGCAGCGACTCAAGGTGACCGAGCGCAACGACGAGTTCGACGAGATCGCCGCCGAGCTGAACCAGATGCTGAACCGCATCGAGGATCTGATCCGCAGCATGCGCCAGGTCACCAACAACGTCGCGCACGACCTGAGAAGCCCGCTCACCCGGCTGCGCAACCGCCTGGAGGTCACGTTGCTAGAGGAGCGCGATACGGAGAACTACCGCGCGGTCATGAGCGAGGCGATCGAGGATGCCGACAGCCTGATCCACACCTTCAACGCCATGCTCAGCATCGCCCGGCTGGAGGCGGGCCTGGACACCACCCAGTGGCAGGACACCCGCATCGGCGAACTGGCCGGCGAACTGGCCGAGCTGTACCAGGCGTTCGCCGAGGAGGACGGACTGCACTTCGTGGCCGACGTCGATGCCGATCCGCTGTGCCACTGCAATCGCCACCTGCTGGCACAGGCACTGACCAACCTGCTCGACAACGCGATCAAGTACACCCGCCCGGGGGGCCGGGTGACGCTGTCGGTGCGCGGCGACGACGACGACTTCAGCATCGCGGTCGGCGACGACGGGCCCGGCATACCGGAGCACGAGCGAGAGCGCGTGTTCCAGCGCTTCGTGCGGCTGGAGAACGAGCGCAATTCACCGGGCAACGGGCTGGGCCTGAGCCTGGTGAGGGCGGTGGCGCACCTGCACGGCGCCACGGTACGGCTGGAGGACAACCACCCGGGCCTGCTCGTCACCATCCGTTGCGTGCGCAGGCGTTCCTGACCGTGCGGCGGGGCGGATCGGGCACCGCTACGGGCCGGGACCGGTGCCGTTCAGCGCAGGCGCGCCCCGTCATCCAGCACCGTGCGTCCGTCACGCTGCAGGCGCCACAGCCAGCGCGTGGGCGAACCGTCGACCGTGGGGGCCGCATCGATCGTGATCGGCTCGCCCGGGGCCAGCAGGCCCTTCAGGCGTCGCGCCTCGCGCGGCACGACACGTACCCCGCGCCGACGCTCCTCGGTCTGCAGCCACAGGTAGTGACGCCCCTCGCCGCCGGCACCCACCTTCGTCAACCCGTCGAAGCGGCCCTGCAGGGTGACGCTCTGGGCCGCGATCGGTTCGCCCCCGCTCTGGCGCCGCTCGCCGAGCCAGGACCAGGCCAGCCCGACCAGCAGCATCAGCACCGGCAGCGCGCTCAGCACCGCGTAGGTGCGGTTGCGCTGCAGCGCGTTCGAGTCGTGGACCGGCAGCGCCCCGGTGGACGTGCCGGACATCCCGTGCGCCCCGGTATCACGCGCACGGCCGCGCACGTGGCGCGGACCGCGTGCCGTCTTGACGGCCGCGTGACGGGGCTCGGACTCGCTCATGCACGGGGAACGCTCGGCGGGACGGGCGCACAGTTTCCCCTATACTGCGCCGCCCGCGCGCCGGGACCCCACCCGATACACGACCCAGTGACGCACACCTCATGACCCGACGACCCAGCGGCCGAGCCTTCGACGAACTGCGACCGCTCAGGCTGACGCGCGGGTTCACGCGCCACGCGCCGGGTTCGGTGCTGATCGAGGTCGGCGGCACGCGCGTGCTGTGCACCGCCAGCGTGGACAATCGCTGCCCGCCGTGGCTCAAGGGCAAGGGCCAGGGCTGGGTGACCGCCGAGTACGGCATGCTGCCCGGTGCCACCCACACCCGCGGCCGGCGCGAGGCGGCGGCCGGCAAGCAGTCCGGTCGCACCCAGGAGATCCAGCGCCTGATCGGCCGGTCGCTGCGCGCGGCGATCGACCTGGAAGCGCTCGGCGAGCGCACCGTGACCGTCGACTGCGACGTGCTGGAGGCCGACGGTGGCACGCGCACCGCCTCGATCACCGGTGCCTGGGTGGCGCTGTGCGACGCGATGACGCACCTGAAGGGCAAGGGCATCATCAAGCGCGATCCGCTGCACGGCTCGGTGGCCGCCGTCTCGGTGGGCCTGGTCGATGGCGTGGCGGTGCTCGATCTGGACTATCCCGAGGACGCCTCGGCCGAGACCGACATGAACGTCGTCATGAACGATGCTGGCGGCTTCATCGAGATCCAGGGCACCGCCGAGGGCCATGCGTTCCGGCGTGAGGAGCTCGATGCGCTGCTCGCGCTGGCCGGCAAGGGCGTCGGGGAACTGGTGGCCCTGCAGCGCGAGGCGCTGGACCGGCCGCTCGACCATGCGGGTCCGCACGCCGTGTCGGGTGGCTGAGCCACCCGTGAGCGATGTGGTCGGCGTGACCGACATCGTCTTCGCCTCGGGCAACGCGGGCAAGCTCGCCGAGCTGCACGCCCTGCTGTCGCCGTTCGGCTACCGGGTCGTCGCCCAGGGCGACCTGGGCGTGGGCTCGGTGGAGGAGACCGCCACCACCTTCGTGGAGAACGCCCTGCTCAAGGCGCGTCACGCCTGTGCCCGCACCGGCCTGCCGGCCATCGCCGACGACTCGGGACTGGAGGTCGATGCGCTGGACGGTGCGCCGGGGCTGTATTCCGCCCGCTTCGCCGCGCGTGCCGGACGTGGCGAGGGGGACGCCGCCAACAACGCCTGGCTGCTCGAGTGCCTGGCCCACCTGCCCGATCCCGTCGACCGGTGCGCCCGCTTCCGTTCGGTGGTGGTGCGCCTTCGTCACGAGCACGACCCCTCGCCGCTGATCGCCGAGGGCAGCTGGGAGGGCCATGTGCTCCACGCGCCGCACGGCGGCGGCGGGTTCGGCTACGACCCGCTGTTCTGCAATCACGACACCGGCGAGTCGGCCGCCGCCCTGTCCTCCACCGACAAGAACCGGCTGAGCCACCGCGGCAAGGCGGTGGCGGAACTGGTGTCGCGGCTGCGGCTCGAGGTGTCCGGGAGGCCGGCCCCCGGAAGGCCGGCCCGTTGAGCGTGCCGGACGGCACCCTGCAGCGCGCCGACGACGTTCGACACTTCACCGCCCTGCCACCGCTGTCGCTCTACATCCACCTGCCGTGGTGCGTGCGCAAGTGCCCGTATTGCGACTTCAACTCGCACGAGGCGCGCGGCGAGATCCCGGAGGCCGCCTACGTCGATGCCCTGCTGGCGGACCTGGCAGCCGAGATGCCGCTGGTGTGGGGCCGCCAGCTGGTGTCGGTGTTCATCGGCGGCGGCACCCCCAGCCTGTTCTCGGCCGCCGCCCTCGACCGGCTGCTGTGCGGCGTGCGCGCGCTCACCGCCTTCGCCCCCGGCATCGAGATCACGCTGGAGGCCAACCCGGGCACGGTCGAGCAGGCCCGCTTCGACGACTACCGCGCGATCGGCATCAACCGCCTGTCGATCGGCGTGCAGAGCCTGGACGAGCGGGCACTGGCGGCACTGGGGCGCATCCATTCGGCCGACGAGGCGCGCCGTGCGGTCGAGGTGGCGCGCCGGGCCGGTTTCGAGCGGCTGAACCTGGACCTCATGTACGGGCTGCCGGACCAGGACCGGGCGGGGGCGGCCGCCGACCTGGACGCGCTGCTGGCGCTGGAGCCCTCGCACGTGTCCTGCTACGAGCTGACCCTGGAGCCGAACACGCCCTTCGCGGCCCGCCCCCCGCCCGTGCCCGACGACGAGATCCGCTGGGACATGCAGGCCGCCCTGCTCGAGCGCATGGAGGGGGCCGGGTTTCGCCGCTACGAGATCTCGGCCTTCGCCCGCGATGGCGAGCGCAGCGTGCACAATCTCAACTACTGGTCCTTCGGGGACTACATCGGCATCGGTGCCGGTGCGCACGGCAAGCTGTCGTTCGCCGACAGCGG
>ENA-ORXT01005710-ORXT01005710.1-marine-metagenome-genome-assembly--contig:-NODE-5710-length-12050-cov-8.633342_pt1 | contig 12050 bp, 13 predicted proteins | sample MGYA00237868_ERZ511482 | MGnify/ENA metagenome assembly ERZ511482 | reverse complement strand
TGCAACGTCAAGGGGGTCCACCTGGTACGGGAACGCCCCGTCAAAATGAGCCGACGGAAGGTACTGTTGCACAACGCCGTCGCGGAGTTCTCCCCGAATACCCCGCGGTGCCTCTACCTGACGAACATCGGGGACGTGCCGGTGCACCTAACGAAGGGGTACGTCATCGGAAGCGCGACGGCCTACAATGGACCGCTGCACGTCGTCGAGGAGGAGGAGGAACCGAGGGCATTCCTAACGATGGGGGCGGGCCCCTGTGACAAGCCCGACGAGGAGGTCAAGACGGGGCGGCAAGCCGAAAAAGGGATCGACGAGGGACAACCTCCAAACAACTCGCCGGACAAGATGTGTCCCAAGCCGGAGGTCCACTGAGAGGGTGTCCCCGGTACGCTCCGCGGTGCCGTGGACGACCTCCTCGAGGAATACAAGGCGCTATTGGCGGGACAGCTCGGCAAGGTCGACGTCACCCCGCACCGGATCGAGGTGACCCCCGGGGTACGGCCACGGCGGGCCCAACCCTATCGGGCGAGCCACGCGTCCAGGGACATCATCGCCAAGGAGGTGCAACGCCAACAGGACCTCGGGACAATCGAGCCCTCGAGAGCCGAGTGGGCCTTCCCGGTCGTTTTGGTCCCAAATCCCGACGGAACGATGCGGTTCTGCGCGGATTACCGCCGACTTAAGGAGGTAACGGTGCGGGATGTGTACCCGTTGCCACGTATGGACGATTGTATTGGCTTCCTCGGGGACGCCAAGGTGTTTTCGACGCTCGACTGCAACTCGGGATTTTGGCAGATCCCCGTAGCGGACGAGGACCGGGACAAGACGACCTTCGCTTGCCACGAGGGGGCCTATCGCTACATCCGCCTTCCCTTCAGTCTGTTTAACGCCCCGGCGACCTTTCAACGGGCCATCCACATGCTCCTCGGGGGACTCAAGTGGAAAAGCAGCCTTGTGTACCTCGACGACATCATCTTCTTCTCGCAGTCGGCAGGGGAACACGTGAAACACCTCCGGAAGGTCTTTACGGCGCTGCGCGGCGCAAGTGTCTCCCTGAAGGACAAGAAGTGCCACTTGCTCCACGAGGAGGTGGATTACTTGGGCCATATCGTGAGCCGGGGGGAGCTGAAGGTACAAGACAAGAACATCCGCGGACTCAAGGAGGCGTCTCCCTCGCGGTGCAAGAAGGACCTACGTAGATTCCTCGGGATGTGTAACGTGTATCGGAGGTTCGTCAAGGACTACGCCCACGTGGCGCGGCCGTTGGCCGCCATGACGAGTTCCAAGAGGCCCGACCGGTGGGGGACGCTGTCCGACGAGGCCCTGGGGGCATTCGAAGAACTCAAGAGGCGACTCACGGAGGCCCCCATCCTCGCCCTGCCGCGGCGACAAGGGACCTACACTTTGGACACGGACGCAAGCGCGGGGCAGGTCGGCGCGGTCCTTCTACAAGAAGAACCCGACCAATCCACGCGACCCGTGGGCTATTGGAGCCGCTCCCTCAGCGCGGCGGAGCGAGAGTACAGCACGACGGAGCGGGAGTGCCTCGCAGTGGTGTGGGCGTCCCTCCTTCTCCGCCCCTACGTCGAAGGGACCCGCTTTACGGTACGCACGGACCACGCGGCGCTCAAGTGGATGCTGCACATGGACGGGGCCCACGAGAGGCTGGCGCGGTGGCGGTTGCGGTTGGCGGAGTTCGACTACGTGGTACAGACGCGGCCCTGGGCGACACAACACGCGGCGGATACGATGTCACGCATCTCAACACCCGCGGGAGACGAGGGGGCGATACCCGACGCGGTACCCTGTCTGGCTTTGCGCAACTCGTCGGCCGCGTGACAGCTACCACCAGAGACCAAGGGGGGACTCCTTGGCCACCTGACGCTCGCCGAGCTCCTCGAGGGGAAGGCGGAGGACGGACGGTGCAAGGAGGTCCGCGCGGCGATGGATGGCAACGACAAGTCGCGGTTCCACGAGGACCCGAATGGCCTGTTGGTGCGCACGGCGCCGTAAGACGGGGCCGCAAAAGTCTACGCTCCGACCCACATGCGCAACGGGGTGATGATGCGGGAGCACTACACTCCGCAAGCCGGGCACCCGGGGGCGAACAAGATGCACACGTCGATGCGACGGTGGTTTTATTGGGAATCAATGGTGGTGGACGTCTACGCCTTCGTGGCCAACTGCACGCAGTGCGCGAGGAACCGCGTCGGCAATCGACGCAAGACAAACTACCTCAAGACCTTCCCCCCGACAGAACCGCTGACGGATCTGGGCATGGACATGCTCGGTCCCCTCCCCCGGACGGCGGCGGGGAACAAACACCTGTTAGTCATCGTGGATCGCTTCTCCAAGATGACGCGGGCCATCCCCCTCCAAAGGATCGACGCGGAGACCATCGCGGCAGCCTTCTTGGACAGCTGGGTGGCGGCGTACGGACCCCCGGCGACGGTGCTATCGGACAATGGCCCCCAGTTCCGCTCCACGTTCTTTCAAGGGGTTTGCTCACTCCTCAGGATCTCCAACCGGTACTCCACGACGTACCACCCGCAGACGAACGGCCAAGTGGAACGTTACAGTCGGACCATCGTGGGCTAGCTGCGGAAGTACGTTGAGGGCCACCAAGACCGATGGGACGAGCTTTTGTCGATGCTGACGTTGGCCTTCAACAGTCGACCGCAGCAGAGCACCGGGGTGGCGCCCCTCGAGTTCGTCACCCCCGAACGTGTACGGAGTCTCTCCGTGAAACGCCTGGTCGGCCCTCCGGCACCCGAGGAGACGGACGGCAGCCCACGAGCCGTCCGCGAGGGCATCCCAGCGCGGCTGCGGAACCTCATCCACAAGGAGCGAAAGTCCCTCACGCTGGCACAGCGGCGGTACAAGAGGGACTACGACGCCCGCGTACGACCGGTCAACAAGGACGTACACGCGGGGGACTGGGTGTTCGTCGATGGGCACACGCGAAACAAGTACAAGCTCGGGACCCGCGCGGCCGGGCCGTACAAGATGTTGTCCCGCGGAGAGGGCACGTTCTCGTTGGACATCGACGGGTACCCTGAGACGGTGAGCAGTGACCACGTGACGGCGGCGCCGGGCCCGCCGGGGAGTCCGAAGACGCTCCTGCAGAACCTCGGGGTACCCCAAGACATTGTTGTCCCCGAGGGGCATCAACACACGGGCAAGGAGTTCGTCTGGGAGGCTTTTGTGCGCAGTGGTCAGGTGTGGCCAGACCGGGAGCCCGTGCGCCCCTACATCACGGACGGCAAGACCGATGCGGTCAACGCGTCTCGGGCTGCCAAGGTTGGCGCCGACAGGGAGACGCTCCGCGCCTTGGCGGCCAAGGAACTCGGCGAGGACGACTGCCGTCACAAGCGGCTGACGTCCGAAACATTTATGCCTGGCATTGAGAACTTCCTTTGCCCTTGCGGTCTGCTGATCGGCTATGACTTCCTTGACAAGGTCGAGTCGCCATCCCACGTGCTTGCATCGCTCGTTCAGCGCTTCCCCCTCCTCCCCAAGGTCGTTTTTTTTTTACATGGCCTGCCAGCTGGCGCCCAACGTGGCGTGCCGCGTGCCCTGCCTTGTCAACGAGTCCTGCATGGCGTGCAGTCTGAACCAGGGGTTGTCATGGATATGTCCCTGGGGATTATATCCCTGCATTATATGCGTATCCACTTCGGATACGAGCCGGCGACGCATATTCAAAATGCTTTATGAGAAAAGGAGGAGAGGATATATTTATCCTGTCCGACAGAAATTGCGAGATTATATCGGACCCGTATCCCAGATATGAGAGTCAAGATACAGGGATATATACGGTTATGAGACTTTCCGCGCCTGGAGAAGTCTGGTTGAACACAGTCGACCTCTCTTTTCGCGTGCCGACGATCGGGGGATTAATGTCCGAACATTTGGCAGCGACAATCGGCGATGCAGCCCGACACGGGTGGAACCGTTCCATCAAGCGACTTGACCCGATTGTGCTGTTGTCAGAGTGTAACCAGAGATTCAGAACGGTCATTCTGACGTCCATTTACACAAACGGCGTGGAACCGCCTCGACGGGGCCCATTGGGTTGTTGAAATCACATGTGGATTTCAAGTCGTACTAACGTCCTTTTAGCACTCGAATAACGGCTGGATGGCGTTCTTTTTGGGCTCTAATTGAGCTGTCCGTCGGACTTGGGGGATTATATTCGGATCCAATAATCGTATCCGGATACGAATATAATCTACTCAAATATCCGAATCCGGAGGCAGATATCCTGATCCGGATCTCAGCCGAGGCAGTTACAGTCTTTCTCGAATGCTATCCACCCTTTTCGTCGCCTGACAAACCCTCAAGAAGCCCTGTTTTTTCGTGCAGAAGATGGCAGATTCGGCCTTCCTGTCAGTGCAATGATGTCTCGTTACTATGTAGGGGTGCATAGTAAAGGAAGCTACAGGAATGGAGAAAGACTGTATCCGTCATCAGATACGAAGGATCGGCGTGTATCCGTATCCTATTACGGCCCAAAACCCATATCCTGACAACCCCTGGTCTGGACTGGCCACATTATGTGAAGCACCAGCACGGGTGCTCTCGCATCTTCGACGCGGAGTCCTACACGTCACGCTCTGTGCGACACAGTACGGCTTGCGGCGAGAGCCGGCACTCGATAAACGAGGCGTACAAGACGCATCTTGCCCACCTTCGGCAGGACCACTTCATCATCCAGATGCGGCTTTTGGCGGCGACCATCAACCTGCGCGTGAACATGCGGCGGGAGCTCGGCAAGGAGACAACCCACAGGCGCATATGCGCATTCTTCCACTCGCGCGTGCAGGATTACTGCGACCGACGGCGCTGTATGTGCGCAGCCAACCTGCAGCAGAAAGCTGCTTCTGCTGCTGCCGCTGCTCCAGCTGATGGCGGTGTTGACGACGGCGGTGACGGTGACGACAGTCAAGGCGGAAGTGGTGGTGTGCAAGCTGGACACGCTGCAGCTGCCGGTGAGGTCGCTCGTTGTCACCCGGTACACGCTGCCGTCGCCGACGCACTACCAGCGGTTGTACTTGATGCTGTCGATGCGGCGGCGCAGAGAGCAGGTCTAGCCGCCGCCCAAGCGGCCGGCCATGTGTTTGGCAGAGCCGCCGGGCTAGCGGCTGTGCAAGCTGCCTTTCATCTTGCTGAAGTTGCCACCGACAACGATGCTGACGGGGCCGCAAGTCACGCCGCTGCCGCAGCGGCGGGCGAAGTCGCCGCTCTCGCTCCCATACAAGCGACAATCGAAGCCGCCGTTCAACAATCCGTGCTCGTCGAGGCGGCGGAAATTGGCCAACGGAGCTCGCGTGCTGCAGCCGAGGTAATTTGTGCAGAGCTAGGCTCCGCCGCTGGTATTGCCGCTGCTCGGGCTGTTGACGACGTCGCTGGGCGACGAGCACCTGCAGCTGATGCACACGATTTCGTTGCCGCGGACGCGGCTGCGGGTGTACAAGGCGCCTCAGGACCAGTTGACGGTGGGGGTGTTGAGCCCCGACGGGAAGGGCAAGGCGCAGGAGAAGGAGTCGGGCAGCACGTCGCCGAACATGCCTACCATGAGCGTCGGGAGCAACGGCGTCGCGGCAAGGGCGTGGACAGGCGGGATGGTCGTCAAGACCCCGGCGCCGGTTGCGGTGATCTCGCTGCCAGCGGGACCGATCAACTCGTCGCTAATGGTGTCGTATCTGGACAACCAGCAGTCTGCTCCTCACTACTCGACGCTCTTAGGGGCCTCGGGGTTTTCTTTGCCGCCCGGGATGATCCACTTGTCGCCGAGGAACCCGCCAAGCTCAATCATGGTGTCGCCGGCAGCGCGGTTGATGTGCGCGGAAACGTGCTTGGGCAAGCGTCCTCGGACTCGGAGTGTGTCTTCTACTCTGGCGGCGAAGCCTCAGCCGATGAACATGAGTTGTAGCGCGTTGAGTACTCGCTGATTTCCTATCACTTTTTTTTTTTTTCCTTTTCTTGCCCTCTTCCCTTGTGTTCTGTACTATTCTGATGTCTCTGGTTGACCCTTCGGGGCTAGGAGTTGTACGCATGTCATACACGACGTAGTTTGCCATCGCTCATATGCATCCTGTCGCCACCGTAGGTAGGACGATCACTCAGAGGGACCTAGGCCACGTCGAGTTCCTCGATCACTCAGAGGGACCTAGGCCGCGTCGAGTTCCTTGCTTCATGTTTTCAGCCTGCACGACGGGATGACCCAGGTGTGTTTTTAGTGTCACAGAGAACAGGCATCAAGAAAAGAAGCGGACAAGACCTATAGCTCATCGGAAAAAGATGCAGATGCACCATGGGAAGAGCCAGTCGCGGCAATTGCCTAACGGCGACCAATGATGCAGCGGACAACGGTAGAGACTACCCACGCTGACCGACAGGATAATTACACAGACTGCCGGCAAAGGTGGGGCATGAATGTAAGCGGGGAGCTTCCCGACCGCGGCCACCGCATGGGGGCGCCGCCAGCCAAAAAACGCAAGCGCGGCCCTCGCCGCCGGCCGCTAAGGCGGGGGCAGCAGCGGGAAGCGACAGTAAAGAGAAGGAGCTGGCCAAGTGAATGGCAGTGTTCGCCGCTGCAGCGGCCGCAGTGGTGACTGCCAGGCGCCACAGCAGCAGGGGCGGAGGCCATGGCGGAGGCGCCGACGGTGGCACGGGCGGCACGTACAGCCGAGAACCCGGCTGCCCCCCCCCACTGCACCGCCATTGCAGGGATACAGCTGCAGGTCGCCCGACGCCATCGCATCCCAGCGCCCGGCATGGCCCCCCCCCGCGTCCCCGCAGGCGGCCGAGACAAGGATAGCGCCGTCTTTGTCCGTGGTGGTGGCCGCGGCCACGGCGATGGCGATCGTGGCGCGGTCAACGGCGGCGGGCGTGTGGGCGACAGCAGCGACGGTGCGCGCGCGCGCGCGCGCGCTGTGCTGTGAGCACGCCGCCCGGCCAGCAACCGCGGCGGTGCGCGCGCGCGCGCACGCGCGCGCTCCAGGCCGTGAGCACGCCCCCCGGCCAGCAACCGTGGTGCGCGCGCGCGCGCGCCCACACGCGCACCCAGACCCGCCACCGCCGCACCCGGAAGCACGTGAACTGACCGACCAGGCGCTGCTCCATGGGCAGGCAGGCAGATCGTCGGTCCACTTACGGCACCGTGAATGAGAACGGACACTGGGAGGTCCATGCTTTGAGGAGTATAAGGGCCGCCGGAGCCGCCGCAGTGGAACGACGATGGACCCCAGAACGCCCTAAATGGCGCCTGCGCGTGGGTGCACGGGGCTCCTTATTGGGGCACGTTTCAGACTCGTACTCAGTGATAGAAAAATAAATACGTCCCGCCACCCATCTTCGTGTGAGAACGCGCCCCTCTTTCTGCCCCGGGCAATACAGTCACTATCCGCTTATGTGGCACCCTTGCGCACTTTGTAGCCCCCGTGCCAGAAATGCATTCTCACGGCGCACCACGGCGAGGCGTTCTCGTTTCACTTCCGATCGCTGCCATTTTGACCGAGAAAGGGGCTGCTGGGGCTCTTGATCGCAGGATTTAAGGGCCATTTCAGTTGGTCGATCGCGTGAGGGGGTGTACAATTACGGATTTGATATGACTTCGAGTTCCAGACGCGCGTCCTCCAGCGACGCGATCCGACACCAAGTCTGAGCATCCCCGAGCTTGCAATCACTCGACTTCATACGGCACTGGAGTATGATCAGTTTCTTTTCTGGGAAAAAGAATAAGAAGGGCACGACGAGGGGTATATCAAGATCATTCATCGTTGCTGTCCGACGGGTCCTCACTCGCTTCCGTGTCGGACCCACTACGACCCCCGCCGTCCGAGCCGTCAAGCCCCTCGCCATCCAAATCGGCACTGTCCCCGCCGTCCGCCCATTCACATCCTCCATCGTCCGACACGCCACTCCTCCCGCCGTCCGAGTCGTCGCTCTCCCGGCCGTACGAGGCGTCACTCCCGTCGCCTTCAGTGGCATGGCCTCCCTCACCCACATCCAACCCAGTCTCGCCCTACGTGGCTGGACAGCCGCTGTGGGGAAGATGACGGTGGAGTCGATGACGGTGGGATCGGCGACGGTGGGGCCCATGACGATTGTCAGCGTCATCGGTGGTAGGACGGATGACGGTGTGTTCACATCGATGAGTGCAGTGTGCGACCAATCCGTCACGCTTTCCCAATTCCCCCTGTCTGGGCTGCATTCCAGAAGACGATAGCGAGATCTGTCGATGGTTCCCGCGGAAGTTGTCGATCGCGATACTCCCAGTTATATAGCACGTGACATATAACTGGAGCGCATATGACCGGATATTGACTGTAAAAGCCCTCTCACAAGCACCGCCAGTGCAGCATACGTGTCGCCCACTCGGGCTGACTGTCTCCACATACCTCTTTTGGTTGGCCCAAGAGCACACCGAGCCGACATTCTGGCCTTCCATGGGTCAAAACCCAGAAGTCCGGGAGACGGGGGTCTTAACTAGGCGTGCAGAGTGCCACCGCCCTAAAGGCCAGGATATCGCACGCACGCGACTGAAATTCTTAGTATATGTGTGCATCACTACACATTGATAGCCTTCTGCCCTGACGGCCAGAACTTTGCAAGATATTCGGTTACCAAAGACTATCTGTCACGAGTCTTCCATTCCACTCCGTGAAGGCTACTTTGTATTCCAGGCACGTGCGTGCAATACCCTGGCCTTCAAGGCGGTGGCGCGCACGGCGACGCATTCACACCGGGCACGCCGGCCGGCTCCATGGCCGCGAGCGCGCACGGGGACGTGTACAGCCATGTACTGCCGCTGGTGTTTGCGGGGCGGCTGCTCGTCGGCTTTGGCGGCGCGCGCGCCATCAACCGGCGGTTCATCGCCGGCTTTTCGGCACGCGCCGACCGCACCCGCCGCTCGGCCGCCTTTGTCGACGTGTCGGCGCTCTGCATGGCCGCGGGGCCGGCGTTGGCGTCGGCGGTCTCCCGCGCGCCGGCGGGGGTGCTCGGGGGGGTGGCGTTTAACAACTTGATGACGCCGGGCTGGGCGCTCACGCTCGTGTGGGCGGTCTACATGGTCGTCCTCGCCGCCGTCTTTCGGGACCGCCCGCCGCCAGCGGGCGCGCCCGGCGCGGTGGCCGCCGCCGCCGCCGACGCGGACGCGGACCCCCCCCCAAAGTCCGTGCGCGACGTGCTCGGCATTGTCATACGGGATCGGGGCCTCCTCCTCTGCCTGTGGGTCTACTTTATCATCAAGGTCGCGGCGGAGCTGCTCGTCGCCTCGGCCGGCACCGTCACGGTGGCGTTTGGGTGGGGCCCCGGCACCGTTGGCGCCTTCCTCGCCGCCCTCGGGCTGCTCATGTTCCCTGCCAACGCCCTCAGCTCGGCGCTGCTGCGAACGGCGGAGCAAGACGACCGGCGGCCGCTGCTGTGGACGCTCTCCGTGCTCGCCTTCGGCTGCGCGGTCCTTGTGCCGCTGCCGGTGGGCGACACGATGGGCCACCCGTCCGGCCTACCTCGCTCCGACTAAGAGTTGTACGAATCCGACTTGTACGCCGGCCAACGCGCCGGCGGACGAGAATGCGCCGCCGCCGTCGGCGGCGGCGGCCGCCCCCCGCCCCCGTGGCTCCGTCTCGTTTGCGGGCGTGGGCGCGCTCAAGGCCGCCCTCGCGGCGGGCGGCACTGGCCCCGCGGCGCCCGTCATGGACGTGCCGCCCGGGTGGCAAACGTCGGGCGGCCGCTGGCGGCTCGGCGACTGTGGCGAGTGCACGGCGCTCGCCGAGCGCATTGCGCGGCTGCTGTCCCGCCTTGACACAGCGCCCCAGGGACTAGCCGACGCCAAGGGCGTTTCGTCGGTCCTCGCTGCGGACTCCACCGGCGGCGCCGCGGCCGTGGCGGCCGTGGCGGCGTCGGCGTCAGAGGACCCGCCGACGCCGCCGTCGCCGCCAAAGTCGAGCGGCGGCGGCGGGTGGGGCCTCCGCAGCATCTCCACCCTGCGGCGGTCGTTGACCATGACGGGCGTCGGCGTGTCGGCATCGGCGGCAGAGGAGAAGGAGCGCCTGCGGGAGGAGGTGGGCGTCCTCAAGGAAGCCGCCGCGTGGCTGTACGAACGGCTCGAAATCGCTGAAGGCCGCCGCCCGGCCCCCGCGGGGCGGGGCTCCGCCGCCGCCGTCGCGCGCGTCGCCGCGCAGGTCGGCGTGTAGGGCGGCGGGGGGTTGGGGCTCCCCCGGCCGCTGCGCTGCTGCCGCCATTGCCCGTGTGTACGCGCCTTATTCCGTCGGCCGCTGGTTGCTGATTTGCGTCTTGTCGTGTGTTTGTCTCTTGTTCTTGTTGGTGACGCCGCCGTCGGGCGGCGGCGGCGGCAGCGAGGGGGAGCGGGCGGCGCGTGTGGGGCGTGTAGTGTTGTATCCCCGGCATGCCCGCGCGTCCGCCCCGGCGCGCTGCCGCGGGCGGGGCGCGACGCCCCGCCGGGGCGTGCTGTATAGGTAGGTAGGCCAAGTCGACGGGGCGCGGTCCGTCGTATTCCCTCCCATGCTTTCGCTGCCGCCCGCCGCCGCGTCGGTGGCAGCCGTGGACGGTGGCCAGCCGGTCGCAGGGGGGTATTAGAATGACAGGGCTGTGTGGCACGGGCGCCTGTTGCTCGCCTCAATCCCTACGCCGACCGCCAACCCGCGCACCACGCACGCTCGTCGCCGTCGACGTGGCCGCCCGGCTGCATCCACAGGCCGAGCCGCTTGTGGCGGTGCATGATCACGTGCCCCGCTCCGTCGACGACGATCGCCGAGCCGGTGACGTGAACGGGGTCGGCCTCCTGATCGAGCGGGCGCTCCAAGACGTCGAGTGCCGAGAGGAACCGGTCGATCGCCTCGCTTTCGCGATCATCGAGCGGGCTCCGAGCCGCAACGTCAGCACGAAGTCGAACAAGCGTCATGAAGCCGTTGTACCAGTCCAGAGCGTCTGAGCCAGTGTTCGAACGACATCGGTGAAATTCGTCGTCGGATTCCATTTCAGTTTCGACGAATTCCGACCGATACATGTTTCACGAGGCCAAACAGGCCCACAGAGCAGATGAATCCGGCGGCGGAGCCGGTGAAAGAACGCATGGACCACGACACCAATCTCTCCCATCGAATCCTGATCGCAGTACGTGACCCAGACCTTCGACGCATCAGCGTTGCCAGTCTCCGGGCTTCCGGTTTCTGCGTCAGCGCACCGACTGACGGCGACGCCGCTGTCATGCTCGCAGCGTCGTTCTCGCCCGACGTCTTGATCGTCGATTCGTCTCTCCCATCACCCGATGGCCGCCCGTTGTACGAGCGTCTGCGAGAGTCCTCCGAGCAGTACTTGTTATGCGTCACCACCGACGGCTATCAAACGCGTACTTCAATGCTTCACAGCGGCGCCGACGATGCAATCTCTGTACCGATTCACACCGACGAGCTCGCTGCGCGCTGCCACGCGCTACTTCGCCGCCCACGACAGATCCAACAACGCGTCGAGGCGGCCACCTCATCGACGATCGAACTCGGCCTGCTGACGATCGACCTGGGTCGGCGCGAAGTGCGAGTCGATGACGAAGAGGTACAGACCACTCGGATCGAGTTCTCCCTGCTGGAGCAACTCTGCCGCCGTCCGACAGAAGTGTGTACGCGCGAGGACCTCCTCGATTCTGTCTGGGGCCCGAAGTGGGTCGGTGACAGCCACGTCGTCGACGTGCATCTGTCGAACCTGCGACGCAAGCTCGACAAGGCTGCACCGGACACGAAGGTGATCCACACGGTCCGCGGTGTCGGCTTCCGTCTCGCCAACGACGTCACCGACGCGTTGGAACTCTCGAGCGCGCCGCTCGTCGCCTTCGCCTGATTTTCGATTCGCTCGGGAAGCGAGCTCCTCGAAGCAGTATCCGACGATCGTGAAGCTCTTCGGTTGTTTCGTCACTCATTTCACGCTCATGGCGGTCACCTGCGGCGCTGGGCTTTCGGTGGTTCAGCTGATGTGGGGCCAGTGGCTTGGTGATCTGTGCTGGCCAACTCGTTGACCCCACCTGACCT
>ENA-ORXT01005708-ORXT01005708.1-marine-metagenome-genome-assembly--contig:-NODE-5708-length-12059-cov-11.933984_pt1 | contig 12059 bp, 8 predicted proteins | sample MGYA00237868_ERZ511482 | MGnify/ENA metagenome assembly ERZ511482 | reverse complement strand
CAAAAGCGAGAAATGATGGCAGATTCGGCAGTTCACTATCTGAAACGAGCAGAACGTATAGTCGATATAATTTCTACCGATGTTTCTTTTTATAGCTTTAATCTGTACAAAAGTTTTTCAGAAGCATATTTATCTAAGGGTGACGTTAATAAGTCTATATTTTATACGAATAAAAGAATTGAATTTGTTGAAAACAAAGACCTCAATAAGCTACCTGAATATTACATCAACTTACACTTACAAGATTTGATGTCGAATTATAATTTGAGTGCCATACATGGAATTAGTGATTTATCCACTCAAATTGAGACTAAAATTTTGTACGTATTGGGTTCTTTACCAAAAGAAAAAGCACAAACGCCATTCGTACAAATATATTTAGCGGACTTTTCAAATGTGTACTTAAAGCTGTCGTCAAATCCAAGTCAAGAACTGTTACATGGAGTTTATGAATTGTATTTATCGCAGATAGAATCTAATCCTAAAGTGGCTAATTCCAAAGCCCGATTTATGGCAGATTATATCGCCTCACCACATTACAAGTTTCCAAAGACCTTTGAGACTTTGACAGCGAATGTAAAAAGTGTAAAGCAGTTCATTGATAGGTCTGAAATTTCCAAACAAGACGAACTGACTATTTTGAAAAAATTAGAGGTTTATTTGGGACATGGTGCATATACCTTTAAACAATACGAAAAAGCTATAAAGCACTATGAAGCAAGTTTAGCAACTAACAATAAGTTAGATTTCGAGTATCAAAATGATAGCTATTACAACAACAATAATCTAATACGAGTAAAAATAATTCAATCAGATTATCATTTAGGCAAAACAAAAGAAGCCACAAACAGTCTATATCAGCATCTTAAAAATTCCATAAGTGAAGCACCTACAAACGATTTGCAGCAAGCCCAAAAAGAATTTTACAGTGAAGTAAAATCACATATCCAAACCCTCACAAACTGGTACTTAGCCACCAATACCACCCCACCAAATGAATTTTATGATATGTTGTTGGGGCATATCAGTACAGACGGCGAACAACAACGCCTTAACAATATCAAACTCAACTCACTACTTTACTACAAGGAAAAAGGCAATACGAGCAGCAGCGAAATTGACTACTTTTTGAACTTAGGGGGAAATGATTTATCCGTAAATGTTGCCAAATGCCAAGTCCAAATAAACGATAATGAGGCAGTTGTAAAAATCATACAAGCAAATTTTGAGACTTCCAAAAAGTATGTAGCCGTATTGATAACCAAACGGGGTGTACCTCAATTAATCGACTTAGGCGAAGCCGACCAATTACAGCGCAATTACGAAAAGTATTTTGCTACGATAGGCAGTGAATTTGGAGACAGGGGAACAGAGGGATGTTATACTGATTTTTGGCAAAGCATAGATAAGCAATTAGGCAACATCACTAAAATATACCTCATTGGTACAGGCATTTACGACATGGTAAACCCCGACTTTTTTACAGACAACAAAGGCAAATATATCATTGACAAATACGCTGTTTCAAGAGTTGAATCCTTACACGCACTCACCAACGAACCGTACAGCTACCCGGTACGCACCAATGAAATTGTACTATACGGGAATCCTCAATTTTCTCAATCCAAACAAAATGTCAAATTTGGTGCATTGGATTTTGTGGCGCAAAATAGAGGGTCTGAACAATCGTATTGGATAGCCTTACCCAACACAGAAAAAGAAGTGAACGCCATTAACCAATCCATTAGTTCCAATCTTACCTATGATATTACGCTCATTACGGGCGCAAACTCTACTGAATCCAATGTGCGAAAAATCCGTAATCCCGAAATTCTGCACATTGCCACACATGGTTTTATTGATACCACCCTGACTGCATACAATAACGGTTTAGTGTTCACAGGTGCAAATGATATTTCAGAATTGGACGTGAGCAATACCGATGACGGTTATTTATTTGCCGAAGATATTAGTACCCTCAATTTAGCAGGAACGAAGTTAGTCACATTAAGTGCCTGTCAAACGGGGCTGTTCAAACAAGACAATAATTCACTCAATTTCAGAACGGCATTTTTTGACGCAGGGGCAGAAAATATAATGGTTAGTTTGTGGCAAATTGACGACAAAGCCACCCAAGAATTAATGACCGAATTTTACAACAACCTAAGCCAAACCAATCGGATAAGATACTCATTTGAAATGGCACAAAAATACATGAAAGAAAAATATCCCTCTCCTTATTATTGGGGTAGTTTCATTCTAATCAGTTCTAATAAAGACACAAATTTAAACTAAGATGAAATACGTTTTATTCGCTTTTGTTTTGATGTCAAATATTGCCTTTTCACAGGGATTAAAATTTGACAAAGAAGCATATTTGAAGGGGGAGAAAATAGAGAAATCGAGGGCAGATGTAATACCACCCCAAGCCACTTTAAAACGCTACACGCCTTATGTTCACCAACAACACCGTTCAACGTGTGTAGCCTACTCATTAGCCACTGCACGTACAATTCTAATGGCAAAGAAAAAGGGTTTGACCGAACAAGCGGAAATTTCGACCTTGCACTTTTCACCCCATTGGATTTACTACCAAAACAAAACAGACAGCGACACGCAATGTGAGGACGGAATAGAGATTGAAAAAGCCGTTAATAACCTAATGCAAAACGGTGTCCCTTTTATGTGTAGCGTGGAATTTCCCGATTACTACCCCTTTGAAAAAATAGAACTATGCGACTACTACCCACCGAGCGAAAAAGAGGATAGTTTACAGGCTATCCAGTGGACTTTAAAGGCTGTTTATAGGGCTGACGACTTGGAAGGAATTAAAATCGCAGTATCAAAGGGTATGCCCGTTGTAATCTGTATGCGAGTACCCTATTCATTTGAGGAAGCCGAAAAACAATCAGTATGGAATCCCATCACCAATGACGACCCTAAAAATGCCTATGGTCATGCTTTAGTGCTTATTGCTTATGACGATGAAAAATACGGCGGTGCAGTACAGTTGATGAACTCATGGGGGGAGACATGGGGAGATAATGGGTTTATATGGGTGCGTTATGATGACTTTGCAAAATTTGCTTTTGCAGGTTACGCCTTATATGATTCATCCGAAAAAGATGATTCACTAAACGCTCTCCAAACCAATCTCCAATCACGTAAAACCACAAAAGCAGGAAAAAAACGAAAAAGAAAAAAGCCCTCTAAGTGCCTGACAATCAAGGACAAATTTAATGAGCAAATAAAAAAACAATAATTTTTTCAAAAAAAGAGGCGACATTTTCAGCGTATCAGTATTAAGAAGTGTAAATCATTTTTAAACATTTTAATACAACACAATGAAAAAGTTTTTATTAGCACTTACCCTCTGCATCGGCTGTTTAGTTTCTTACGGTCAAACCAACACAAGCACCGTCAAAGTTAGCGGTTACTACACATCTACGGGAACGTATGTACAGCCCTACACACGCACTGCACCGAATACAACGAATTGGGATAATTACAGCACCGTTGGCAATACCAACACATACACATCTACATTAGGCACTGTACCACGCGACTATTCATCCGCAGCCTACAATTACAGTTCCAATAAGACCATTTACACAGGCTCAAAAGGCGGTCAATACTACATTAACAGCAACGGGAATAAATCCTACGTTCCCAAAACTACTACTACTTACTCGTCTTGGTGGTAAAATATTTCTCAAACTTCCTTAAATGGACTGCATCGTAAATGTGTAGTCCATTTTTAATTTCTTCATTCACATAATCAAAATAATTAATTTTATATAAAAAATATTAACAATGAAAGCAGTTAAAATAATTGTCGGACTCGTAATCGGTATCTTTTCACTTGTAACATTTATTCAAATGGCAGGACAGGAAAGTGGAGCAGGATTAAACGGTGCTTTTTTCGCCTTCTTAATATTTGGCGGTTTGTCGGCATGGTTGATTTATAGTGGACTAAAAAGCAATGATACATCCAACGGAAATAAAACGTTATCGGTACTTATTTTGTGTGCTTTTGGATTCACTTCTTTTGCTCAAAATTATCATTTGGGCATACCTACACCACCACAGAGTCCCCCAACTCTACCGTCAGATTTATTTATGAGTGAACCTTTGCAACTTACGACACTGCACCCTGAATTGGATGATAGGCTACAAAGTAGTATTTCGGACTATGGTGTGTATCAAAATCCCACAAATAACACGACGGATTCTAAGAGTTTTGTTCGTCCACAAGATTCTATGGATATGCTTTTCGATGCAGCTATAAATCCCCTTTCCAAAACGGTCATTGACCAAGATGAGCTATTTAATACTTTGAGTGATGGTACTTTAGTAAGAAAATACGATGAGTTTTTAATAGGTGCGGATAACGACAAAATACAAGCCCTAAAACAAGCTGCCAATGAAAAACGGGCTAATAGTGCTACCAATACACAGGTGTATGTGTGTAATGGCGATTACGCATACGCATATCACAGGTATTCGAGATGTTCGGGTTTAAATAGATGTGGCGGTGGTATTAACAAGGTATCAAAATCGTCCGCACAGAGCAGCCGAAGCCCTTGTAAAAGATGTTACTAAACCATTTTTCAAAACTTCATAACATCCTTTAAATTAATTGATATAAATGAAAAATAACATACTCACTATACTACTATTTTGCCCCTTGTTCATATTCGGACAAAACCAATGGACGAGCGCACGACACAACTACTCAATAGAGATACCCACAGGGTTTGTACAGCAGTGGAATACAGTAGGTTCTAATGTAGATTTTAAGGCGGTCAAGGGTACGGCATCAGTTGTAATCGTAGTCAAGACCTTACCGTATGAATTGTCGAGGTTTACCATTTGGGAGACACTTGGCGATTTATCCACCTACGGCAGAGAATGGGAAATGGGCGCAAGGGAATATTTCAACAACCCAAGATTTTTAAAATACGGTAAAACCGTCCTAAGTGGTTACGATTCATTTTGGTACGATTACACCACCGACAGCCCGAAACGACACACCAAAACTTACCAAATCAAAAAGGGGGATAAAATCTATACAATCACATTGACCTGTAATTACGCTGATTACAACCACTATTCCGCGATATGGTACAGATTCAAAGATAAAATACGTTTGTACTGATTCGAGCAACATTATCAAAAATCTTGTAAGGCTATCTCATTTTGGGGTAGTCTTTTTTTGTTAATCATTTGGAGTTATTGAGGGGACAGGGGGAACGGAGATTGATATTTTTTACGTGTTGTTTATCCGAGTTAAAACCCATCTTCCAACGTACCCAAACATATCATTTTGCAAGGGTATCTTCATTTCAATATTAGGGGTGTTTTTGCACTATTTATTATAAGCGGGAGTGCTATACTGTATAAAAGCATTAAATCATTGATTATCAATACTATTGGTGTGCAAATTTTGTAATTTTAATTATGAACATTAATTTAATGGTGAAAATTAAGTTTGTTCATCCGAGTGAAAACCCACGATAAGGGGGGAGGGGGAGAGGAAATGATTTTTTTGGGCTACCCCCTACTTTGCGGAGTGTCTTTATTTTTCCTTGACAAGCACATTTTTACTGTCCTTTGTTACTTTATTTTTTACTATAATTTTTTTGAAAAAGTCAAGTAAAACTTACCAACAAGTAGTGTTTTTTTGTTAGAAACTATTTGTAAGAAAATTATGACAAATCAATGACATTTCGTATATTGCAGTATGATTTAGTAATTTATTACCATTTATAAACAGAAGCATTATAATTGATTTTTTTCACGTTTTAAATAAACAGAATAGTATGAGTAGAGAATTTACAAACAATTTATTCAGTGAGTGCCTAATCTTGGAACTCAAAAACATTGTCATCGAAGCGGTAAAGGAAGCCATACCGAAAAAAGAACCTTCGGAAAAACAAGACGATGAAATTTTAACGATTGAGGGTGCAGCCAAACTACTCCATGTCACAGTGGCAAGTATTCATAATTGGAAAAAGAAAAAGGGGTTTCCATATAAGAAACTTGGCAGAAGAACCCTCATTCTAAAATCTGAATTATTCGAGTACATCAAAAACAACAAAGCAGCCTAAAGAGGTGCAGTGTATTTAGAGCTAAGGTAAAAGGGCAGTAACTTCAAAAACTGCCTTTTTTTTAAATTTCAGCATTTAACAATCTATGGCAGAGAAGAAAACGAAGAAGGTAAAAACGTCAATACACCAGAAAATGTATGATAAAATAATGTCAAATAAGCAACTCACACCAACATTGCGAAAACAGGCTTTTCGTATCATTCGAGTCTTATTACGCCTATACATCGTTCCCAAAAATTCAAATGAGGAAAAGTTTTTTAATGAATACCTTGAAATACCGTCTGCCTATTGGATGAAGGTAAACCCGAACTATCACAAACCCATGAAAGAGTTAGTAAGACAGGGGATAGTAGAGCGTAACGATTCTTACAAAGTAGGAAGTGACAGCGAGAGAGGACGATGCAAGGCTTATCGTCTCAATAATGATTTAATCGACAAGAAATACAAGACTGTGGAGATTGAGATTAATATTGATAACATTATTGAGCAGGAGGATAGCCGTTTGACGAAAAAGACAAAAACAATTTTAAGAAAATTGAAAATCGACAAAGTGAAGTGCAAACACTTTATCAAAGAAGCCTCTACTTTCGACAATGTACGTAAAAGGCTTAAAATTGACGATGAAATAAGCGAATTGGAATTGAGCAACGAAGTGTGGATTTGGAGACAGGAGAGAGAAAGATATGAAAAAGAGTATAAGGAGCGCGAAAAAATAAAAACCTATGTAAAAACCAACGGATTGAATATGATTAAAGACGGGAGAAAGTTGTATTTAGCCGACAAAGACGAATATATCAAAAGCAAAAGCGACTATATAGAAACTTCCTATACAATCCAATTAAACGAACTTAGTATAGGGAATTACTTTGCTAAAAGAAATGACACCAACATACGACTTGACACCAATTTAACGAATTTGCCGTCTGCGTTGATATATTATATAACATTGGAAAGGGAGGAATTGATAAATATAGACTTATCAAATTCACAACTCATAATATTATCCTATCTAATCAAGACAAACCAACTGGATAAATACATAACACAAAACGTAGAAAGTAAACTTGCCCCTGTTTATATGTCCGTAAATAAAGTAGGAATAAAGCATAATATTCGACCTAAGTATCTGAATTACAAAACGTTAAGGAATTTTGTAGAATTTACAGAAAATGGCACTATTTACAATTATATCAGTGATGAATTAGGTTTTGGCGGTAGGGATAGAGCAAAAAAGGCAATGTTTGAAATTCTCTTTTCTTCTCACAAATACCGTTCAACAGCAAAGACAGCATTTGGGCAATTATTCCCTGTCTTGAAGTTCATCACAGACGAATACAAAAAAGAGCATGGAAAGAACCAATTAGCTATTTTATTACAGAAAACGGAAAGCAGGATATTCATAGACGGCATCCTTACGAAGTTGTTACAGGAGGGCTTTAAAGTCCTCACAAAGCATGACAGCGTACTTTGTAAGAAATCGGACGCAAAGGCGGTTTATGAGTTTGTGAGCGAGTTTTTAACCAAAGAGATAGGAAAGCATACGTTAAAGATAGAAGATAGCAGAGGGAACAATATAAAAGAAAGCATATTATCCCCCGTCCACTGTAAAGATGAAGTTTTTGCCGTTATTCCTAATGAAAATACAAAAAGTGTTCCCCGTACTGTACCCCACAAACTAAGAAAGTCAGCCTAAACGACTGACTTTCAACAACTTAACTAAAAAAGTTGGTTATCCCACCTGGACTCGAACCAAGACTGACGGTACCAAAAACCGGAGTGCTACCATTACACCATGGGACAATGTTTTTCGTATTGGGAGTACAAAGATAAAGTAATTTTTATTAGTAGTAAAGCCTTGCTATAACTTTTTTTAAAAAAAATATAGACGAGAGACGAGAGACGTGAGAAAAGAGAGCAGAGAAAAGAGAAAAATACTTTGATTCTCTTGTCTCTTTTCTCACGTCTCTTGTTTACCTATATTTTTGTTTATAAAACCAAGAATTATCGTTGAGGGTAAATGATAGCGTTGTTTTGAAATAGGCTTCCTGAATCAACTCCGGATGTCCGTGCTGCCCGACCTCAAAGCCTATATTCACAAACGAAGGCACACCACGCGGAAGCACAATCGGTAGTCCAAAACCAAGCGTTGCGCCATAACCCGTCAACTGCGTACCATCAATCACACGAGGGTCAGTGCCATAGAATGCGCCAGCGCGGTAGCGTACTCGCTTGAGAAAATCTAAACTACGGTCGCTTGGCGTAAATTCCATACCTACTGCGCCACGCCATGTATCTTCGAGTGTTTGCGGCTCGATAGGGTTCTCATAATTGGACCAAGCCGTCGTATTATACTCGGCACTCAATAGGAATCGACGGTCTTTTTTGTAAGTAATCGCTACCCCGAAGCTGCCCGGCAATACCATTTTATCATTTACTTGATTGCTGTAAATGGTGTCGTAAGAAAAGTTGGTATTTTCGCGAAAGCTCTCATAATTGTCATAGGAAGAGCGTGTACGACCAAAATTGCTGTCAGAATTCAAACCTGCTTTTGTACGAGGTGTGGCAGTGAGCCCCAAGATAATATGTGATTTGTTGCGGCGTTTGGCTTCTTCTTTAGGGTCGCTAAGTTTGCCGAGTGTGTACTGGTATTGCAAACCTAAATCCCAAACCCAACCGCTCGTACTAATACCGCTTGTTGATATATCATTCTGATAATTAATAGTATTACCAAAATCAACAAACAAGTCACGGTTCACTTTTCCAAACAAATAATTGGCATTGATCCCAGCGGAAATACCTTTGTATCGAAAACCCGTCCCAAAATATAATTTATATCGCTCTCCTTCGCCAGAACTGTACCTTCTCAAACTATCCTGTATCGGTTCGCTATACACTGTATTAGAAATATTATAGGCAACACGACTGTGGGGTATCAAGCCAAAACTCGCCCCCCAATCAAAAGGATAATCCTTCTTTTTGGTAATCCGATTCAATGGATTGAACATTGGAAAACCAAGCGCAATATAAGAAAGGTGTCCTGTTTGGGTATCAAGTTGGGCATCGCCGGCAGTATGACGCCAAAAAGTTGCATCAATTCCCGTCTCAAAAGCAGTGTAATTCAAAGCAGCGTAAGATGCCGGATTTGCCGGATTGAGGTGATAAATACTATTATAACCCGTCGTAATACCCCCCATCGCATTCGTAGCGGCAATATTTGGCAGTACCAAATCTCCCAAACCAAAGCGAGAGTATGGCGAATTGTCTTGGATTTGGGCAAAGGATAGACTACCAAAGCTTAGTATAATTAAAACAAAAAGAATATATTTCATGTATTCGTTGATTCGTTATTCGTGTATTCGTTATTCGTTGATTCGTTATTCGTTGATTCGTTATCCGTGTATTCGTTATCCGTTGACTCGTTATTCGTGTATTCGTTATCCGTTGACTCATTATCCGTTATTCGCTAAAACGAGTCAACGAATAACGGATAACGGATAACGGATAACGGATAACGAATAACGAATAACGAATAACGGATAACGAATCAACGGATAACGAATCACGAATTATATCGTAAAATTTCGTTCAATCCCGTCAGTACGAGATTTGGGCGTGCAAATATCTCATTTTTAAGTTCACTAACAAAATAATTGGCATCGCCACCAGTGATTATAACATTTATTTCACCAAATTCTTCTTTATATCGTGAAATAAAGCCCTCAATCTCGAGTGTTGCGCCCATCTGCGCGCCTACGCGTATACAGGTTTCCGTACTATAACCGATAAAACCATCCAAACGCTGCCTTTTAACAAGCGGCAATCTGGAAGTAAAGTGGTGCATCGCTTTATAACGTAAAGAAATACCGGGCGTAATCGTGCCGCCCATATACACACCCGATTGATGCACAAAATCTATCGTAATACAAGTCCCGGCATCCATCACCACCAGATTTTTATTGGGAAACAACTGCCACGCACCTACGGCTGCCGCAATGCGGTCTTTGCCAAGCGTTTCGGGGGTTTTATACTCGTTTTTGAGGGGTAGGGGAGTGGTCGTTTTTAGTTGGATATAAAATAATTTTTCCGCAAAAAAATCATCTAATTCAGTAGGATAAGCAGCTACCGTAGAAAGTATTACTTTGTCAACGCCATGGCTATCAATGATTTGTGAAATTTCATCAATATTCGGTTTCTTCAAAACAGGTCGCTCCACGAGCCGTTCCCCGTCAAAAACGCCCAATTTCGTACGAGAATTTCCAATATCTATGCTTAGGTTCATTTTATTGTTTTATTGCTTTATTGTTGAAAAGCGTTTTTTGCTTCGCAAAAAACTTAGGTTCTTTGACAAATCCCGTGATTGTTCGTTTTTCTGCCTCGCGATTGTTCGTTTCTTGCGTAAGGGATAGTAGGTGTTGTTTGAACGTAACGTAGCGATAGCGGAGTGGAGAGAGTGCCGGATAGCCCGACCCCCGACTGATAAGGAGGGGGATACGCCCAAATTTTCATTCACTTCACTGGATTTGTCAAAGAACCAAAATTTATAACGATACAACCATAAAATAATACAACAGTAAAGCAATAAAACTCAAATTCCTTCAGCTCGTTTCCAGACCGTTTTGAGCATTTCTGTCATGCCTCCTTCTTCGTCGAGAGCTTCTTCGCGCATTTCGCGACTTTCTGTTACTTCAAATTTACCATCTTTATCCGTAATATTAAATTTAAATACAAATTCGAGCGGTTTATCGACTTCCTCTACGGCGGCATTGGACGAGCCATAACGGAGGTCATTTAGTACAAATTGCCCATCTGCTTTTTTTTCTACATTAAAAAAGCCGTTGGAAAACCAGCGCAAGGTTTTTATCTCATAAGTATCTTCGTAAGGCGCGAGTAAGTCGTGGTTTTTTGGTACTTTTCTAAATTTGATATAAGGGCGTTTGTCATTTATCGAATACATGCCCATATAATAAGCATCTTCCGTTTCGGCAGTGCCACTCCATAGTACATTATTAAAAATCACCGGACCGTTCGTGTACCGGACGTAAGGAATCTCCGCATGTTGCAAAGAACTTTCAAAGATGCGATTGACTTTGAATTTATTATTGATACACCACAGCATATATATGCTACTCAGTGCGATGCCCGACCAATTTGCGATAGCGCGGCGATTGCTGCCACGGGTCATCATAGAGGCAGTAATGAGGCAAATGAGAAAAGGAAAAGTATAAATCGGGTCGGCTACCGAAATCACATTGAGTGCTACACGGTAATCGGAAAAGGGCAGGAAAAGCTGCGTCCCGAAAGCCGTCAACGAATCGAGTAGCGGATGCGTAAATACGCTCCAAAAGAACAGCCACGACCATTCACGCCAAGTGACTTGTTGTCCAACGTCGCTCCACGCTGTTTGGTAATATTTCCATAACCATCTCAATATCAAGGCACTCAGCCCGACTACTATCAGCGTAGTATTGAGCGAAAACGATTCGCCACGCAGCAGCGGCGCAATGACGGACGAGCCAAAAACCGCAAGGCAAAGCAATATGCCCAGTCCTGTTATTGAGCTTTTATAGCCTTTAGAACGGTCTATTTCGTATTGGTAAAATTGATATACCAACCAAGCGAAAAGAGGCGCAGTAATAACTGCAAAAACAATCGAATGACTAAAACCGCGATGAATCGCCAATGCGTGAATATCACTCGTAAAGAAATTGGCAATAATATCTAAATCGGGAATCGTACCAGCTACCGCTCCCCATATCATGGCGCGATTTCCTGCCTTTTTGCCGAGTACGACCTCGCCCACCGCTGCACCCAGCGTAATCTGTGTCAGTGAATCCATTTATTTAAAGTTCAACTTATTTAATTCCTGATACTCAGTACACTGTTTTATAAATTTATTTACATTTTTTGACGTTTATTTTGAAATGAATCGAATCAAAAATGACGCGAATA
>ENA-ORXT01005707-ORXT01005707.1-marine-metagenome-genome-assembly--contig:-NODE-5707-length-12061-cov-3.328939_pt1 | contig 12061 bp, 13 predicted proteins | sample MGYA00237868_ERZ511482 | MGnify/ENA metagenome assembly ERZ511482 | reverse complement strand
CCTTAACCAGCATTCAGCGGACAGCATACAGGCTGTATTGCACTGAATGCTGTCCGCTGAAATTCTTGTCGATGAAGGTTCGTACGGCACCTGGTTGTGCATTTGGTTATACACAACAGCGCACGAGCAATTTACTCCCCACCCCGCAAAAAGCTACCTTTGCCACCGCAAAAAAAGCCCCCCGCCATGCAACGCCCTACATCAAAGAAAACCGAGGAAAGCCGGACCATCATGTCTGAGCTCGTAATGCCCAACGATACTAACCCACAGAACAACCTGATGGGCGGAAATATGCTGCGTTGGATGGACATCGCCTGTGCCATCTGTGCGGGCAAGCACTGCGCTAAGCCCGTGGTTACGGCCTCCGTTGATAACGTTGCCTTCGGCTCCCCCATCCGCAACGGAGAGGTGGTTACGCTGGAAGCCACGGTTACCCGGGCCTTCAATACCAGTCTTGAGATATACGTTCAGGCTACGGCGGCCACCATGCAGGGGCTTAATCCACGACGGACCCACCATGCTTACTTCACCTTCGTAGCACTTGACAAAGACAACGGCTCCCCCACCCTGGTCCCGGAGGTGGTGCCGCTGTCCGAAATTGAAGAACAGCGCTTTGAGGCCGCCATGCGGCGGCGGGAGGTCCGGCTATTACTCGCTGGCCGTTTAAAGCCGGAGGAAGCTACTCATTTACGGAAGTTGTTTGGGTAGAAGCCTACAACATCCCCCCTAACTTTGCCACTACTTCGTCAACTTCTTCAATAGTATTATGGTGGCTGAAGGAAAAGCGAACCGTATGCCGCTTGCTGTCAGGATGCAGGTGGCCGATCACGTGGCTCCCAACATCGATGCCACTGGAACAGGCAGAACCACCACTGGCAGAAATACCGTTCAGGTCGAGGTTCATCAATAAAAGATCCCCTTTCACTGACTCAGGAAAGCTGATGCTCAACACTTTGTAGTGGGCGTTTACCGGGTCGCCATTAAAGGTAACTTCCGGGTAAGCTTCCTGAACACGACGGATAAAATGGTCTTTCACGGCCCGTATTTTTTCTTCGCGTTCCGCTCTTTCCGCAACGGCGAGTTCCAGGGCCCTGGCCAGGCCGACGATGCCGTAGATGTTCTCCGTACCACCCCGCATATTCCGTTCCTGGGCACCGCCATCGAGGTAGGGCTTAATGATGTTGTCGTTGCTGATGTAGACAAAGCCCACTCCCTTAGGCCCGTAAAATTTATGCGCTGAACCGGAGAGGAAATTAATGCGGGTAGTGTTCAGGTCGATGGGAAAATAGCCCATTGTCTGTACGGTATCGCAGTGAAAAAGCGCGCCTGCTTCTTCGCAGATGGTCGCTACCTCTTCCAGGGGCAGCAGGTTGCCAATCTCGTTGTTGGCGTGCATGAGGCTGACGAGGGTTTTCTCGTCACTGGCAGCCAGCAAATTGCGAAGGTCATCCAGATCAACGTGCCCGAGGGCATCAATTTTGACCATCTCTACGGTGGCGGCTTTATTGGCCTGGATGGATTCCAGGCTGTGCAACACGCAGTGGTGCTCCAGGGGGGAAGAGATGATCCTGGTGACACCGAGGTCACGTACACTGTTCTTGAGGGCCATGTTATTGGCCTCCGTTCCGCCGGAGGTGAAGAAGATTTCGCCGATGCTGCAGTTCAGGGCATTGGCCACGGTTTTGCGGGCGCCCTCGATGAGGGCGCGGGCCTGCCTCCCCTCAGCGTGAATGCTGGAGGGGTTTCCGTAGTTATTGGCCATCACCTCCGTCATCGCGGTCAGAACGGCGGGATCCAGCGGCGTGGTGGCTGAGTTATCGAGAAAAATACGGGACATGGAAAAAAATTGTGCCTGCAAAACAAATAAAAAAGACGGGTGGTGGTAAGGACTGAAGCTAACAAGTGACAAACTTAAGCCGAGCGGACTACACACACAAGCCTCTGTGACTCATTCAGGGGGACCGCCTACGGTAAACGACTGTACCAATTTACGGGACAGGGCGCGGGCGCAGGGTGCAAGGAGCGTAATAAAAAGCAAAGAGAACTGCCAACGTGTGTATAACCAAATACACTGCTTCTTTATCCCTCCCCTTGCCTCCTGCGTGCGCGCCGCAAATGCTACAGCATCGTTTGCACCAGACTTACCAGTCCGGCAATCAACATTTCGATACCAATGGCCATCACCAAAAAGCCCATGATCCGGCTCAGGGCCGCAAGGCCACCGCTGCCCAGCACCCGGAAAAGTACCGGTGCATAGTGCAGCACCACCCAGATGATGAGGGCCATTACCGCCACTACGCCAATGATCAGGCCACGGCTCACCCACTCACTTTGTTGGGCAAACAGACCGATGAGCAGGGAAATACTGCCGGGGCCGGAGAGCATCGGCATGGCCATTGGGGTGAAGCTGATGTCTTCACTTTCCTGTGCTTCCTCCTCAATCTTATCCGTCATTCGCCTTTCCTTGAATTTACTATTCAGCAAACCGTAGCCACTGTTTACAATGATCAGGCCCCCGGCAATACGCAGGGCGTTCAGGCTAATGCCAAAGAAATCAAGAATGAAGGTGCCCGCGAAGAAAAAGATTACCAGGATGAGCAGAAACCACATGGCCGTCTTCCGTGCCATCAGCTCGCTCATCTTTTTACTGTAACCAGAGGTCAGCGTAAGGTACATCGGCACTGCGCCAAGGGGATTGACGAGAGAGAAGAGGGACCCCAGCGTGGCGAGAAAGAAAGTAAACATTGGACTTATATAGTTTAACTAATGTCAGGCATAGCGATAACAGCCCCTCGACTACGCTCGGGGACCGTTGGGTGAGATGGCTTTCCGTTTCGCCTCAGGCGAAACGGTTCATTTTAACCGAAATCGGTCCCCGAGCGTAGCCGAGGGGATAGCACTTAACTGGTATTTTCATCCGGCTGCCACCTATTCAGGTCTTGATTCGCGTTAGTAGTGTAATAGTTTAAGTTATAAGTGGCGGAAACACCCTGGCCCGAGACAAAGTTGCGAACTCAACCACTAGTATTCAGCCGCTTAAACTTGCTCGTAGTGTAGTCATTTCTCCTTCGGGTCATTCCTGAAAATTTCGTTGCTTCAGGATAGGTCCATGAGCAATAGAATTTGGCAAACAGGGACGAGTGAGTAAGGAATATTTTTGGAGTTTTTTCCTTTCCTCCACCACCGTATCTTCGCCCCCGTGACCGCCATTACCACCACGTCCATTTCCGTCGCCGCCGCAGCACTGAGCCGGGGCCAGTTAGTCGCCATCCCCACCGAGACCGTTTACGGACTGGGTGCCAATGCCCTCAGTGAAACTGCCGTTACCAGCATCTTCTCCGCCAAAAACCGCCCGTCCTTTGATCCGCTGATCATCCATCAGTCTTCGGCGGACCGGATACTGGCCTTCGCCCGTACCGTTCCGCCCGAGGCCAGGCTGCTGGCTGAACACTGCTGGCCCGGTCCGCTCACACTCGTACTACCGAAGAAAGAGATCATCCCGGACCTCGTTTCCGCCGGCCTGCCAACGGTTGCCCTGCGGGTACCTGATCACCCACTGACGCAGGCCTTGCTGGAGGCCGTTGACTTCCCCGTGGCTGCGCCGAGCGCAAACCCATTTGGCTTCGTCAGCCCTACCAGCGCGCAGCACGTGAAGGACCAGCTGGGGGAGAAGATAGATTACATCCTTGATGGCGGCGCCTGCCGGGTGGGGCTGGAAAGCACCATCGTCGGGTTCCCCGGCGGCGTAGCGACCGTGCTGCGTAAGGGAGGCTTAGCGGTGGAAACCATCGAAACAATCCTTGGCCACCCCGTCGAAGTAAGAACCCACAGCAACAGCCAGCCCGAGGCACCGGGGATGCTGAGCCGGCATTACTCGCCGGGAGTTAAGATGTGGATGGTGGAAAAACCAGCCATTTTTCACCCTTATCCATCGGGCAGTGCGGCCATCATTTTCGGCGATATGGAGTTTACGGTCAGATCAGACGGCCGTGCCCTTCATGTTTTTAATCTGTCTCCTTCCGCAGACCTCAACGAAGCAGCCAGAAACCTCTTCGCTACGCTTCGGAAATTAAGTGAAGCAAACTACCCGGTAGTATTGGTTTACTCCGTCCCCGAAGAAGGACTGGGCCGCGCCATCAACGATCGGCTCCGTCGTGCTGCCACCACGGAATAATCCGGATAAGGACGTAACTTTGACCAGACAATTACGTTATCTGGTTTTCAGACCAAACAGAATTTATGCGTTATCTCCTGTTTTCAGTACTCACCTTGCTAGCTGTTGCTTCCTGTGACTCCGATGGCAATGCCATCGATGCGATGGTGACGGTAGAAGGCCAATGGGAACTCAAACGTGCCCTGCGTAATAATATGGAGACGGAGCTCCTGGACGGGCTCGTTATGGATTTCCACCCCGACGGCAAGCTGGAAACTAACCTTATGGGTAATGAAGCCCCGGGCACCTACACCTGGGAAGGAGACCAAATAGTAACGGAGGGCATAAAGCTCCCGCTTACCTACACTATCCGTGAGATGACGGACAGTACCCTCAACCTACGTAGTCGATACCAGAGTTACCAGTTTGACTTTGAGATGGTGAGGTAAATAGCATGATAGTATTGGTGCAAATTACAAACGAACTATCATTACTAATTCCCTACCTGAGAAAGAAAATCTGAATGTCTCCCACCGTTTCAATCTGTGCCATTTCCTCTTCGGTGAGGTAATATTCCAATTTACTTTCCAGGCTGGCAATGAGCAGCTGAATGTCCATCGGATCCAGGAAGAGATCATCCTGAAGGCGGGTGAAAGACTGCAGGCGATTGCCCGGAACGCGAAGTTCAGTGCTTAAGCTATGCATTAAGCTGGCGGAACGGGAAACGGTAAGCTGATGTGAAGAAGCGGTCATGTTGGTTTTATTGGAGCGGGGATTAGATTTCGCCGAAAAAGCGAATATTCGCTGGGAAGAACGACGGAAGACCGCCAACCGTTGCCTCTCCGTTGAAAAAAGAGACGAAAAAATTCAAGAAATCGGTTTAGAGACCGCAAAATGGTCCAAAACACGAACACTTTATCCTTTACGGGTATCTTTGCGGCCCTAAAAAAAACAAGATGAAAGATTCCCCAGCGATGGAAAACCACGCTCCCCGGCAGTGGCAGGCAAACGTAACCGGCGAGAACAGCTGGACGATGTTCAAAGTGATCAGTGAGTTTGTAGAAGGCTATGAGGTCATGAACCGGATTGGCCCCTGTGTATCCATTTTTGGATCAGCGAGAACCAAGCCCGAGCACAAATACTATAAGTTGGCCACGGAGATTGCCGAGTTGATGGTAAAAGAAGGCTACGGCGTCATTACCGGCGGCGGCCCCGGAATCATGGAAGCAGGCAACCGTGGTGCGAGCCAGGCCAAGGGAGCCAGCATCGGCCTCAACATTGACCTGCCCTTCGAGACGAGCAGCAATCCATTCGTTGATCCGGACAAAGACATCGACTTTCGTTACTTCTTCGTGCGTAAGGTGATGTTCGTTAAGTACGCCCAGGCATTTATTGCCTGCCCCGGTGGCTTTGGCACGATGGACGAACTCTTCGAGGTGCTTACCCTCATCCAGACCCGAAAAATCTCTAAAGTACCCGTCATCCTGGTAGGAACTCAATACTGGAAAGGAATGATTGACTGGATTCAGGAAACGATGGCCGAAAAAGAAGCAACCATCAGCCCCGACGACATGAACCTGATTCCCGTAGTGGACAAAGCAGAGGATGTGCTAAAAATCATCCATGACTTCTACGAGGAGAAAGGGCACGTGCTGGGGCCAAACTTTAAGCTATAGCAAACCGTAAAACCCCTTGCTTTTCCAACCTCAGCCTGCACCTGCGGCAGCGCCTCATCCACCGGTCGTTTAGTATCTTCGCGGCCGAACCCCAAAATGATAACAAGACATGTCTAAGAAATCCTTCCGCAAAGGCGTCCTGTACGGTGACGAAGTAACCGAATTGTTCCGCTACGCAAACGAAAACAAGTTTGCCATCCCGGCCGTCAACGTGACCAGCAGCAGTACCGTTAATGCCGTTTTGGAAACCGCACGTGACCTGAACAGCCCGGTCATCATTCAGTTTTCCAACGGTGGTGCACAGTTCTTTGCCGGTAAAGGTCTTGGCAATGAGAACCAGCAAGGCGCCATCGCCGGTGGTCTTTCCGGCGCCATGCACGTTCATACCATGGCCGAAGCCTACGGTGTAACCGTCGTGCTGCACACTGACCACTGCGCCAAAAAACTTCTCCCCTGGATCGACGGACTGCTCGATGCCGGCGAGAAGTTCTACGCCAAGCGCGGCTTCCCACTCTACTCCAGCCACATGCTCGACCTCAGCGAAGAGCCCCTGGAGGAGAACCTCGAAATCAGCTCGAAGTACTTCAAGCGGATGAACAAAATTGGCATGACGATCGAAATCGAACTCGGTGTAACCGGAGGCGAGGAGGACGGTGTTGATAACACGGGAGTAGACTCCAGCAAACTTTACACCCAGCCCGAAGAGGTCTTTGAAAGCCACCAGGCACTCAGCAAAATCGGTGACCGGTTTACCATCGCGGCAGCCTTCGGCAACGTCCACGGCGTCTACAAGCCCGGCAACGTAGAGCTGACACCAAAGATCCTGAAAAACAGCCAGGACTACCTGAAGGAGAAACTCTCCATCGAGACTGACAACCCCATCAACTTTGTCTTCCACGGCGGCTCCGGCTCCAGCCAGGAAGAGATTCGCGAAGCCATCGGCTACGGTGCCATCAAGATGAACATCGACACCGACCTTCAGTGGGCTTACTGGGACGGCGTGCGCGCCTTCGAAGCTGAAAAGAAGGATTACCTGCAGGCACAGATCGGTAACCCCGAAGGTGACGATAAGCCGAACAAGAAAAACTACGACCCCCGTAACTGGGTCCGCAAAGCAGAAGTAAGCTTCAGCGCCCGCCTTAAGCAGGCGTTTGAGGATTTGAACTGTGTGGATGTGTTGGCTTAGGGCCAACAAGTTGCAGGTTGCAGGTTGCAGGCCAACAAGTTGCAGGTTGCAGGTTGCAAGATACACGAGCGTCTTCCTTCGGGGAGGTGCTCGTTTTTTTGTGCAGAATGTACAACCAAGCCGGGAGAGTAGGATTGTTAGGATCTAAGTAAAATTTTTAGGATACATCCTAAGAATCCTGTTTTTTGCTCCTAAAAATCCAACTCCCCCGGACACCGGCAACAGTGTGTATAACAATTTGCACCAATGCCCCTCGACTACCATCTCGGCTCCTTTCAGTCGCTCGATGTTCGCTCGGGGACCATCGTTTAGGGTAAAGCCCGTCAACAAATTTCGCCTGAGGCGAAATTTGTTGACGGGCCATTCCGGCCAGCCGGTCCCCGAGCGTAGCCCGACCTTGTGGAGGGCGAAGTCGAGGGGCTTTTTTTTGCCGTTTGTGAAATTTGTTATTCACAATTTGATATACACACCCGGCAACATGTAATCCGCAACTTGTAACTTACCCCCCTAAACACACTCGATCATGACACCATTCATCGGCGAAATCGTCGGCACCGCCCTGCTCATCCTTTTTGGTTGCGGCGTAAATGCCAATACCACACTAAAGGGCACCTACGGACAAAACAGCGGTTGGATCGTGATCAGTTTTGGCTGGGCGATGGCGGTTTTTATCGGGGTTTTCGTTTCTGCGGCAGCTTCGGGGGCTCACCTTAATCCGGCGATCACGTTCGCGCTGGCCACTGCCGGTAAATTTGACTGGGCCGACGTACCGATGTACCTGGGGGGGCAACTAATCGGGGCAATTCTTGGTGCAACCCTCTGTTGGTTGCAGTATATGCCCCACTACGCTGCGGAGGAAGATCCCGGCAAAATACTGGGCACCTTTTCCACCGGTCCGGCCATTGACAATACGCCATCTAACTTCATTTCAGAGCTGCTGGGCACCTTCGCTTTTGCCCTGGCGGTCTTATTTTTAGCGGGGCCGGTATTTGGTGGTCCGGGCGAACAACTGGGTTCATTGGATGCACTTCCCGTAGCCCTCGTAGTACTCGCCATTGGTCTTTGTCTGGGTGGCACAACTGGTTACGCCATCAACCCTGCACGTGACTTAGGACCTCGTATTGCGCATGCAATTCTGCCCATCCCCGGTAAGGGCGGCAGTAATTGGGCGTATAGTTGGATTCCGATCGTGGGGCCAATTTTGGGTGGTGTGCTGGCGGCTTTGGTTTACGGGCTATTGCAATAATCAATTATGCATCGAAGAGAATTCCTTGCCGCCAGCACGGTGCTTTTAGCTGCTGCCAGTTGTAAAACGCAGGGGCTTACGCCAAGCAGTAATCAGGCGGCCACCCGCCCGGTTCCGCCTACCCCAGGTGGCTCCATCGCCCTCATCTGCCCCGGAGGCCCCATCTCCCCGCAGCGCCTGCAAAAATCTCTCGAATTTGTCGAGAGTCTGGGCTTCAAGGCCCGACCCGGTAAAAATGTCCTGGCCCAAAACGGTTACCTGGCCGGAACGGACGCGGAACGCCTGAGTGACTTACACGAGGCCTTTGGCAACCCTGACATACAAGCCGTCTGGGCCATCCGCGGCGGCTATGGCTGTACGCGCCTCCTGCCGCTGATCGACTACGATTTGATCCGGGCCAACCCAAAATTACTGATTGGCTACAGCGACATTACCGCCCTGTTGAACGCTTTTTACCAGCAGGCGGGCCTGGTAGGCATTCACGGCCCCGTTGCTTCCAGTACCGTCGAAGAGATGGATCGTAAGGGACTCGCTCAAATGCTTGGCATTGAGGAAAGCGTCGGCACGCTTACCGAAGTAATCACCACAGCTGGCCTTCTTTCCAAAGGGGAAGGAACGGTAAATGGCGTATTGATTGGCGGCAACCTCACCCTGCTGGCCTCGATGACCGGAACGCCTTATGCGGTGGACTGTACGAACAAGATCGTCCTGCTGGAAGACGTCGGCGAAAAGCCCTACCGCATCGACCGGATGCTGACCCAGCTAAGGCAAGGCTGTAAGCTGGGACGGGCGAAAGGCATCGTTCTGGGAGAATTCGTTGACTGCGAGGCGGAGCCCGATGATAATTCGCTGGGCCTGGTTGAGACTTTAGCTGACCGCCTGTATGATCTGGATGTTCCGATCCTTGCCGGGTTCCCGGCGGGACACGGAGAGCGGAACTTCCCGGTACCTATCGGTGCTTCCGTCCGGATGAACCTGAACAAGGGTAGCTTGAGTTGGGAACAGATCAGCTGATTCGTCTCGTACCGAAGCGATACCTTTACACCGTGACCATTTTCCTACTTTCCGTTCTGTTCGTTTGCGTGCTATCGGTGCTGCATACCTACCTGTTCTATCCGGCCTGGATCGTTTGGCGTGCCAATCAGCACAAGGTGGCGCGGCCGCAGGTGCAAACACCCCCGCCTGGCGCTACGCGCCAGCCCCCAACGGGGGAAGTAATAACAGCAATGCGATGGCCCCTGGTCCACGTCCTGATGGCCGTACACAACGAAGAGCTCGTCCTCGAACAAAAACTCGCCAGCCTCGCCGTACAGGACTACCCCGGCGAGCTCCGTTTCCTCATCGGCAGCGACAACAGCAGCGACCGCACCAACGAGATCCTCATTCACTGGGCCGCTAAAGACGATCGCTTCCGCCCCACCCTTTTCACCTCCCGCCAGGGTAAGCCGGGGATTATTAATCAGCTGGCGGAGCAGGTTGCAGCCAGGCCTACAGGTTTGTCAGGAGATAGGCTTGACCTACATTCGCCCCAGGTGAATCCTGCTCCCCTCCCCCGTGGAGAGGGGCCGGGGGAAGGGATTTACGTCCTCACCGACGCCTCCGTCATCCTCCACCCCAACGTCATCACCGAGCTCGTCCGCCCCATGCTGAAAGATGAGCGTATTGGCGTAGTGGATGCCACGATGGTCCAAACCGGCGGTAAAGCCGAAGGCATCGGACTTGCGGAAGTGCAATACATTAACCGGGAGGTAAAAATCAAGCGGGCCGAAGGCCAGCTCTGGGGCGCCATGATCGGTCCCTTTGGCGGCTGCTGGGCCATCCGGGCGAAAGCTTTCCGTCCGGTGCCGGACAACTTTCTCGTCGACGACTTTTTCCTCTGCATGGCCGCCTACGAAGCAGGCTGGCTGGGCATCAGCAGCGAAGCAGCTATCGTAGAAGAAGCCGTTGGGCAAACGATCAGCGATGAATTTCGCCGCAAGGTCCGCATCAGCAGCGGCAACTGGCAAAACCTGGTTCGGTTCCGGAAACTGTGGTGGCCGCCGACGAAAAACGAACTTTCCTTTGCCCTCTTCAGCCATAAGATTCTTCGCTGGTGGACGCCATTTTTCCTCCTCATTGGTATCCTTTGCAGTCTTTTGCTGGCCCTACCTTTGGGCAACCATTGGGTGGTTATCTTGTTGGGTATACTGTCTCTGCTGCTATTATTGGGTGTATTGCTCGATGTGGCGCTTGCCCCAATGGGTATTCACCTCAAAGGCCTTCGCAGCCTGCGATATTTTCTAGCCATGAACGCCGCCCTGCTGGTCGGCTTTTATCGCTTCCTAACCGGAATCACCACCAATGTCTGGCAACCATCCAACCGCAACTAAGTCCAACAGCTCCACCACCAACCGGGGCTTTGAACTCAATACCATTGAAGAAGCCGTGGCCGACATTCGGGCCGGCAAGGTCATCATCGTCGTTGACGACGAAGACCGGGAGAACGAGGGTGACTTCGTTTGCGCCGCCGAACGCATCACTCCGGAAATGATCAACTTCATGGCCACTCACGGTCGTGGGCTCATCTGTACCCCCATTGACGAAGACAAGGCCGACCGACTGGGCCTGACGAAGATGGTGGAAACCAACACGGACGTACATGAAACGGCTTTCACCGTTACCATTGACCTGATCGGACATGGCTGTACGACAGGCATCTCTGCTTATGACCGCGCCACCTGCATCCGCCGGATGACGGAGCACAGCGCGAAGCCGACTGACTTTACCCGCCCCGGGCACGTCTTCCCTCTTCGGGCAGTAAAGGGTGGCGTCCTGCGCCGTACGGGCCACACCGAAGCTGCCGTAGACCTGGCCCGTATGGCCAACCTCTTCCCCGCCGGCGTCATCGTCGAAATCCTGAAGCCCGACGGAGACATGGCCCGCCTGCCCTACCTCGTCAACTTCGCCAAAGAGCACGACCTCAAGATCATCTCCATCGAAGACCTCGTCGCCTACCGCCTCCAGATGGAGCGCCTCGTGGAATGTGAGTTCACCATGGACCTGGAGACCCGCTACGGCCCCTTCAAGCTCTACGCCTACCGGCAGACGACCAACAACGACGTACACCTCGCACTCACCCATGGGGAATGGATGATAGATGAGCCCGTGCTCACCCGCGTACACAGCTCTACGAGCAGCAGGGACCTGCTGCACAGCCTCCTCTCCGGCTACAGCACGGGCCTCCACGGCCCGCTCGAGAAAATTGCCGAAGCCGGTAAGGGCGTCCTCCTCTTTATGCGCCCCCACCAGGACGGCAGCGAAGTCATCGCCGGCCTCCGCCTCCTCAAGTCCCGCATGGAAAACGGCGAAAAAGCCAGCATCCGCCAGCCCGCCAGCATGGACCAGCGGGACTTCGGCATCGGCGCGCAAATACTGCGGGACCTGAAAGTTTCTAAGCTCCGGATTCTCAGTAATAACCCGAAGAACCGGGTTGGGCTGGAGGGGTATGGGCTGGAGGTGGTGGAGTTTGTGGGGATGTGAGTTAGCACTTACATGCATTCTTGATAGACTCAATTTCTTGTTTCAGGCTGCCGAGACCTTCTTTGATTTGTTCAATATAATTAACCAGCTTTTTCAAATTTTCCTTCGGGGCCATAATATTATCATCCTTCTTTTCTTCTCCATTTTTCTTTGTCCACGATTTTTTAATGGAGGATAAATGGTCCTCATTAGGAGCAATAATTATGAAAGTATTTATGGCTGAAATCTGAGTTGCTAGATCAGCTACAGCGGTATTTAAAGCTGTCTCACAAGCATCCACT
>ENA-ORXT01005706-ORXT01005706.1-marine-metagenome-genome-assembly--contig:-NODE-5706-length-12065-cov-10.401735_pt1 | contig 12065 bp, 7 predicted proteins | sample MGYA00237868_ERZ511482 | MGnify/ENA metagenome assembly ERZ511482 | reverse complement strand
CGGGAACTGTGGCGAGAGGGGAGGGGGGGGGGATGGGAACGGTGGCGTGTGACAACTTGAAACGCGTGCCTGGCGGAAGGGGGGGGGAGGGGGGGGCAACGTCTCGTGTGACATCGGGAATATTGGCGGGTGGGGGACCGTGACGGCGGACGTCCTTTCGGCGGCGCCGACCGCGCGCTCCGCGGCGGCAACGGTGGACGTACTCGGCGGCGGCGCGGCGGTGGAGGCGCCGGCGGGAGGCCACGGCGAGGCTGGGCGGGCAGCCGGCGCCGTGCCGGCCGTGGTGGGCGTTTTGGTGGGCGTGGGGGGGGGCGGTGCTGGCGGGCCGCATCGGGGCGGTGGCGGGGGGGGGCGTCTTGTCGTGCGGGGGGGATCCCCCCTCGGTGGCCCCCCCGCCGCGGCCAGGACAGCCACCGCCTCGCCCCACGGCGGGGTGTCGCTGGGTGTCGGCGCAGTGGCGGCCGGGGACTGGGCGGCGCCGGTGGCTGCGTGGGCGGCGGCGGGGCGACGGCCGCGGCCGGCAACGCGCCGACCGAGAGCGCCAAGCCGGGGGCTGCGGGGGGTGGTGAGGCGGGCGGTGGCGGCGGCGGTGGGGGGGCTTTGTTTTCGTCAGTCTTTTGTTCTCTCTCTCCATCTCCAAGAGGAGGATGTCTGCTCTTTTATTTTTTTTTTATGTCTCCCAAAGCAAACGCCTCGGTGACATTGACCCGGCCGCACCCTCGTACGTCTTTTGTTCTCTCTCTGTCTCCAAGAGGAGGATGTCTGCTTCTTCTTTTATTTTGTGTCTCCCAAAGCAAGCGCGGTCGCTCGCCACCACCCCCGCGCGCACGCCTCAGTGACGTTGACCCGGCCACACCCACGCGTCAAGTTGACACGCTGACAAGCGCGCGCGTGACATTGACCGGTGGGTGTGTGACATTGACCGGTGTGCCACCCGTCACGCTCGGGCCACAACCGGGGCCACGGCCCGCGACGATCGGCGGTGACACCACCCTCGACCGCACGATCGGCATGGGGCGGGAGGGGGCCTGCGGGCGGCCCCGGAAACGCCGGTTTTCTACCCCGCACGCCGGCGGATTCTGGGGGTCCGTTGTCGGATCGATCGACGTTTCCACCATCCAATCCCGGTCCGCCGGCGGTACGCCGGCGGACTCTAGTAACGTGTTTTATTATCCAGATACTACATGCATCCTGAATAGACATGTGGGTGTAATTGTTAGAGCAGCAGAGAAACTATGCTAGTCCCAATTCTTCCAGATGATCCTTCCAGCTCGTTCTGGAAGTCATGGCTGTGGCCCGGATCCCGCTGAAGAAGAAGACCCACGCATCCCCCACCGCAACAGGCTCGTGTGGCCATTTCTCCAGTCTCCCCCTCCACGACAGGAAGTACCAGACCACTCCCACCCGGCACTCACACCTTGCCCTTCCACCATGATCGCTTTTGCTCTTACGGCCAGCACCGCGACACTCCTTCGTCGGACATCCCTCCTCCCTGCCACTTCCTCTGTGCGCGCCTTCCCCTCCCGCGCCGTCGGCGCTGGCCGTCGGTGCTCCAGCGCCCCTGCCTCTTGGGGTGCCACCACTGTCCGCGCCATGGCGGAAAGCATCAAAGCACCCGCGTCAGTGGCGCTGAGCGATGAGGAGTGGCGGACCAAGTTGAGCCCGGAGCAGTTTCGCATCCTGCGGGAAAAGGGGACAGAGATGGGCGGGACCGGGGAGTACAACAAGTTCCAGCCGCCGGAGGGCTTCTTCAAGGTACGTGCCGGTGGGGAGTGGTCTGTGGAGGATGAGAGCGGCACCTTCGGCGGGCAGAATTTTTGTTGCGTCAGCTGAGAGCGCCTGTGGGGTCGGCCGAGGAGCGCCCTTCGGTGCCGGTCAGGGGCGAGACGGGCACCCCGTGGGTGGACGGCGTAGGGTGGTACCAAAGTTATTCATTGGAGCACGCATGCTGACCTCTCGCGCACTGCAATGTGGTGTGCATCTTTCTCCTCCCACTTTCTGGTGTTGGATTCGGTCTGTGGTGCCTTCGTCTAGTGCGCGGCCTGTGGGAACCCCCTGTATTCTGCCGAGTCCAAGTTCAATTCTGGCTGTGGCTGGCCTGCGTACGTTCTTCTCTGTTTCTGCGAAACGCCGATACTGTTATGCTGTGAGTGTGCCCTGCTGGGTCCATGTTGCCCCGGTTGTTCTGCGAGCACCCCGCTGACATACCGGGCTACTCCCTTTGTCGCAATGTGGCTGCTGCTGTACGATTGTTGTCTTCTCACTGCGTCCTGTCTCACAGGTTTGACAAGTGCTACAAGGACGCAGTTAAGACCAAGACAGACATGTCATTTGGCATGAAGCGCGTCGAAATCATGTGCAACGCGTGCGGCGGTCACCTTGGCCACGTTTTCGAGGGCGAGTGCTTCACTGCGACGAATGAGCGTCACTGCGTAAGTTGTTCCATGCCTCTCGCGAGTGCCAGCGCTGCCACGAAGTCGGTGCATCCGAACTGTTCGGACCTATTTCGCTTAATATATGTGTCTGGCCGGCCTCTGACGCATCCATGCGCGTATTTTCTGTCTTGTTCCTCGTCTACGTTGTGGCTGTGACTGCTCCTGTGCTTGTGCGTCTTCGTCATGCTCCTTCTCGTCCCGCAGGTAAATTCGTATGTTTTAATGGAAGTCTTCGGAGAGAGGTTGTCAGCGACTGGGCTGTATTGGGGACATGGTAGTGACGGCTTGCGCACGGAGGTTTAGTGGGCTGTCGGAGTCTTTGAGAGAGTCGACCGAAGTGAAACTGGCACGGGCCATGGGTCCGCGAAAAGCCTGCGTACTGACCGTCTCATGTGGTTTCTTGCTTGTGTGATGCAGTGTGAGCGTCAAGTATGACAATGGCACGCCGCCGGCTGTGGAGGAGGCCAAGGTCGTCTAAATTGCTCACGGGTGGCAGCATTTGGAAGAGGCGGTTGTGCTCGTCTCTGTCGATGTTGCCACTCGCAGGGGGCTTTATTGGTTCTGCTGAGGCTGGGCTCGTGTTTCTATATCTCGGGCGTGCACAGGTGTCCCTCTTTTCTGTAGCTCACCTTTTGGCTGCTCTTTTTCATAGGCTCATGGTGTGCCGTTTGTCCGTCGCTACCCATGGTATGCGAGTCCGGTGTCGCAGCGTTGCTGCGGCGCAAGTCAAGACCCTCCCCACGAAGATAGACCATGCAAGCCACTGCCAGGCGGCTGTGACGGGCGCCGGCTGAGCAAGGTACTCACGCAGACACGCCTGACACCTGGCGACGATTCAGTGCCAGACGTCCGGTGCCGCACCCGGCTGCAGGCGGCCCTGGACGCGGCCGGCATACATGGCCGCAGGCAGCCACCACCCGTCGCGGCCGGCCAGCTCGACACCCACCAGATCCCCAGTTGACCCGCCCGGCACCGACCTCCCTCCTTCCCCCCGCAGTTCACACCAATCGACGGCGCTGCGCTGTCCGTCGCTCATGAGTTTGCTCAACCGCCACGATCGCCCCGTCCCAGCGGCACAGATACCCGGCCCACTCAACGCCCCCGTCCCGGCTTGTTGGCTTCTGGCCGCACCCCCCGGGCGGTCAAAAACTCCCGCAGCGGTGCGTACTGCACGACCGCTCCTGTGCTCCCATTGCCCGCTGCCGCCAGCCGCGACGCTTCGTATTCCCGCATCAACCGTAGCTGAGAGGCGGGCATTTTGTGGAACGTCAGTGGTTCCTCGTGTGACTGCCACCGCCACTTGTACCGCTTGTCGCCAAATGCAACGGACAACGAGTAAGGGAAGAAACCACGCTCAAACGTGCGCCCGCCGGTCGGGGAGCCCCCGGCGTTGGTGATGGGGTAGGAGGTGCCCGCCACGCCCGCAGAGCGGAGGCACATGGAGACTTGCATGTCCCCCGCCCAACACGCGTGGAAGCGACGGATGCAGCCGGGGGCAGCGGCGACGAGCGCGCGCGCCGCCGCCGCGTTCAGAACAATACCTGAGCCACCATGGAAGAAGGTCGGATGGCGCACGCCCGACGTGACCTTGCCGCGCCCAAACTCACCACATCGGCTGACGAGGAAGGCCTTGCCGGTGAAGAGGGGCACCTCCGCGTCGGCGGCACGCGGCGGCGGTGGTGGCGGCACGCCCGGCATCCACGCGTGCGGGCCCCCGCCGCCGCCGACCGTTGGGGATGTCTCTGGCGGCATGTTCTTCTTGCGTTGCAACCACCGCGCAAAGTTGTCGAGCAGCAGGTAGGTGTCGTCGTCGACCATGACGTAAAAGCGGGCGGCCGGAAAGCGGCGAACGAGCAAGTGGAAGCCCGGCAGGTTCTTGTCTTTGTCCCCTTTCCAGCCGCCGCGCGCAAAGTAGGCTGCGAGGCCACCACTGGCGCCGTCACCCTCCCCCCCGTCACGCGACAGCCCCCGCGCGTAGGCCCGGATATCAACCGTCCCAAGCGCGGGGTCGACCTCGTCCGACAGGAGGAGGAGATTTGGGATGCGCCGGCGGAGGGACAGCCACCCTTCCGTAGTTTGTTGGCCAAGGCGGGCGCCGGCAACCTCTCTACCAGTCTTGACGGCGACCGCCACGTCGTGCATGATGTGCTCCCAGGCACCAACAAATGGCGCGGGGGGAGCATCACCAGCGACGTTGCCGTCGGCACCCGCGTCAATGCCGATGGGGAGGCCCGCCCGCAAGCGAGACTCGAGCGTCTCCTGCGAGCTGCGCGCTTCCGCGAGAGACACGTCCAGGTCGTCGAGAGGCAGCGGCAGTGCGGCGCCCAGCTCGTCAACGCCGGCGGCATTCGGGGGCGGCGGGAGGTCCTCCACGACGGCGCCTGGTCCGTTGATGACGGTGGCCCCTGGGGGCGGCGGGGGGTCCGCCCCCCCGAGCTGCACCGCCGACGGTTCCCCCACCGCCGGCAGCGGCTCCACCCCCTCCGTCTCTGCGTCACCGTGGTGCAGAGGCAACCGCACTTCAGGCTCCTCTGCGCCGGGTACTTGGGGCTCGTCCACCGCCGGCCGTCGTGGGGCATACACGTGCGGCAGCGTCACCGCGTCGTCGACGAGGATGTCGCGACCGGGGCGGGGCGGCGTATCCCCATCGACGGCGGCGGCGGGCTCATCTCCGCCGGATGGGAAGAGGAGGAAGAGGAGGATGCACGCAGCAACGACGGATACCAACGTGGCGAAGGTACTGCGCTCGTTTTGGAGCCGACGCAGCCGCCGACGAGTGTGGCGGACCCACCGTTGGACCTCGGAAAGGCGGTAGGCAGCAGACGGTGGGAGTCGCATCGTCGCCGCCGCGATGAGGACCCAGTGAGCTCGCGATGAGAAGAGAGTAAAGAGAGGGAGGGGATGGGGTGGGGGAGGAGTGGGGAGAGAACAGGCTTGGCGTTGAGACGAGCACTGCCGTCCAAGCGGCCTGCGGCGCCGTGACGTGACGACTGCCAGTGGAACTCCACGCAAGGAGCGTCTCGAGTGCGTAATATACTATCCGTCCGACCCCAATTCTTAGCAACTGGCCTCTGATGAATGCTTCATCTCATCCCCACCGGAAAATAAAAATATGGCTCGCCTCAGGAGAGTCTCGCGGGGTCGGAGGTCTTTTCCGTTTCCGCTGGAGCGCTCCCGTTCTCCTGCTGGAAAATGCACCCAAGAAAATGTCTGTACCAGTTCTTCTTGCGGGGAAAGGTTCGCATTAGGGGAGATTAGGGTGGCTACATTAGGGCGGATGCGGCTTAATCCTCCTATCCCAGCAAGCCCAGATCGCCACCCCCTCAAGTCCAGAGCTATCCGGCCATCCCCCTCCGTGCGGGGAAAGGTTGGGACAACCTTTCCCCACGGAGCCTAACTCGGGACCCTCGTTCCCACGTGTGTCCTCTTGCCCAACACGGAAAAAGTTATTTGCGTCGGGGAAAGGTCCACGAGTAAGGTTGTGGAGCCAGTGTTCGCAGGTGCCGGATGTTGGTATCCGCTTCGGAGCTCGAGCCGATTGCAGGCCGCTCTGGCCTGGCTGCCGTCTTAATGACGACTGTCACTGCTCCTCCTCGCCACCTCCCCGCAACCGAGGGAGATGACTCGTCGTCTGGCGAGTGCCCCTGCCGCCTTGGCGGTGCCTGGGGACGGCGGCCGCCGCACGTTCTTCCTGCGGCACCGCGCCACATTCATTGGCGGGGGCCGTCGGGGGCCACCGGCAGCCGCCCGGGAACTTCCCAGGGAGGCGCCCCGCCCCGCCAACGGTGCTGCACCCCGCACCGCCATGTCGGCGCCCATCCTCCGCTCGGCGACTGGCGGCGAGTGGGGTTCGGCGTCGACCGCGGCGGCGGCGACCGCCGCCGCCGCCACTGCCGCCACCCCCACCCCCCCGCCGCCGCCCTCGTCCGCCGGCTGCCGCCGTGGGGAGCCTTCCCGCGCCGCCGCACGCCTCCGCTGGCCCCGCTGCGAAGGCAACGACCGCCGGTCTCCCGTAGCCAACGCGGCCACAGCCCTCGACGGCGGCGGCGGCAGCGCCCCCGCCGCCGGCGTCGGTAGGGCCGCCCGCCGGCTGCAGAGTGGGGATCGGAGCGCCGAGGAGGCGCCGCCTCCGCCTGGGTGGGCGTTCGATTTCGCGGCCGTAGGAGGGCGTCGAAGAGCAGCTCGTCAGTGCTCGGCGTGGCGCCGTCCGGCGGGGGGCCCGCGAAGTGGGCGCCGCCGGGCGACCGGGGGCGGCCGGAAGGGGGTGACGGACGGGGTGTTGCGGGAGCTCCGGCCGCTTCTCGGGTCGGCGGTGGAGCGGGCGGCGGCGGCGGCGGCTCGTGCGAGGAGGGGCTCTTCGGCGGCGGTGCTTGCGCCCGACGCGACGGCCGTGGCCACGACCACCGCCGAAGCGGGAGGGGGGGAGAGGGCGTCCGCGCCGGCGGGGGAGGCGGAGGCCGCCGCCGGCCGCCGGCGGCTGGTCACCACCGTCGCGGCCACGGCGGCCGTCGCCACCCGCAGCCACGTGCTCATCGACGGGCGAAGCGCTGTGTTGGCCGCCGCCGCCGCCGTCGCTGCCATCGCCGTCCCCTTCTTGCCCGCCGTCGATGGCATCGCGGCGCGGCTGACACGCGACTGCTGGTGTCGGCGACTGGGGCGTTGCCAGACGGTGGAGCGGGGCTCGTAGCGGCGGTCATTGCGTGCCTGACCATCCCGTCGCCGCCGCCGCCCGCGTCCCCGTTGGAGGTGGGCAGCCACGGCGACGGCGGCGGCGGCGGCGTGGGGGTGGGGTTGCAGTCGGGTGCGGGGGGGATGGGGGTGGAGCCTCCCCCACTGTCGCCCCTCGCGCACGTCACGGAATCCGCCGCGCTCTCTGCCGATGTGTTGCGGTCGGCGGAGGCGGGCCCCGCGGAAACTTTTACCGCCTCGCACTCCCTGGTGCGCTCTCGTGCGCGCGTGTGCTCGCAACAGTCCTCGTGTGGCCAGTGACACAGCAGGGTCGAAAGCTGCGCTCATACAGAAAAACACATACTTCGACAGAGAACGACTCAATCTGTTTCAGGGGAACAGAGAAATGCGATAAGGTTCGTATCGGTTCCGGCTGGCGGACCACGAGAAGAAATTTCCCCGGGCGCAGGTTGCTATATATTTCGGTTGCGGCCACGGTCCCGGTCGGTCGCGATGCCGCCGACCGCCGGCTCCGGCCCGTCGGCAGCCGCCGGCAGCGCCGGCGCGACGCGGCTACCGACGGCGGCGGCGGCGAGGTGGATGCGGGTGGCGGTAGCGGCACGGCTGTTGCGGCCACGGCGACGCGGTGCGGGGATAGTGGAATTTTTGGGGGAGATGCTCGAGGGACGGGGTGACTGCTGGTGCGGCGGGTGCTCGCTGCTCGCTGGGACAGGTAACTGCCCCGGTAGTCGGCAGGCGGGAGGCGGGGGTGCAAACAGGACAAAGACAACAAAGCACACTCACGCCGAGACCCAACCATCGTCGGAAACTCAGCACGCCGACGCCTCATACAAGTTTTCTCGACGGCGAAGGCGCATCTGTCAATGAGTGACGCGTCCAGTCTCAATGGATCACGAGTCCACTGCATCAAGACGAGTCTGAATCTGTGGCGGATAGTGGGCTACATCTAATATTCATGTCCATCCAAGCTGCAGCATCGGTCTCATTGGATATCTTCTGTGAGCCTCGGTGTATCCATTGGCTGTCCGCGTTTTGTCAGCAGAGCAGCCTGCCGGAGATATTCCTGGCTGACGTTTTGTGGGTGGGGGGGATTGGTGGGTCTGACCCCGTCCGATTCGGAAGGCGCAAGAAACCCCACATTGTGGATCGGCCCCACAAGGTGTTTGAACAAGAAACTCTGATCAGAACGGCATGTTCTCCATCGCCAGTTAAGCATCACAGCGCCGCCGGCGTGAGGCTGGGCCGCCCCCCGCCGTGGGTAGACCGCAACTGCACGTCGGCTGCCCTCGCCCCCGCCCCGCGTTGCCGTCAACGCGCGCCGCCTACCTGCCCGCGACGCAGCCGCCCGCGGCGCGCGCTCCACTGGCGCACGTCGGCGGCGCCACCAGCCCGCCGCCAGTGCCGCCCTGTGGGGTGTGTGGCCCAGACAGCGCCCCCTGAATCAATGAGACGGGCGCACACCACCGGCAGCGGGCGTTCCTGCCCGGCACGCCGGCCAGGCCGGGCATCGGATGCCCCGCGCGCCGCAGGGGAAGCGATTTATTGCAGGCAGTGTTTCGTAGTGACTCACGGCATGCGATATGGGTGCTCGCGGCGGCGACAAAGGCATGTTGTCGCCCTCATTGGTGGCGGTTGCCTCCCTTGGCAGCGTGCTCGTGTCCACGCTCTTCGCCGCCGCCGACGGGTCGCCCGCGCTGGTGGCGGTCGCGTCTGCCGCCGGCTCGCCCGTGTCCGCCGTGGTCGCCGCCGCCGACGGGTCGCCCGCGCTGGTGTCGGTCGCGCCCGTCGCCGGCTCGCCCGTGTCCGCCGTGGTCGCCGCCGCCGACGGGTCGCCCGCGCTGGTGGCGGTCGCGCCCGACGCCGGCTCACTTGTCGCCGCGGGGGCCTCGCCGTACCCGGTGGGTGTGTGAGTAGAGTCTTTGTGGTGGGCGGGGGCAGCTAGTTGCCCTTGTGTCCTCTTTGGGCATGTCGCCTACTGGGGTAGTCATCGAGGGCTTACATTGGTGCGAAGGCCAGGAACGAGGGTTGGTTTGGAGGATCCAGCGCAAGGTGTCTCTGGCGGGAGGAGGGGGCTGCGGTGTAGGCGGGGCAGGACGCGAACGGTCGCGATGGGAAATATCGTGGACGACGAAGCCAGCCTCAGTGGGCATGTCAATTATACTTCTGGCATGAACGCTACCGCGGGCTCCTCCCCGCCCCTCGCTTCCCCGCAGGCACCGTTGCTTTCGTCCGAACCGGCCGCAATGGATGCGTCCTGGACAGACACGTATAATAATGACTGCTGACTGACCGGACCGAATTGTGCCAGTCTAGTCCCACATGCCGGGCAAGACGAGTGAAGAGCTATTCAATCATTCAGGACAGCATTCTCATCCGGATGTGTAGCGAATGTGTAGCGGATGCGCCGAGGAATTGCGCAGATGAAACTGCTGCCGTAACTACGTTTTTAGCACCAGTGCACTCTCCTAACATTTGCTGCAGGCCGTTCGGGCCGGGGAAAGGTCCTTTCGGGCCCGGCCACCAGAATGTGCCCGGGTAAGGTGACTGGGGCACCCCTTAGCTAATCTTGCCTAATCCTTCGGGCCCAACCTTTCCCGGGGCACAATAACCTGTAGATCCTCATTGTTTGCGCCAGCTTCATTTTTGACTTAGACACACCGTTCGACTCAGCTCATCGAGATCTGTTCTATGAGGCTATCTCCACGTCAATATGACCGAATACCAAGAACTGATCGTGACATGCATTCTGGCATATTTCTCCTCGACTTTGAGAATCGGGCTTGACGGCCCCGTACGGGGGGGTTTCTGAGAGACTTTAGAATTGTAGAAAACTTCAAGCGGCCATATCTCGGTTTGACCGATCTCAAGTGCAATGAGGATCTTATCGTAAGGCGCCACAAGTGGTGCTGGAACAAGTCGCCAGTGCTCATCACCGGGATCCAGCCGTTTCGCGACACCCTCTCCTTGGCGTCTTTTATTGCTACTAAATGGGATACAGTACATTACTATATGTATCCCCAGCACCAACTCGGCGCGACGACAATGGGACAAGAACGGCGACCACAAGAACAACCCCCTGTATCGGGGACATAGTCAAGTGGTGGGGAAGAAGCGTAGCTACGAGTGATCACGCGTACCGTGGAGATAAATAGCCACGGCGCACTCGATGTCGAAGCCAGGCCGTTGAAAGTGGAGGGCTACCCCTGTCGCCGAAGGAAGTATAATAGAACCTTCGCACACAACACGAAACAAGCAAAAAAAAAACGCATCAAGGTTTTCGTATATACCCCTCACATGCCCAGCCGCCCCACAACTTGCTCTTTACACGCAACAGACGCGCGGCGACGGGGACTAGTCCGCCAAGTGCAGGTCCGCCGCCGACACGTCCTCCCCACTATCGCTCGCCGCCGTAAGGGTCTTGCGCAGCTCCTCGTGTCGCCGCATCAACGCCTGCCGGCGCTCGTTAAAGGTGCTCGGGAAAAAGTCGGGGAAGAAGCGCTGGAGGAAGGAAAAGATGAGCACGTGGCCGAGCGGCGTCAGCGGCGCAATGAGGATGATGGCAAAGGGGATGACCGTCAGCAGGTCCTTGCCGGTGCGGCGCAGCGTCCGCACCTCCCGCGGCAGCAGCGTGCGGCCGGTGCTGGCCTTGCGAATGAGCCGCGTCGCGTAGAGGGTGTCCCCGCCAACGAGGCGGAAGCCGCGGGCGTAGAATTCGGCGCCCTCCTTGGTCTTGGAGAAGGACTCCTTGACGTACTTTTTGACGCGCGGCCAGTCGAGGGTGCCCGTGTAAAAGTCGTCGCCGAGGCCCATGCGGACCTTGAGGTACTGGATTTCGGCGGCGAGGAGGCCGAGCTCGTCATCGTCAATGAGCAGCGGCTCGTCCATCTCGACAAACACCGCCAGCGGGGCGAGGCGCAGGTCGAGGTCTGCAAAATCCGCAATGAGGAGGCGCTCCTCCTCGGGCTCGGACGCAGCCTCCAACTCTGTCGCCAGCGTCGCGTACGCCTTGACCATCTCCAGCGCGAGCACCTGCACCGCGAGCGTCCGCCGCACCCGCGACACGGAGTCGTCCATGGCGCGGATCTCCTTGGCGCGGATGAGCTTGCCGAGCTGGTCCTCCTTGCGGAGCACCGCTTCGCGCGCCTTGGACGCCTCCTGCAGCTCCCGCTCCAGATCATCAATGGCGTCTTGCCGCTTGGCAGCGTCGACGCTCGCCGCGGCCGCCGCGGCCGCCTGCCGCGCCGCCACCGCCGCCGCCGCGCCCGGATCGTGGCCGTCCTCCCCCGCGCGCGCGGGCACCTCGCCATTGAGGCGGGCCCACGTTTCCCCGAGTTTATCGACCGCCGCCGTCACCTTGACGCGGAGCGCCGGCAGGTCGACCGTCCCGTCCTCGCGCATCAGGTCCGCGAGCCGCCCACGCTCGTCTGGCGCCTCGCCGGCAGGGGCGGCCGCGGCGGCGGCTTCGGCGACGGCGAGTGCCGCCTTGGCGGCCACCGCCTCGCGCTCCGCCTCCTTGACGGCGGCACGCTCCTCCAGCAGCCGCACCCGCTCACGGGACGCCTCAATGGCCGCCGACACCGCCGCTGCAATCGCATCGTTCTTCTCCGTATCCGCGCAGGGCGGGACCGACACAACCCGCGGACCACCGCCAAGGGGAGGGGGAGGAGGGGGGGTGTCGCGCTTCTTAGAGTCTTCCGCAGGTCGTCCCGCCGCCATTGACGTGGGCGTGACGCCATTGGGCACCTCTGTTTGGCTGCTGATGCCGCCATTGCCGCCATCGGCGGCGGGAGCTATTGGGTCGCCCGCCGCAGCTCCCTTCACCACCTCCTTTGCCGCCTCCTTTGCCGCCTCCTTTGCCGCCTCCTTTGCCTCCCCCCCCCCCCCCCCCCCCCCCCCCCCCCCCCCCCCCCCCCCCCCCCCCCCCCCCCCCCCCCCCCCCCC
>ENA-ORXT01005705-ORXT01005705.1-marine-metagenome-genome-assembly--contig:-NODE-5705-length-12068-cov-5.044033_pt1 | contig 12068 bp, 11 predicted proteins | sample MGYA00237868_ERZ511482 | MGnify/ENA metagenome assembly ERZ511482 | reverse complement strand
CATTAGCGAATATAACATGGAGTAAGTCGGTGTACTAATATTGTAATGTGATAATTCTCCTTTCGATGCTTGAAAAATAATGTAACCGAGTTCAAAACCGAATAATATAATTACTGTCCAATTGAATGGTGTAACGTTGAAATCTGCCAGATAATCACAATACCACGCCATAGTCCAAGAAAACATCCCTATTGAAACTGCAAATTTGAAAGGCTTGTTCCAAGCATTTGCACCGAGTACTTGTGTTGTTGTTGTTTTGGTCAAAACTATACAGACCAAAGCCAAGATTAAACATATTAAACCAAAATAGAATAAGTGCTCGTTACGAATTTTCAATTCTTTCGTAAAGCCAAGAATGTCTTCAATCATATTTTTATTATTTTTTGTCCACCTCAAATTTCGGCACAAAGTAATTCAAGCAATAAAGCATTGCTCCATAAGTAAATATTAGCGTAGGCATATTGGTATTAAAACCTAAATCAAATTCTGGAATACTGAATAGTTCTCTAAAAGAACGTGTTGCAATTAATGACATAAAAATAATTCCATAAGCGAAAACAGAAATAATCGCAACTCTATTTTTAGTGGTTCGTATAATTCCCTTTTTCGATTCTTCGCTAAAGAAATACCAAAGTGCTCCAACGCTAAATATGGCTTCTATAAGAATGGCTACATAAGGGCTGGTAGCATACAAACCAAGACCAGCTTCCATTGTATCTGCACCAAACAGGTGATGCATATGACCAGAAAAAAAATCTAATACAAAGTGGACAAACACTAAACCCATACTTACTACCCCTATTTGCGTACTTTTAAAGGAAAATTTCCCAATTACGAATGCAATAGCTAACCAAAGGAATAGAGGCAGTACATCGTGACTATATAACATATCAACGGCCATATTACTTAAAGTGGCATTAAAAGCATCACTTGGGTCAGTAACTTCGAGCCCTAAATAATGAAAGGTAAACCACAAAATGTCCTGTAATTGTGATATAATTAAAAAATAAAGTAAGATTCCTTTTGGGTACTTTTGTTTCGCTATTAATGCGGTTGTAAAATGTCCTGCTAACATAATTTTTATTTATTTATTTATTTATTTATTGTATTTTAATATCAAATTGAAAGTAAAAATAATGATTACTATCGAATTAATAGTAATAATCTCTAGAAAATGAAAAAAGAATTTCGCTCTGGCTGTCCAATATCCTCTGCACTCGATGTTGTAGGTGATAAGTGGTCTTTGTTAATCATTAGAGATATGCTCCTTAAGCATAAAAAGACCTTCAAGAAATTATCCGATTCGGATGAAAGGATTGCACCAAGTATTTTATCTGCACGATTAAAATTGTTGCAATCTTATAAGTTAATATCCAAAATAAAAATTCCTGAAAATAAAAAAGAGAATATTTATTTGTTAACAGAAAAAGGAATTCAGTTAACTCCAATAATCATTGAATTCAGTTTGTGGGGAAATACCCATATGCAAGAATTTAACAAAATAGATGATATAGAAGGTTTGAACTCAGATAAGTCTTTTATTATTCAATCAGTTCAAGATAGTTATAATGCTATGGTGCTCAATTTCCGATAAGTACTATTAATTAGCAGCCACGCTCAAAATTGCACCTATCGCAGGTTTGGCTTTTTTATCTCTATCATAAATTAGGGGATAATTTGTTCGTTCAGGGATAGGATACCCATTTTTCCAAGACATCCCATCGTGTACTCCCCAGAAGGTCACTCTATCAATTTTATCTTTTTTATCATAAAAAATCTGGAATAATTCAGCGTAACGTTGGGTTAGTTGTCCTTCAATATCTGCTGGTAAGCCATCCGCATAAGGGTCTAGAAAGGTCTTAAATTCTTCCAACTGATACTGTGAATGCATTAGCCCCGTCCCTATGACTTGCCCTTCTTTGGTTAGGGGTAAGACATCTACATCAAGTTCAGTTATCATCACTTTAACACCCAATGCTGCGAAAGTATCAATCGCTGCCTCAATGTATTCCGTTTTAGGAAAATTTAGTCCCCAATGCGCTTGAATCCCTACCCCATCAATTCGAATGCCTTCTTTTTGTAGCATGCGCACCATTCTAGCGATACCGTCTCTTTTAGTTGGTCGCCAAGCATTGAAATCATTATAATACAATTCTGTATCGGGCGCATATTGGCTGGCATATTTAAAGGCTAACTTAACTAGTTCATCTCCATCCCCAATACCATTTACCCACTTGGTTGGTCGATAAGTACCATCGTTATCAACCACTTCATTCACCACATCCCAAGCCTGTACTTTGCCCGCATACCTGCCTGCAATTAATTCAATATGCTGCCGCATCCGTTCTTTTAGTGCGATTGCAGATTTAGGCTGCCCATTTGCATTTTGAAAAAACCAGTCAGGCGTTTGGTTGTGCCAAACTAAGGTATGTCCAACAATAAATAAATTATGCTCCTGTCCAAAAGCAACTAAGTCATCAGCAGGGCCAAAATTATAAACGCCCGGTTCTGGATTTATAGGTGCGGCCTTCATGACATTTTCGGGGGTAATAGTATTAAATTGCTTTAAAATAATCGCCTTAGATGCCTCATCTGCTCCAGATACAATATCCTCATTTAAGGCACTTCCCATTAAAAAAGCATCTTTGTAAGCTGCTTTTAGATTGTTAGTGGAAGTAGTGGATATGGGTGGGGTGTTTTTTAAATTAACCGTTGGTTCTGTACAGCTTGATAATAGAAGTAAGCTGATGCAAATGGAGCATATATATTTCATAAATATAATCTTTGTAATGTTATTTAGTTGGTTGGTCGAATATCGACGGAATAAACAGTCCCTGCCATCATATCGGGTAATAATAGCCGACCTTTTTCTTCTTCCAAATAGAAATCTGCGGCAGATTGTAAATTATTGATTAGCACCGTTGATACTTCGGATTGACCATCTATTTTCCATACGGTCCCTTGTGACCAACTACTTACATAATAATTTCCTGCTCGGTCTTGTTCTACCGCATCTGCTCCACGAAAACGACCTTTCAAAGGTGTCAATTCGCCATCTTTTGTAACTAAAAAGTTACCAAGAAAAAATGCACCTACCATGATATTTCCAGCAGCATCCACTCCTACCCCATTTGGGTTTAACATTAAGGACGAAGTATCTTGGGTAATACTAACATTGCCATCTAAACCAATATGATATATTCTGCCTAGTGCAGGAACCAACTTCGCTTGTTCACTATCAAGTGGCCAAAAATCATTATTCTCGTCTCTCATATATTTGGTAGCCCCCATATCTGCTACATAGATGCCTTGCTTATTCGCAGCTACTGCCACATCATTGAGGTACAATACTTCTTCTGGAAAATTCGCTTTATTGACGAATTCCGTAGCATTTCCACCTTTATCCACCTGCCAAATTCTAGTTAAATCCGAAAAATATAGGTGTTCATTCACAAATACTATCCCTTTGGGTTCGTCAAAACCTTTTGCAAAAACCTTTACACCTGTTTTTGAAATTTCTACGACCGTCCCATCCCCCCTTTCTTTTCCATTCATTACCGTAACATAATAATTATCATTAAAACCCTTGGTGATACTTTCTGGTCTTTCTCCTACCTTAACTGGGAATAGGGAAGTTGGTTTGTCTTTTTGCTTTTGCTGCTTGTCTTGGTTGCAACAAAATACGGAAAGTACAAGACTTACTAGAAAAAGATACTTTGTTACTTCAATTAATTGTTTACTCATTTTTTTATAATTTAATTTTCATTTATTCATTTTTTAGTAAATCATAATATAAATAGTTCCATGCCAAGTTAACACCGTACAAAGGTGGGAAATTATAATCTTCTACTTCGGCAACGGTATATTTCAAGCCTGCTTTTGAGGCATATTTAAAAATTTCTTTAAAGTCAATCTTGCCACTTGCGCCCAGTTCTTGGTAATCCTTTACATGCCAACTAAGAAAGCGATTGGGATATTTTTTAAAGTAATCAATTGGCTTAACACCTCCTATGTGCATCCAATACAAATCAGCTTGAAAAGCCACATAATCAGGGTTGGTATTTTGTAGCAAATAATCATAAATCCTTATCCCCTCGACGGGTAAAAATTCGGCTGCATGATTGTGAAAGATAAACTGCAAACCATTTTCTTTACAAAGTTTTCCAATAGCATTGTAATACTCACAATAGCGTTGCAATTCAGATTTTTTAGTAATCGACTTGAGTTGATGATTAGAAGTGGAAAGATACGAAACACCAGCGGTTTTATGGTCTTCTATGCATTGTTGCCACCAAACTAAGGCTTTATCCCAATCTTTTTGTGCCGGCAGGTCGTAAAAAGTCATTGACCCTAAAAACTGCATGCCTACGTTTTCTACAAGCTGTCGAAAATCCAGAGGAGATATCCCATAAAAAGACCGTTCTTGATAAACAAAGGTTTCGATATAGCTGTACCCCATTCTACTAAGCTGTAGCAAGGTGCCTTCAGGGTCTTTTTGCATATCTTGATGCACAGAAACCAATTGAATCCCAATATTTTTATCTTTTGGATTATTTTTAATATAGCGCGTTTTCCAAAGACTTTGTCCCTTAGTACTAAACCCCTCTACTACGACATCGGTAAAATTTAAGAAATCAAAATTGACCTTCATGGTCGGTTGACCAAGTAGATTGGTATCTTGCATGACCCAATTCCGTTCTGTTAGAAATTTCCCTTTTCCAGTAAAATAGGCCCCTTGTTCATTTTGTCCCGCCGCAAAAATTATATCCGCTTGTGGGTCATAGCCCATTAATTCTACCAGAATAGGTTGGTAAGCATTTTCTTTATGTTGCAAAACGGTTACTTGTAAGGATTGCTGATTAAGGACAGAGCGGTTGACCATTTTTATATTGGGGATGGCAGCAATACTATCTGTATTCGGATGTATCGAACTTACCCAATGACCACTATATTGATTTAATCGGTCTTGTTGAGTGCTAATGGTGAATTTTTCTTGAGCGGTCAAGCAATTCACTACCATTAAAAAAATAGTAATTGAAAATGCTTTAAATAAAGTAGTCGGGTAAACTTTCATGCTATTTGTATGAAATAAATTTGGTTAAGTTTAAGTCTTATAGTAAATTTGACCACAAGATAGGTGTTTAATTTTTTTAGCCAAAATTTATAGTAAAAATGTACTAAAAAGAATAAAACGCCATTTGTGTTTTATATCAATTTAATCCTATCAATACTAATTAAATATACGCTTCACTCCTACTTTTTCAACAGGTGCTTTTGTTTACTTTTTTATAAAAGTAAAAATGACATCAGCATAATGTCCAAATAATTCGATAACTTAATATATAAAATACGTAATCTAATGCAAACAAATATCAATTGGGGAATAATTGGTCTTGGTAACATTGCCGACCTTTTTGCTAAAGATTTAGCTTTAGTCGAAACAACAAAATTAATAGCTGTTGCCTCCAGAAACCAGACAAAAGCAGACCAATTTGCCCAAAAACATCAAGCGGCAAAAGCTTACGGTAATTACGAGGCTATTTTGAATGACCCTAAGGTAGATATTATATACATTGCCACACCACATGATTCTCACCAATCATTGACCATTGCAGCTTTGAAGGCAGGTAAGCATGTGCTTTGTGAAAAGCCATTGGCAGTCAATCAGGCACAAGTTCAAAAAATGATAAAAGTGGCTCAACAAGAAGGAAAATTCCTTATGGAAGCTTTTTGGTCTAAGTTTAATCCGAGTGTCAAAGCTGCACTCAAACTTGTTGAAGAAGGGCGAATTGGCGCAATAAATTACGTTAATGCGGATTTCACACTTTGTTGCGATTTTACGGATGACAGTCGCGGGTATAATATGAAATTAGCAGGTGGGTCATTATTGGATATGGGCGTTTACCCTGTCTTTCTTGCTTATAATATATTTGGTGTACCAGAACAAATTTTAGCCACAGCTAGATTTCACTCAACGGGAGCTGATATACAAACTTCCGCCATTTTAAAATATAAAAATGGCATCGCTAATATCCTAAGCGGTTTTGCCTCTGAATCAGATATGGTGGCAAAAATTTATGGTACAGAGGGACGTATTTACCTTCAACCATATTGGCACGAGGCACAAGGATACACCTTAATTGAAGGCAACTGGAACCAAGGAAAAACAATCCACCAACCGCTGCCAACCAAAGGAAAAGGATTTACCTACGAAATTGAAGAATGCTTGGCATGTATTCGACAAGGAAAAATACAAAGCCCGAATTGGACGCATCAAAATAGTTTGGAATTAATTTCTATCGTAGATGAAATTAGACGACAAACAGGTTTAAAATATCCTTTTGAGTAATTTGACTTGTTAGAGGTAATATTAATTGGGTAAGGTATTTTTAAAATATTTGCCATTAGCTTGCACTGTACCATCTAAAAGTAAATCAATAAATGCTTTTTATAGTAAAAGGATAAAACAATCATAGATGCTCATTAAATACAAAAATATTATTTACATTTACTATTTAATTACTAACTGACCAATCAATCAATATTGGGGAAAAAAGACAAAATACTTCAAGCAGCCCTGCATTTATTTGTAAAAAATGGAATTGATGCAAGCTCTACATCAAAAATCGCCAAGCAGGCAGGCGTAGCCTCTGGATTGATTTTTCACCATTTTGGAAATAAAGAAAACTTAGTTGGTGAAGTATTTCTCAAAACGAAAAGTGATATTGCAGAGGCTCTAAAAAAAGGATTCACCACGAAGGAATTTAGTGAAGCTGAATTTAAGAAAATTTGGCTTTATTCCATTAATATTGGATTGGAGCATATCATGGCCATCCGTTTTTTGCATCAATATAGTTATTCTCGGTTTATTAGTTCTGAAGGACGCAAAAAGGGGAAATTATTTTTTGAAATTCATCGCGCCTTTTATGAAGATGGTATCCAAAAAGGATTTTTGAAAGATTTAGATATGGATTTTTTGACAGAACAAATTTTTGAGCAATACCTTTTTACGCTGATATATATAGACGAGAATAAACCTTCTAAAGTTGTTATTGAGAATATGTATATGATAAATAAAGATATGATTTTTAAATAGGATTACATTTTTACAAAAGCGTAAGGAACGCGATAAAAATAATTTTTTTTGCTTTAATAATTGACTGATTAATCAGTTAGATAAAAAATATATTTATGAATACATACGAACAAGACAAAGCTTGGAAAGCAATCAATAAATTCTTACCAAAGGAATTTCAACTGACAGAGGCAAACATGCCCAAAGAAGAATTTTGGGAGTGGAAGGGTAATCAAATCCACCTGGACCGCTACCCCAATCCAGATGCGAAATACCGTATTTTCTTACATCATGGAGTAGGCACTAATGGTCGCCAACTAAGCATGATATTCGGACATAAAATGGCAGCCTTAGGATACGATGTAGTTGCTGTTGATAATCTAGGATATGGCATGACGGAGGTCAACCAAAAAGACATCACCTATGATGATTGGGTAAATATGTTTGTTGATTTTATTCGTGCAGAAACGGATAGAGACCCTAAAAAAGTCATCCTCTATGGACTAAGTGCAGGTGGTATGATGGCTTATCATGCGGCGGCTATTTACAAAAATGTAAGTGGGATTATTGGGATGTGCTTTTTGAATATGAGAGATTCAGAAACACTAAAAACCGCCTCTATCTTTAGGTTTGTTGGACAACTTGCTCCTCTAAATTTAAAGATACTCGTGGGTTTATCTATAAAAAGATTGGCCATCCCTATGAAATGGATTGGCAAAATGCACACATTGGTCAATGACAAAAAGGCATTGAAAATTTTTTTAAAAGATAAAAATTCTTCTGGTGCTTCTGTGCAAATCCAATTTATGAAAACCTGGCAGGAATATCAACCTGCTTTGGAACCAGCCGATTTTGATATATGTCCCATTTTGTTGACCCAACCTGCCGAAGATAAATGGACGCCATTAAGACTGAGTAGAATTGCCTTGAAAGATGTTAAAGCACCTTTCACCGTCAAAATGCTGGAAAATGGAAGTCATTACCCAATAGAACAACCTGCTTTAAATCAGCTCACTCAATATGCTGATGAATTTATTCAATCTTTAAACAAGTAGAACTATGATTATTCAATAAAAAAGTGCTTATTAATAAAAAGAGGAACTTAATTTTTATCATGGTTATTTATTTATACGCCCCAATCTTTATTGATTTCTTTTGGAGGTAATCCAAAGATTAATTCATTCTTAGTGGCTACTTCTTGGTTATTCATCAATATAGCGACTAAATGTTCAAGTTTGGTTATTTAGCATTTTTTGTAACTGTTCTATCATTGCTGCCGAACCTCCATAAAATGGGGTACGCTCGTGAATTTCCATAGGTGCTTTATCTAAAATAGCTTGTTCACCATCTGTCGCCTTTCCACCAGCCTGTTCAATCAAAAAAGCCATTGGGTTGCATTCGTACAACAAACGAAGTTTACCATTTGGTGCTTTTTGGGAATCAGGATATAAATAAATTCCTCCTTTTAAAAAATTTCGATGTAAATCAGCAATCATAGAACCAATGTATCGCCCAGTATAAGGTCGATTGCTAGCCGTATCAATAGCCTTACAGTAGTTGATATAAGCTTTCATGGTATCAGTAAAATAAGCATAATTCCCTTCATTTACACTATAAATACTCCCCATATTGGGAATGGTCATATTGGGATGGGATAGGTAAAAAACTCCTATTGAAGGGTCAAGGGTAAAGCCATTTACGCCATTGCCAGTCGTAAAAACAAGCATAGTAGAAGAGCCAAAAATAACATACCCAGCTGCTACTTGTTGGCGTCCCTTTTGCAAAAAGTCTTCTAAAACTGCAGGAGTGCCGATTGGAGATATACGCCGATAAATCGCAAAGACTGTCCCAATAGAAACATTAACTTCAATATTAGAAGAACCATCTATGGGGTCTATCAGCACAATGTATTTGCCATTTTTTCCAGCATCATTTTCAAAAATGATGGTTTCTTCTTCTTCCTCTGAGGCTATACCACAGACTTCATTTCTAGCTTTTAGAGCATTGATAAATATTTTATTGGCGTAAACATCTAATTTTTTTTGTTCTTCTCCTTGCACATTTTCTGTGCCTACTTTACCCATTAGGTCATCTACTAAACCTGCTTTGTTAATTTGGCTATTCATCACTTTAGATGCTAAAGTAATAGCATTGAATAATCGAGTTAGTTCTCCTTTTGCGTAGGGGAAATCTTGCTGATTTTTGATGATAAATTCACCAAGGGTAATTAGATTGGACATACTTTAATTTTTGTTAACCTTATGAAGACACCAAAGTACAATTTTAGTTTTATTAAATAAGTCTAAAATTAAACTTTATGAAAATCTAAATTACCCTGTCCTATTTAGGTCAGTTTCTAGTGATTAACAGAAAGGGATACTACAGGATGCCTTTATTTTTAGGGAAATGTAATTTTATCAATATATATGTTTAAGAAAACAAAATTGTACTTAGTAAAGCGAATTTAAATAAAAAATCCTTCGCTTGATTAATCTACTAACTCCTATAAATTTTATAGGGCAAAGTTGCTATTTACGACTACCTATGCTAAAATTTTTACCATCTCTAATAAGGTTGGACTAATCTCTCGATTGTGTTTAATCGCTTTTTCAAAAGGCGTATGCATTACTTTATTATTCACGACCCCAATCATAATTCCTTTCTTCCCAGCCATCAAAGCTTTGAGCATTCGAGCCAATATCTATTGCTACTAATTTCATTAGTCTATTTTAACTTATTATCCAACCTCCAATAAAGACAATACTTGATGCACTACATTTTCTTTAGTAAAACCAAATTTTTCATCCAATACTGGATAAGGCGCAGAGTAACCAAAATGCGTTAGTCCCCATACTTTCCCACTACTCCCAGTCAAGCCTTCCAAATTGACGGGCAAGCCAGCGGTCAAACCAAAAACAGGAACTCCCTTAGGCAAGACTTTTGTTTGATACTCCATCGACTGATTTCTAAATAATCCTTCACTTGGTACAGAAACTATTCTAGAGCGAATTTGGTGGGTGCTGGCTAAAATGGCTGCACCTTCTACTAAAGTTGCGACCTCTGAACCATTGGCAATTAAGATAACCTCAGGTGTTCCTTCACAATCCTGTATAATATAAGCGCCTTTTTCAACCTGTTGGGCAGCAACAAAACGATTTTCGCCTGGCAAATCTTTAATTCCTTGACGAGATAAAATAAGTCCCGTAGGAGAATTGGTATTCTCAAGTGCTAACTTCCAAGCAATGGTCGTTTCAGCGGCATCGCCAGGACGAAAAGCTAAAAAGCTATTATTTCCTGAATGATTTTTTAATTTTTCTAATAAGCGAATTTGTGCCTCTTGTTCTATTGGTTGATGCGTAGGTCCGTCCTCTCCTACTCTAAAGGCATCATGCGTCCAGATAAAAATAACTTGCTGTTCCATCAAACTAGCCACTCTAATAGCAGGTTTCATATAATCTGAAAAAGCGAAAAAGGTGGCACAAGCAGGAATCACCCCACCATGTAATGCCATACCTGTTGCTAAAGCAGCCATTGTCAATTCGGCAACACCTGCCTGAAAGAAAGCACCAGAAAAATCTCCTTTCTTAAAAGCAGTCGTCTTTTTAAGAAAATTATCTGTTTTATCACTATTACTCAAATCGGCGGAGGCAACGATTAAGTTATCGACGTTATCCGCTAAAAAAGCTAAGACGGCACCAGAGGCATCTCTAGAGGCAATATCACTTTTCTGTTCAATAACGGACCAATCTATTGTAGGTAATGCGCCAGATAAAAAATGAGTTAACTGAGTTGCCTTAGCTGGATTATCCATTTGCCATTCAACAAATCTGGTGTTTTTTTCTTTAGCCGTAGCTCTTTTTTTAGCCAGCACTTCTTGATACCTTTCCTCTACTGCTTTTGGAATTTGAAAAGGGTCTGCTGGATTTCCGCCAAGATTTTTAACGGTTTCTTCAAAAGAGGCATTTGATTTGCCAAGCGGTTTTCCATGTAATTCTACTTCTCCTTCGTAGGGGGAACCGTCTGCTTTGACAACTCCTTTGCCCATAACCGTTTTACCAATAATAAGTGTCGGTCTTTCTGTTTCTCTCAATCCATCAGAGATGGCCCCTTTGATAGAATAATGGTCATTCCCATTAATAGTAAGCACATGCCATCCCCATGCCTCATATTTTTTGGCGGTGTCTTCGGTCGTGACATCATCAACTTCAGTAGATAGTTGAATGTCGTTGGCATCATAAAACATAACGATATTGCCTAAGCCTAAATGTCCTGCTATGCGCCCTCCTCCTTGGGAAATTTCTTCTTGTATACCGCCATCAGAAATATAAATATAGGTTTTATGACTTACGACTTCCCCAAATCTTTCGGCTAAGAAACGCTCTGCAATAGCGGAACCAATTCCAAAAGCATGTCCTAAACCTAATGGTCCAGAAGTATTTTCTATCCCTCTTTCTATATCCAATTCAGGGTGTCCCGGTGTAGGACTTTTCCATTGCCTAAATTGCGCTAGTTCGGCTAAAGTATAATTGCCTAGCAAACATTGAGTTGCATATAACATAGCAGACATGTGACCCGCATCAAGATAGAATCGGTCTCTGAAAGGAGCAGCCATATTATCTGGGTCATATTCTAAAAATTCAGTATATAAAACATGCATAAAATCTGCTCCCCCCATTGGGCCACCAGGATGTCCAGATTTAGCTTTTTCTACCATTGCCGCAGAAAGTAACCGAATGGTATCTGCTGCTTGGTGGTCAATAAGTTTTGATTTAGAAAAGAGGAAATTTTGCATATTAGGTTAGAATTGAAAAAATACTACTTTTTTTTGTTAAATATTGTCCGATAACCCAGACTATTCTAAAGGAAAATTGGACAAAATAATTACTTATGGTAAATATGACCACAAGATATAACAATTTTGTTTATCGAACAATTTTTAATATTAAAAATTATTACTTTGCTAGTAAATTTTTAAAAAAACAGCATTTCTTGA
>ENA-ORXT01005704-ORXT01005704.1-marine-metagenome-genome-assembly--contig:-NODE-5704-length-12069-cov-8.445380_pt1 | contig 12069 bp, 8 predicted proteins | sample MGYA00237868_ERZ511482 | MGnify/ENA metagenome assembly ERZ511482 | reverse complement strand
TAGCGGATGCCTTGACTGCAGCCGCGCGCCGAGTGGCTACAGGGTCACCAACCACCGATTTGGTCGGCACTGCCGCGATGGCCGTGGCTGCAGTGCGTGCTGCCGGGACGGCGGCCGCTGTGGCGCCAGTGTCCGCGACGGCAGCTATCGGGTCTACGTCAACCGATTCTGAATTCCTGGCAGCTGCTGCTCTAGCCGTTGCCGCCGGCCGGGCTGATGCACGTGCCGGAGCGTCCCGCACAGTCGCCGTGGGCGTCCCACCGGTGGTAACGGACGTACCGCTTCTCGACACGTCGGTGCGTGATGCACATGCTGCCGCCACGGCTGCAGCGGCTGCCGTGGGTCGGAAGGCCGCTGAGGCTTCAGTCGATGCTGTGCGCCGAGCATGCACCGGAGCACCTGCGGCGGTCCATGCACGTGGGAATGGGGGGCATGGTGGTGCGGAGGGAGGAGCTTGCAGTGTGGCTGCGTCGGCGCGCCTTCGGGCGGCGTCGGACCGAGATTCGCTGGAGGCGACGTTGCACAACGAGGTGGACGTACGCATGGAGCGTGGCCGGGACCGCGCGGTGGCGCCTACCCGTCCGTACCTGCCCCCTGTGCCTGTGCAGTTGCTGCGGAGCGAGGAGACAACCAGGGAGACCCTGCAGCACCTGTGCCGGGAGCGGGGGCTCCCTTTCGGTGTCGACGACTCTGGAGCATCGCTCAAGGCCAGCCTCGTGCGATGCAATGCCCATAATCGCACGACCTGGGGTGCTCGCATGATGTTCATGGCAAACTTCGTACGCGGCCAAGCCGAAGAGAGCCGGGGGGACGTCGAGGGCTTTCAAATGGCCATGCGCCATCCCCCTGGGGTGGGCGTGGACCAACCCCCCGAGTCGACGGATGCCGGCCTCACGGTTCCTCCTTCGGCTACTCTCGAGCACCCCACCGTTACCCTGCGCTCACCATCTCCCTGCTTAACACCGTCGCGGGCACGCCCACCGCTTTGCCCGCCTGCACGTGTCGGGGCGCGTCCTGCACCTGATGGTACGCCTGCAGCCGACTCGACTCAAAGCATCCTTGCTTCCCGGCTCAGCCCGTCACACGACACTGCTCCACATGCTTTGTCGTTTGAGACGCCTGCTTCCCCTGACGTCCCAGACGAGACGGGGTCATGGGTTCCTCCTGCCCCTTTTGCGGCTTCTCCCCGGGCTGCCCCAGCGTCATCCGAGTTGTTACCGTCGTCCCACCACGCCGCCCTCATGATGCAGTCGTTTGCTGCCGAACAAGCTGCGCTGGTGAACGTGAACGTGTCTCATTTTCACGAGCTCCGAGGTCTTATGAAGAACATTGCGACTGCGGTCAATGCGAGCTCCCAGTCGGCTGCTGCATCTTCCAACCGCCTGGACTGTGCCATGACGTCGGTCCTCGCAGGGAACGCCGAGGGGAAAGAGGCGGCTGCCGCCATCAAGGCTGCTCTACCACATTTGTTCAGCTCCGCGCACCGGCCAAGCAAGCGCGCCAAGAGCGTCTCAGGCAGCCGCGAACCGCCGCGTGCGTCTCGCGGCGGGGTCAGCGGCGGCGATGGCAGCGGGGGCGGCGGGGGTGGCGGGGACAACGGAGGAAGCAGGGGCAGCGGGGGAGGTGGGGGCGGCGGCCGTAGGTCGGCTGGCGAGAATGGCGGTGCCGACAAGAACGACGGGGGTGGAATGGACCGGTACGACGGCGACGCCGCTGGCGCCGCCACCAACACGGTGCTACCGCCTGCCGTGGTAACCAAGTACTACGACCCCATCGTCCATGACATGACGATACCTCCAGAGATGGTGACGGACACTCTGGACACGCTGCCGCTCTTCACGCAGATCAGCACCATGCTCAAGCTTTGTCACGTGACGGCGGGACGCCAAGGCCTCTTTGGGTCGGTAGTAGTCGGTGCCATGTACCACGACGGGGTCAAGCGCACCAAGGACGTGCGGGATAGGGGCGGCCAAGCGGGATCGATCAACGAGGCGAAGACGACCCGCATGACCAACATTGTCAAGAACAAGGTCCATCTTTACCTGCGGCAGCTGTGCTGGATGCACTCTGTGGTTCCACACCTGATCAAGCCGCCAGCTGAGGCTTCATTTGATGCCATGCAGAGCGCCAACGTTGAGACGGACGAGCAGAAGTCGCTGACGCGGGCCTTGCGCTGCATTGCGGACGAGTACGCGTTGCCATCGAGCCACCCCTTGCGGGACCCCATCAAGGCCACTGCCAGCGTCCTCCGCAAGCAGCTCCAGGGCATGTCCAAGCGGCCAGGTGGCGGCCCCATGGCTTCCATTCTCAACTCCTCCCCTTTTAGAGAGCTCTTGGTGGAGGCAAATAAAAATGTGCTGGCGAGGTATAAGTAGCGTGTACCATTATACAAGAGGATTCTTTGCAATACCCCACCCGTCTCTGTCGTCGTAGTGGGTCGAGCAGCTGGTTGCCGGTGTGGCCGAGTGCTTTGGTCGAGAGCAGGTCGATGGTTATGGCAGAATGCTGGGCAGGCCAGCAAGTGCTTTCCGCTGCCAAGGCCAGTGCAACTGGCCGGCTGAAACGTCAGATGCCCCATCGTCACAATGACTATCCACTGAGCTGCATGACCTGCGCGAACGACCAAGACTGGCATGGCAATGACACAGCTGGTGTTGAGGGTGACGCATGCAAGCGTGAAAATGACCACCCAGGTGACACGAGCACGCTTCGGCGTATTTAGCAGCCATTGTGAAGTGTTCATAAATGCATTACTTTGTGTCGGGGCCGTGTCTGAGGGCTCAGACACACCCGTACGAAACGCATCGTGTCGGTTCCGTGTCAATGGCCCCTTGTGCCTATCAATGCGACTGTCTGAGCCAAGATATTATGTGATCTGGACGGTGTCTGGCGTGGCGAAGTGTCAGGCCGGGATCAACGTCTGGACCGTGGAATTGGCTTGACACCGTGTCTGGGCTGTGTTTGACACGGTGTCGGGGGCTATGTCAAAGTGGGACATGGGGCTTGTCTGGACAGATCAATTCTGAGCGTCGATGGGTACCGGGCGGCTACGTCGTTTGAATGCGGCGAGAGCGCGTTGTAGCGGACGTTTTGTGGTCTGTTGGTTTCAAGCAAGCCATGCGCAGGTGGCAGACATTGTGAGAAAAAAGTGTAGCTTCCAGGCTACGCTACTCATACAATGAGTGTGTGACAATAACAAGGTCGGCCGCCATCGACTGGCTGTGCTGGTCACAAGGCACCTCGCGCATGCCAACGGTCTGGCCAAAGTGACGAAGTGTCGTCAGCACGACGTACGTCAACCAAAGCGGCCGGTTAGCGTCATCACCAAACCCTGGGGCCAGAAGCTCCCTGCCAAACAACTTAGACAAACCAAGGGCGAAGAAGCAACCATGAGAAACCCGCGCACGCAGCGCTGTATCCCGCTGACGCACGACATGGTCAGGGCGCGGAAACACGCGCAAAACTTCACGAGACAGGTGCGCGAGTCGCTCCGAGGAGTAGTAAACGGTAGCACGGCAGGCGGCACTAGTCCAGTATGGACACTGCGCCTGCCGGGCGCGCGCAGCAGGCCCACCGCCGTCCATCCGACAGAGGTGCGCCGTGGCCCACGGCAAGGCCGGTGACATTGGGAAGCGATCACCCACGGCCGCCATCATCTCCATCCACGGTGAGCTCGGTCCCTGCAGGGCCGGAAGCGCCAGCGCCAACGCCTCCGGTGCCGCTGTCAACGCCAGCGCGTAGGGAACCCTGGCCACAGGCACCGTCGGAAAGCCAGCCTCGATGATATCGGCTGGATGAGGGTCGTCACGCACAGCACGAAGAGGTGGCGTCCGACGATTAGCTGGGAAGGCGTTCACCAGAAAGGGGATAACGTCGGCAAACTCCTCCAAGTCGCCCGCGAGCATTGTCGCCCACCCAACTCCGAGCTCGAAAAACCGGACAAGCGCCGGCGGGGGAGGCGCAGCAAGCCCTTGAGGAGGACGACTCGCATTCGTCCGAAGCGGGGGAGGAGAAACAGGCGCACGAGGCACAGCAGGACCCGGCAGAAGGGAGAGCCCAGTCGACAGGGGAGGATGGACAGCCACTGCCGAGAGAGGCTGGAAAGCGGCGCCCGGCGGGAGCGAAACGGCAGTTGCCGTTGGAGGAGGGAATGCAGCCGCCGTAGAACGGGGGAGGACGTCGTTAGCTGGCGTCCCCACCAGACGGGGCGTACGCACAGGCGCCTGCGTGTTAGAAGGAGTCAGTCCCTGGTACGGAACCGACGGGGGCGGCGCGGATGTTGCTTTCCCATGACGATGGGACAGGGAGTGCGTCATTGCGGGCGGGTAGGCGCCTGTTGGCGGGCGGGAAGCACGCTCATTGGCCATCTCCTCGCCAAGCAGACCCCCAGACGCGTCAAACCAACGTTGATGGCGGCCGGAAAAGAAGGAGGGCGCCGCAGTGAGGGGATGGTTGGGGGGGGAACGAGCAGTAGGATCTGTGACGCCCTTCATTGTACTCAGCACCAAGACATGGGGCACGAGCTCGGAGCGTGGAGGCGCGAGCAGCGGTCTGTGCCTGGGCAAGAGGGTGGACAACGAAAGTGATTACAGGTCAAGCCACGAGCGCCGCGCGACCACTGCCTCGTCGATGAAGTTCCACAATATGGTAATTAACCGGTAAGCCTGCAATGGGCCTGGTACTATAGCCCCCTTGGCACAACACACACGCTTTCGCATTTTAGGGAACCGGACCTACGACGCGCTCCTCGAGTCAACGACACACACTTTGGGCGGAAAGACACAACCAGGGGCGTTATCATTGCTTGAGAAGAACACAATAATAGACAGAGCATGCTTGCAGCGACAACAAAGCCAGAGACGGACATGACTGCGACAGGCTGCAAACCAGAGGTATGTCGTGAAACTACATTGAAAACAAGACCTGGCGCACGCTGCGTCAACCAGATGAGAGCTTCTCTGGAAGGTGTCAGATATCCTTTCGAGGTCATATCGCACAAGTCGATTCACATCACCAGTCTGGTCATCGGCCGGCTTCAGGCCAGTTGCACAGTATTGACTGTATGGACACGCAAGAGCAGCGTCACAACATGGGACGCGTGGATGACCAGTTCGAGAACTGCGAGGGAGGAAGTAACGACGTGCTGCTATCACCGTACTGGATGTCTGGACGATCGACCGCGTCAACACGCACGTAGCGCAAGAACCCAGCATTGCAAAAAGGATCGGTATCCACGCCGCTGAGCGAGGAGTAGGGGTGCCACGGCTCATTTTGGATCCAATTGATCTTGTCAGAGTCGGGACTTTGATCCGCTGGATCCATTCGTCGAGATCCTGGTCAGGAGATCTCGACGCTTCCAGCCAACAGATCGCAACGCTTGGCAGCAATCGACGGTGTCCGCCTGCCGGGCCCAGGTGGCTCTCTCGCTGTGCCGAGAGCGCTTTTGAAGCGGCGGTCAGCCGGGTACCCGTTGCGTGATAGCGCCACACGGGCCCGTCGGCCCTCCTTGCGGCGGTTGCGTGGCGTGTCTGCTCGGCATGGCGCGCGAAATCACGGTCGCCCGCCACGGGGCCGAGCAACGCCCCCCATTGCGTGATGGATGGAAGAGCCCCTTCGATGCTCGCCACCTCTGAAGCTTCTCCCCTTGCGTCTGCCACGCGCGTTGCACTGTGCGTCCCGACGTCGCACGTCACGGCCACTGTCCCTGCCACGCTGCTCCTTGCAGCGCGCTTCACCAATCTGCTGCTATTGTGTGCTTTCATGTGGTGCGTTGGTGCTGCTGCGAGCCCGCTCTTTGTCGCCCCCCCACCAAACCCCATCGTGCTCGACACCAACCCCGGCCCCATGACTTTTTCCGCGTTGCGCTTTGCAGCGCATACTCGTACTGCGTGTAGTAGGTTGATTGGGGGCACCCGCCAACTACCGGTCGCCCTTCCAGTCACGTCCTTATGCTGACATAGAGCCCCTGGGGGTGCCTCTGGTGGCGTCTGGGTTCCATGCTGTGTCTGCCCATTCCTACTCCGATTTATTCCATGACCATGTTTCTCGATCACCCGCGTCAACCCCCCACTTGTAGGCTCCCAGTTGCAGCGGCATTTGCCAGCCTTGTGGCGTCACCCAGGCCCCGTTTCGCTTCCTTCCGCTGCGGTCTTAGCTCGTTTGCACTGGCGCTGCGCCGTTGCCATGGAGGCGGCGCGCCGCTTCCTCGGGAGTGTGGTCGCGGGCCCTGCGGGAGCGGCGGCACCTAGTCGGGTCGGTCTCGCGGCGTTACCGTCGTCTGCTGCTCCTGCAGACGCTGGGTCTATCGGCGCCTTACCTTCCTCGCGTCTTGCAGCTGATCCCCTACGTCATCCGACCTCTGCGGCAATGCAGCACTTTGTCATTGCGCAGTGCCAAGATGAGGAGGAGGCCGTCGAGATGGCCGTCGACACGAGCGGGCATCGTTCCATGCCTTCTTCTGGGGCCCCTAGCGTCGGGGAGGTTGGTGCCCCTCGTGCGGCTTTACCCCGTGCGACCCGTGGCGATGAAGCAAACGTGAGGACCGAGGAGATCGAGCCTCGGTTTGAGTTTGTCGTCGTCCCGTCGGCCGACCAGCTCAAGGACGTGTCGGACCCGTTCGTCAGCCAGTACATGATGGCTATAACGAGCGAGTGGCCGCAGCCCACAACATCTCGGCTGCGCAAGCGCCTGAACACGCTCGGCAAGGAGAGCGCCGGGGCCCGCCGGGGTACGACGCGCGGCAGTAACGCGACGATGAAGACCTGGTCAAGTCGCATCCGTACCGCGTGTGCGTTCGCCAACTTCGTGGGGCGGACTGTGTGCATTGACCCGGCTAAGCCCCGCCCCATCGATGACGAGATCGACCGTGGCGTGAGGAAGTTCTTCCGGTGTCTGTCACCCTACACGAAGTTGGTCATAACGACCTTCTTGGAGTGCCGCCGCCGCGGCTATCCCGTCTCCGGCGGTGGTCGGCGTTTGAGCGCTACCTCATTGAAGGACTATTCGTCGGGGCTCTCTTTTCTCTTTGCGGAAGCCAAGGTGGACGGACCTCGCGGTGTCGTACCTGTCGTAGTGGACTGCTGCGAGCGCACGTCCCCGTGGCAGCCAAGGGGTATCGCCGAGTTGCGGGAGGAGGAGAAGGTCCGAGCCGACCCTGGCTCCTTCACGGGCAACCCCATGGCCACTGCGGACGTGCGTGACTTTCGCGGGGCAACCAACAAAGAGGCGCGCCACGACGGGGAGACGCAGCTGAGCTCTGCCCCCGTCACCGAGTCGATGATGCAGCGTTTCTTCGACACGATGATTCGGAGCCACCATCCCACCATTGGCGAAGACGGGGAGCGCGTCTCGCTCGTGTCATCATTGAAGGCTATGGTCGCCTCCTCGGTGATTGGCGTGAGTGGGACCACGTCTGCGGGCTCGGCGGCACCACGCAACTCGATACCCGCGGCGGCAAGGGTCTCGGCCGAGGAGGAGCCGTCGTCGGACGATGAGAGCGACACACCGTCCTTCACACCGCCCTCGAACGCGCTGGCCGATTTCCTCGTCTACGTCTTCTATGTGTTTGCGTTCATGACCGTCGCGAGGCCAATCACCCTGATCAACCTGAAGTTCAAAGACATCAACTGGCCGGACATGACCGTCGCCGAGAATCAAGAGTTCTTCAACAGGTGTGTCTCTTTCTCCTTGGTTGGTTGACCTTCTCTCTTGACTTGTTGGCGGGCTTGGGATCCTGGCCTGCTCACGCAAGGCGCTCACTCTCTGACTCATCCCTCCACTTTTTGTAGTCCTCTGTGCTGCTGGTCTGCTCGTTGTGTGTCTTCTCGTTGTGTGATTGTGTGTCGTGCGAGCCCCTACTTCAGGCACCTTCACCACCGGTATGTCGAGCTCAAGCTGCGAATCACGAAGACGGGCGTCGACACAGGTGACGTGATGACTCTGCGCCTGTTTAGCTACTTCTCCACTCCGAGCGCAGCGGATCAGGACGATGAGAGCATCACTGCATTCGTGCACTGCCCGTCTGAGCCTTTGAACATCCCCCAGCTATTGCAACCACTCATCCTCTTCGCTTGCTCGGCTCCGGGCGTTGGAATGGACATGGGCTTTCTATCCAACCAGCCGCTTTTCCCCAGCCTCTCGGTGCGCAACGTGGCCCGCACGGTGACGTTCTTCAAGATGAAGTCGGAGACCGAGGTGCATGCGCGCTTCGCGGCGGACCTGGCGCGCATCGGACGTGACCTGTGCCACGGGGACAGGGCGGTCCGCATGTGCGGGTTCCGTCGCGGCGGAGCTCAGGCGCTGCTGGACCGAACAGGCAGGTACGAGCAAGTGATGCGGCTGGGCGGCTGGCAGCCGAACTCGAACTCGTTCTTCTGCTACATCACGGCAATGAATGCCAAAGGCACCTTGCGCTCCACCCTCCGCACCTTCACCCAGGATGAGGTCACCCAGGTGGTCGCGCAGCTGATGAGCTCCTACAGCGAGTGGGCGGTCGGTGTGGTCCGGCGCCTGTGTATCCAGTCGGAGGTGGAGGAGGGGCAGATGGTGCACCCATCACTTGTGGCTTTTGAGGCGGAGAACGTGAAGGTGCTCTGTAGTATTGTCTGCGAGTGTATTCTCACTTTGCGGCATGGCAAGGCGGACGAGGCCATGTCGTCGGATGAAGATGATTAAATGGCTTTGTCTACATCTTGTTGTGCGCACTATGTACGAGCGCGATCATCATGCCTCGATTGCACTTGTTCTTATGGACAACTCGTGCGTCCGCTCTTGAGTACCAAATGTCTGTGGGATAGTTCCCTGGGCCGCTACTCCGTTTGCTTCTCCATGGTTTGCTCGATGGTTTTGGTGCCTCTTGCTGTTCGGCGTCTCACTCGTCCAGATGATTTCCACATTGATTGCATGAGACAATCCCTGGAAACGGATGATTTCATGGATTGTTCAATAGATTGGACTGGTGCAAATCTAGTGAATGGATTGGCCATTCCAATTCAAGTCATGATCGATGAACGAGCCCCGCGGGAGTAAATTCTTCGTGCAGGGATGAAGCAGTCAACGGGGCCAGATATGGAAGAAGGAGAACAGTCCGGGGCTGGCGGAAGGAGCCGCCCATGACGTTGCAGAGAGCACACGTCGATTTAATACGGTACAAGCGACTCGTAAAAGGACACCGCCAAGCGATCTACAACGACCTTGTCCTCGTCAAACCCCACCAAGTGCAGACCGCACAGAGTCGGCGTACGGGAGAGAGCCGATAGCGCCTGGCCGGCAGCCCATGCACGGCTCAAGTCAACGGCCGCCTCCGTGAGCGTCCACCCCTGCGCCCCGTGAATGGTTATGGCCCAACCAAGTACCAACGGCACCTGGGTGCGCGTTGCAGCTGTAGAAAAACCGTCAAGGGAAACCACACGGCCGGTGGCAGGCACAACGTCCACAGTCGAGAACCCCCCCGTCGGAAGCTCGAAGCGCACAGTTGGGTACTGCACGCCTCCGACCCAAAAAAAGCAAATCACCACACCTCGCGAGCCGCAAGGAACGCCATGCCTCAGAAGACAGTTGGAGGGCACAAAAACACACGCTCCCACCCGCAAGGAAAGCACCCTCGGATACCTCAAACCGTCCAAAATGGTTGCCGCCTCGACGTCACCCAGATACTTGACCTTGACCACGTCATGTGCATTGTAGGTCACTTCGATCCCCGGCAGCCGGCGCAGCTCGTCCTCGTTCTTGCGCTTGGCCTTGAGGGTGTGGCAAAACAGCCAAACTGCCGACCTAGGCGGGTGTACCGACCGACGCGTGGCCAGCAGCTCCATGTCCGCCCGAGTGTGGGTCCCCACGCGCAGCCGCAGGAGCAAGTCCAGCAGCCGCCGGTCTTGGATGTGACGCCAGTGCGTGTCGAGCACGACTGCGCGGCTCCCAAACACGTCCCGCCAAACGTCGGAGACGAAGGCAAAACTTCCAAACGGCGGCGCCAGCTGCAGAAAGTCGCCTGAGAACAGCACAGTCAAGCCACCAAATGGTACGTCGGGGAGCCGCCGCACGTGACGCAGCACCGAGTCAAGCCGGGTAATGAAGGCCCCCGAAAGCGTGCCCACCTCGTCAATGACGAGCACCATGGAGGAGCACATGCGCTTCTTGGCTGCTAGCGGGATGACTTTGTTGAGCACGACGTCGAGGGGCGTTGCCACGTCCGCGTCCCCGTTCGTGTATCCCGCCCAGGCGTGGACGGTGGTGCCGCCCACGAGCGCTGCTGCCACGCCGGTGCTGCCGCAAATGCTCACTGCCGCCCCCGCCCCGCGGAGGGACTCGACAACCTCCTTGACGAGGTAGGTCTTGCCACATCCCGGCGGGCCCGAAAGGAAGACGCTGGTGCTCCTCGCCAGCAGGCGACACACCTTGAGAGCTGCACCCCCGAGCGTGTCGGAAAGCCGCAATGGTGGGAGGTGGGCCACCTCCAGCTGCTCGTCATTTCCACGCCACCCACCGGGGCCGCCATACGACCAGGCAACGCGGTGCCGCACGGGAGCAGCCGAGTTGCAACCAGCACTAGCTCGAGAGTGGCGGCGCCGTGGCAACGGCAACGAAGAGGAAGAGCCACCCGCCTGCCCGTTCCAGGCTGGCACACTGGAGGGAGTTTGCTCGGCTGCTTGCACGACGACCGACCGCCGAACCGCCACTCGGCGACAAAGAGCTTCCCCCCACGTCTTGGTGCTCAACTTGGGGCGCGCGCGGCCGTCGGAACCAGCGTCATTGCGCACCAAGGATGCTCGATGCCTCTTTGTGCCATTGGAAGCATCAAGACTTCGTGCTTGGACTTGGAGTTGATCTACATCGATCACGTTGGAGAGGGTGGTGTGCCGCGGTACGCCGACGACACGCACCCCGTCGTCCGAGGTAGAGCCGCCCAATGCCCGAAAAAAGGCAGCCGTGCTTTCCACGTTGGAAAGATCCACCAGCGCCGGCGAGGCGCCGGCAGCGAACGTGCGCAGGAGGGCTTCTTGTAGAGGCAATGCCGCTTGTGCAGAGTCGATGGTCAGGGCGTGGGGCTCTTCGAGCACGACCTCCTCATCAGTGGTGTGCAGGGTGTCATTGGCAACCCATACATGAGCGTCTGCTTCGTTGTAGAAGATGCGCAGGTACAGGGTCCGGGGGCGGAGAAGGTACGCGCGCAAATGCTCAGATGAAGCAGGCGCCGGCCCGTCGAGTGCAAAGATGCGGCCGGCGGTCGAGGCGGTAGGCGACCGGGCGCACAGGAACAATGAGGGCTGGTCCATAATCGTCGCATCCGAAACAGAGTGGAGTGGGGGGCTGTCCAGGGGCGCCGGAAGCTCGTGACAGCGCAGCGTGTATCCCACTGGAGCAGCAGCACGGTAACGTTGGTGAGGTGCTCGGGGGGGGTGGGTGGCCACAGGAGCTGTGAGCGCCGTGGAGAAGGAGGGTGCGGAACGGGGGCCGGAGGGAGGGGCGGGAACGAGGGAGGGGGGACGGGGGGGGGTCAAAGAGGGGGGGGGAACGAGGGGGGAGCAGCAAGGAGCTAGGAGCGAGGCGGCGGAACGAGGAGTGGTGCCGCGGCATCGCATGGATGCGACACCCTTGCAGTGGCCAGCCACGAGGGGTCGCTAGAGGGGCGGTGGGGCGTTGTGACCAAGGCGCGCTAGGCATGGCCCAGCGGCAGGTGGCGCTGTGTGGAGATGGGCGCTTGGACACCTGGGCGGGCACATTTGTCGGGCCTCTGTCGAAAAGGGCGCGCAAACCTTGTGGTGGGCGCGCGTGGCCCTTGAGGCTCATCTGGGCCTGTCGTGACGGCGAGGCTAGCCCCACTTTGCGCGCCACAATCTCGCTGGTGGGGCCCGGGCCACGACCGGGGAACATTCGGCACATTGCCGGCGGATGGACGGGTGACGATCTCAATGGAAACGCCTCCAAGTGCCGGGGCAGAGGTGCTGGAGGGTGTTGCTCTCGCAGGGCGATGGCCGAGAAGGGCGCGAACAGTGTACTGTCCCTGACGCAATTCTGGATCAAGAATACTGCTCTGGAGGATAGCGTTGTTGGATCTCATCGGAGGAAACA
>ENA-ORXT01005703-ORXT01005703.1-marine-metagenome-genome-assembly--contig:-NODE-5703-length-12069-cov-9.008339_pt1 | contig 12069 bp, 20 predicted proteins | sample MGYA00237868_ERZ511482 | MGnify/ENA metagenome assembly ERZ511482 | reverse complement strand
TGTATTTGATGGTTTTTTAGCTTTGGGAATGATTCATATCTGGATTAATAAAATTATATTAGTGGGATAGATTCATGTAGGGCAGTAGAAAATCTGGACGGATTTGATACACCGATTGGTTGGTAACCAATTTAATTCGGCGAGTAGTGATATCAAGCTTTTTGGAATAGAGAGATCCATGGAGTCAGTATCCATTGACAATCTCAGAGGGGAAGATTTCAGGGTGCTGTGCAATAAGTTCGTCCAAGTGATTTCGGAAAGTATTTCCCATGGTGATCAGTTTCCTGTAAACGGCTTCAGAAGGAAAAGGAAGGCAAATAGTTTTGTATCTGGGGCTGTTTAATTCCATGATGACCAAGGGTAAGGACATCATGAAGTCTATATCCTATAGAACATACTTAGGGAAAGGGATTAAGCTGACTACTCCACAAAATCCGCAAGAACGAGTATTGTTCAATCTGTTGGTCAGAAAAGCCACGTTCAATTAATCCTTGGCGATGATGAGGAGTAAGGGACAACTGAGCGAGAAGCTTCTTGATTTGGACATGACGATCTCCAACTAAAAGAAGGTGAGAAAAATTACGTTTTTTAGGTCTTGGGGGACGTTTAATGATTGGGGGGCGATTAGTGCGGGTATTTCCTTTGCCCCAAGCATGAGAAAGAGAAGCAGAAAGGTCATGAGAGATAAATTTCCCCCATAAGCGATCGCTAGTCTCGCCAGTAAATTTGTGAGTGCTGGTATCCTCACGAAAAGCCATGCAGAAAACTTGTCGATCTTCGATGGTGGAATTATCGGGAAGAGAGAAGGAAGTCGATTTTTGGCGACATTTGCCAGAAGTATCACTACAGCAGAAAGAATACGGAGACTTGTTGGAAGGAAGATAATTATGGCGATTATCCATTAATCCCTTTTTTGAGTGGCTATCGAGTATAATGTAGCAACATACCTACATATGATGAGAGGATGTTATGCGCAGTATTTCGAGTCGTGAATTTAATCAAGATGTGAGCAAAGCAAAACGTGCTGCCGAGCAAGGTCATGTCTTCATTACAGATAGGGGGAAACCAGCTCATGTGCTGCTAACTATAGAAGATTATTACAAACTAGCGGGTTCAACCAAAAATGTAGCGGATTTGTTATCTATGCCTAAAAGTGCAGAGATTGAATTTGACCCTACTCCTTTAAAAGATTCTTGCTTGAGAGAAATAGACTTATAAAAGATGTTTTTGCTAGATACAAATGTTGTTTCTGAGTTACGCAAGGCTGGTACGGATAAGGTCAATCCAGATGTAGAAAAATGGGCTGAATCTGTTTCGGGGCAACAAACTTTTATTTCTACAATCACTATTTTTGAGCTGGAGAGAGGTGTACTTTTAATGGAGCGACGAGATCCAAAGCAGGGAAGTATTTTGCGCCAGTGGTTAAATAGTCATGTTCTGGCAGAATATAGCGATCGCATTATTCCTATTAGCGTCAATATTGCCAGACGTTGTGCAGCACTTCATGTACCAGACCCAATGCCATATTATGATGCTTTGATCGCTTCTACTGCACTAGAACATTGTTTAACTGTGGTTACACGCAATACAGAAGACTTTGACAGGACAGGAGTAAATCTATTTAATCCTTGGCTTTCAAGCTGAAAATAATTGTTAATCCAAAAAAAGATAGCGCGATTGCTGTGGCTCAAAGATTTCTTAAGAAACTCGGATTGAAACTAGAGTTTAGGTTCTGTTGTATATAACTTGTAGAAATCTATGGATAAACAAAAAAAGAGAAATTAAGGAATAAACTATATTTTAGTGGAGGTGCTTGTAAGATAGATCTGAAGCCTTCTGGCACAGAGGGTTTTATTCACTGCCCTGCGGAAGCAATATTAGTCGAAAGGCGTTGAACACGTTCGAGAATTTAGGTATTGATAATGGATTCCTAAAGCTGCGGAAGCAATATTAGCCGAGAGGCGTTGAACACAAACGAGATAAGAACTCTTTGACAAATACACATAAAGACAAACTGCGAGATTGAAATTAGCCTCTTGGCGTTGAACATTGCGTCGAAATTTCTAGTATTCGAGCAGCGTTATTGTGTTTGAGAAGTTATAGACTCCAGGCGTTAAACACCGATATCACGAAGGACTTTTGCGAGATTGATCTGCCTCTGAAAATTGGAAAAGCCGCAAGGCGTTGAGCATAGATCGGGTACAGATCAAAACGGCGAGATTGCTTACTGCAAAACTGCTATAAGCCGAAAGGTTTTAAACAAAGCTATTTAGATTGCAAACTCGTTTTTTAGCCGAGTTTATCGACTAAATTAAAATAATCTATAAAGCTTATGAATCTAAGCACTAAAACTGCTCGATCTCCAAAACGATAAGAGATTCTTTGCGTTATCTATAGCCGAATCTGATGTGATAAAAGTTTTAGGCGAAACAAAAATAAAGATTTTATCCTCTACGCTGACAAGATCGTAACTAAAAAAATTGCTGCTTTTTGAGATTCGATAAACTGATAATAGATAACTGTCGATCGCCATAACTTGAACAATTTGCTCGACACTTGAGTCTCGATCTTTAGCTTTTTGAGTAATTCCAGCATAATCACGAAATCGTTGCACAATTGCTACAACTATAATTTTAGCTCTAGCTAAATCTAGTCGATAAAGGATTTTAAATGAATTAACTAAAATTATATATCCATCTCTACCTCTAATTTTACGGCTGTCGGCAGGCTGCGGTTCGATTGACAAACGATGAATTGCCAGAATTAGCGATCGACGCAGTAGCGGAGGCAACTCGTTTAGTTGCTGTGATGCCGATTTAAAAATAGTAAGTTCTAGATTCATTCTTCCATCCCGTTTTACTCTACTTCGGATTCTTCAACAAACTGCTTTAAAGGCAAGAGTTCATCATCTTTTGAATCTGCTTTATATTGATACGTCTGATGTGAATTAGATTTTAAGAAGGAGTGGCAACTTGAAAAGTTAAAACATCTATTGCAAAGCGATCTCGAATTACGAAAATAACTGTTGGCAATACCACGAGTAACATCGTCAATAGAGGTAACGTCAGTATGCCACTCGAGAAAATCGATGAAGAGGTAAATTACATTAGTATGCCTGCGGATGGTTTTAGGAGTGAAAGGGCAAGTAAGAAAACTTTCGAACTCAGTATTAAGCTGTTGAAGTTGGCGGCGAAGAGGCTGAAATTCGGTTTCGCGATCGCCAAAGGCTTCAATGTAGTTATCGATTTGGTTAGAGCTGATTCCTAAAGAGAAGATTAAGTAGAACCATTGCAGATAGAAAAGAAAAATAAGCTAGAAAAAGAATAAAGAGCGTGTTTGCAGATCGAAAATCAAATGAGTCGTCTTCCAAAAGTAGAAAATCCACATCGCCGCCTTTACCCAAGCGATTTAAGCGATCGCGAATGGGAAGTAATTGAACCATTGCTTCCAGCCCCAAAAGGATTTGGAAGACCAAGAACCGTAGATCTAAGAGAGATTTTAAACGCTGTCTTTTATGTGCAGCGTAGTGGATGTCAGTGGGGCAGCGCGGACGCGCAGTTCGTCGTCTTCGACGACTGGAGAAGCTTTGCTTCTCGCGTTGCCCCATGATTTTCCACACCACGGCACAGTCTATAAATACTTCCAAAAATGGGAACGTTTAGGCATATGGAAAAAGATACACGACACCTTACGCCATCAGTTGAGAGAGAAGTTAGGACGAAAAGAAAAATCAACTGTTGCGATCGCGCAGCGCGGACGCGCAGCAGCCGCTTGCGGCGGCTAGAAGGCTCTGCCTTCGCCACAATCAGTAGAAACGACAGAAAAAAGGGGGAGGTTTATGGATATGACGGCGGGAAGAAGGTAAAGGGGAGAAAACGCCATATAGTGGTAGACTCGCAAGGTTTAATAGTCGGGGCGTTAGTTACCGAAGGTAATACTCCAGAAAGATTAGGGGCAGCAATGGTCATTTTAGAACATCAAGAAGAACTTTCTGATACCGAAGTAATCTGGGTCGATGGTGGCTATTCAGGTCAGAATTTTGCGCGAGTTGTAAGACAAATTTGTGGAGCTAGCGTTGAGGTAGTCAAGCGTACTAGCAAGACTTTCAAGATTTTACCGAAACGCTGGATGGTTGAGCGCACTTTTGGTTGGCTAAACCGATATCGCCGTCTCAGTAAGGATTATGAGACACATGTTGAGAACAGTGAGGCAATGATTTACGGTTCGCTAATTCGTTTAATGATTCGCCGATTTGCTCTTTAATATTTACTTTAGGAATTAGCTCTTACCAGGAATAGAGATACGTCCTGAAAAAACTTTAGCCATGATAATTCCCAAAGTTCAGCTATGTTCTGATCTGATTAAACAGTAATAGGAAAGAAGGGGTCGGATCAAACAATTCAAAAGATTAGTTAAGCAGATTGAAGTTTATAGCGCGATCGCCTTCCCAAATTGGATTTCTCATTAAGTTGATTAAAATTCCAACTAGTCTTTTCGTATTAGTAATTCCAATGATTAAGAGAAATAAATTGATTTTGAAGAGGCATATTAGTGGCTTCTAAATTAGATATGGCATGAGCAATATTTTTGAAAGTCATGTTTTTAGAAGAAGAAGAGGATTCATAAATAGCTAAAATTCCAGGATGCTGGTTATTCTGCTGATGAAGGGCTTCAAAATCACGACAGTTTTTGGTTAACAAAACACGATTTAAAACTATGGCTTGTTTAAAAACAATGTCGTCGCTAACTCCTGATAATTGGAGGTCATTGATAGTTTTAACGTTATGAGTAGCCTTTTTTAATAAATCAACCAAAAGTTTAGCTTGAGAATCCTCATCAATGAGTAGTCTTAGGCTCAAGTTCAACTCCTCGAACTAGTAAATATTGATGTTCGATGTCAGCATCTTGCTGAAGTAGATTTTGATTAGCTTCGCAGTAAGCAATAGCTTCGGAAATCTGTTCTACAGAAAGATCCCAATTATAAGCGGCTTCATTTAAAGTCATATCTTCAGTTTGCATCGTGAAGTAGACGGTAGATGGTAAAAGTCTTTGACCCTTGAAGCGGAATTGTTTGCGCCAAGAAGAGTTGTTAGGTTCTAGATATTGCCATTGAGTAGTCGAAATATTGGTAGTCATAAATAATTGATTGTTGAAACCTAAGCTGTTTTAAGTTTTTCAGCGATCGCCTGACGAACAAATTCTTGCCAATCGTCTTGTTGTTGAACCTGTTGTTTCATAGAGGCAGGAACACGAATTTGTAAGCGTTCACGGAGAGGTTCGTTGCGGTCAGTTTTAAAGTGAAATTTAGCAATATCAGGGTTACCGCCTGGACGACCACTATTTTTATTTCCAGCCATGACAATAAATAATAAGAACTAATTTAAGTGAATACAATTATAGCAGGTACCCCAATTAAATTGCTTCATCTAATCTGATTGTTTTTTGCGTGTATACTTGGTATATTAATTTTTAAGGCGGTCGAGAGTCGGTCAACTTGTAAACCACCTTAAAAACCTAAACATATTGGAAATCCAACATGATCAATTCACATATAAGTGTAGAACAGAAAAACAGGGAACGGCAAGGATTAGAAGCAATTCATAACGAAGCAAGTCTAAACACAGATTTGTACTCGAATGGATATTTCGAGGGATATATAGGAGCAGAACCAAGTCACCCAGAGCATCAGAGCTATTGGTCGGGCTATCAAATAGGAAGTAGGGAGTATTGGGCGAAGAAGTTGGAAGTAGAGATACCAACTGAATTGTAGACCTCCAAACCACCTTTGCTTATCAGGGGTGGTTTCAATTTGCCTGAAGAACCTAATTACCGAGTTGAATATCAATGAAGAAGCCTCATAATAAGGGAGCGATGATAAATGCCGCCTTGCCTCAGATATCCCCTATCCATATCCGCGAAATCGCAGTTAAAGCAGAACACTACAGGACAATGACTGCGTTTGTTCGGGCGCAGATGAAGAAAGATGTAGACACGGGAGGTCTGAAGTGAGTATTTTAAGCACTTCCCCAACAGCGACACGGAACTTTGATATGAACATAGCGACTGCTTTAGGAAGTTTTGAGGCAGCGGTAATCTTACAGCAGCTACACTACTGGACGCAGAAAGAAGGGGTAGGGGTAATTGTTGACAAGGCGAAATACATCTACAACACTTTTGAGCAGTGGGTAAAAAACCAATTTACATTTCTTTCGCTTCACAGGTTTAGAAAGGCAATGGGAATATTGCGATCGCTAGAGATAGTAAAAGTGATTAGGTACAAATCAAAACAGTGGAATCAGACGAATTATTACAACTTAAACTATAAGAGATTAAGAGAGTGGGCAGAGGCTGAAAGTATTGAAATCTCCGAGTTGTGCAATAGCGCACCTCAAGATGATAAAGATTGATCGCTTAAAATGCGCGATACTGAACTCTTATTATATGAGACAAAGAATACACTCAAAAAAGAAACAGCAAGGCAGAACAATCGCAATATCAACAAATCATCGTCAATTGCTGCTGCCTCGCCTAAAACGGCTTTTAAAAAGGGAGAAAACCGAAAAGATAGTAATCCTGACTCTGAGCAGTTACCTGTTTCTCCTAGCCAAAATAAGGTCAATTCAAGCTCAAAAGAGCTAAACCCCGGTGAGGAAAAAGAAGCTGCTAGGATTGATGTTTTAGTCAACTCAAAATGGAAAGAGCTAATTCCAGAGTTAGATAAGGCAGGAATACCGATCAACAAGACGTTGAAAGATTTATTAAAGCTATATCCAAAGGAAAAGGTAGAGAATGCGATCGCTTTGTTGAGAGCGAGAAAAAGGGAGAAATATGTAGCGAATCCATCGGGGTACTTCACCAAGATTTTGGAAGGAGACTGGGCGAGTAAAAGTTTGGCTAATGCTGATAACGAAGATAGCCAGATAGACATTCAAGCGGTGTTCGGGTATTGGTATGACTTGGCACGTCAGCTAGGATATTGCTCTGGTCGGGAAATAAGAGAGGGGGAACAGTGGGTGTGTGTTTCGGGAGTTTGGGAGAAGTGGAGTGATGCCGTAGAACGAGGATACAGTCTTGACTACTTAAAGAAAATAATGAAGAGAAATCAGAGTAAATAACTGATGTTACGCACTCTTGAGTAAATGTAGTTCGCACATAGCTTGTTGCAAAGCTGTGACATAAATACGGTTTCTCAGAGCAAAATGGTTCATTTTATGTTTTAATTTCAGGCATTCTAATTGAAAGGCAGCATAAATAGACATAAAAATATGATTACTCTGAGTACGGATAGATTTAGTCGGAGATTTTGCTAAACCAGTATTGGACTTGAGTGTTTTATGAAAGACTTCTACTTTCCATCGTTTTTGATAGATTGCTTCAATTTTGGAAATATTACAGTCAAAGTCACTGCAAGCCAAATACAAGATCCCAGTACTTCCATCTTTGTTTGTAAAGACTTGACGGTGGAGTAGAACGGGAAAATCCAGTCCTTTTAGCCACCCTCTGACTGGTTCTGGTGATGACCATGGGAGTGAATCAATTCGTGTAAAATGCCCTTGACTTTTGTCTTCTTCACTCACTGCCACAGTGCGATTGCTTTTGATCGCCATGATAAAATGTTTATCTAAATCCTGGCGAATAAAGATCATATTCTCCTTAGAAGAAAACCAACTATCGGTCAGCACATATTTGTATTTAAGTTGATTTTTCCGACAAATCTTTAATTGATTACGAGTCAGTTCATTTTTCGTCACTGTTGCTTTACGTTTTTCTTACATGCGGCGAACTATGCGCCTTTGTTAGTTTTTACCTCGCAGAATTGTATCGGTTTTTTAATCACGTCAAATCCAACTGGTAAGCTTGTATCTTCTACGCTGTAAACGTAATTGATGATGTTGACTCCCTTAACCGAACGATTTGATTGATGGTCGTGATGCCAACAAATTAATTCACTTTCTTGGGTGTAAGGCTTTTTTTCAATTGTGTCATCAACAATTAAAACTCCATTTTCTTTTTCCTGCTCTCTAACTACTGGCTTGACCAGTTTCCACAACTGTTTTGAATCCAGCTCTTTTTGGGACAAAAAACGAGTTATCTTGTCATGGCTAACACTTCCTTCTAATGCTTTAGACAATCCCGTTGCTGTTATCTGACCAAATGAGCTGATGATATAGTCGCTATATAGTTCCAAAAGCTTGATATCCATTTCAATATGATATCTTTTGCGTAACATCAGTAAATAATTTCAGATGAATAAGCTAGGAGAAACATTGAAGTGAATCCCTAATTTTTTAGCTTGTTCTTTGCTGATAGCTCTTTTGCCATTGACAATAGATGAAATTAAACCTTTAGAAGGACTAACAATTCCAACCAAATCTGATTGTTTGGTGTCGCTATATTCAAGGAGGTGTTGAAGAATTTCATGTGGAGGAAGATGACTCCAATCTTCCAAAGCAAAGGTTTGTTCCTCATAATCTTCAATCAGCTTAATAAGCAGACGAAACAAAATAGTTTCTTCGGGAGTACGATTACCTCTCTTAGAGATAAGATTTTCAGTTACAGCCAAGTAACTATTATATTCAGCTTGAGTTTCGATAATTTTAGGAATAAGCTGTAAGCTGTCTAATAACTGGAGATACTGTTTGGAATCAATAGTAAGGGTCATTTTTCCATTTATCCTTATCGTATTCAGTGTGAGTAAGAAAGTATTTGAAGTAGGCTACTTGTTCAGAGTAGTCAACATCAAGAATAAGACGGTATTTATCACCCTTAATGTTAAAAACAGTAAAACTACCAACAGCTTCAGCATCTCGATAGATTTGCTGGACATCTAATAAATTTCGCCATTGAGCTTGTTGGATAATTTTGCAAAAGGCTTTAATAGGAGTAGTAGCATCAGGATACTTAGAAGCCGACTGTTTGAGTTTGCCAGCGGAAATTAAGTGCATAATGTTTTCAATCTGAAAACCTGCTAACAATGTTTGCATAATGAAAACCTAATGTCAAGATTATTGCTTATCAGATCTAAATCGCCTAGCGAAATCTTTAGACGAAGAAATGGCTAAATTTATTAGATGTCCAAATTGCGTAATAGCGCAGCTCAAGATGATGAAAAGCGATCGCTTTCCACACTATTGCCCCAGACATCGGTTGCTTCCAACTGAAGATATAAATCTGTATTGTGACTCGACACCTGAGCTAGCCAGTTTTTCGGTATGATTATCTTAGTCTGGTAACTAAGAGTTTTTAAGCCAAAGGGAACTGGCTCAAAATAAGGTTGAGTACGATTGGGATCGTCCAACCAAGTCTCTTTGGGTTTAGGATTCAATTCTAAATTTTTGGGAATAATACCAGTCCTCAAATTGAGATCTATTACGTGGAATTTGACTGGTGTTTCGCTCTCATCCCTAGCCATAATTTTGGTAGTAATTCTGTTAAGTAAAGGCTTTTGTCTATCAGTTTGATAGCAAAACGCGAGATCGCCACCATTCTGGTCTGGGGAAATTAAAGTCAGTTTGGTAGGAATAGATTCGGATTTCTCATCGACATATCTCTCTTCTGGAAAAAGCATTAAAGGATGTATGTGGGGATCGAAGCCCCACCTAAGTTCATTTGCATCTGTTCTGCTTTTTAGCTGAGCATAAAGAGATTTTGGAGTTCCAATTCTCACCTCAAGATGTAAATGTACTCGCTTAGTGCTGCCACTTTTTCCCATTAGGGCAATCTCTTGACCACTCTCAATTTCAGTGATGCCAGGCTCCCAGCTTTTGATTTTTTCAACTACCTTGTCAACATTGGGCGTTGACCTGGAGTTGAGATGGCTATACCAGGTATAAAAATATTCGATCTTCTTATCTTTAAACCTGAACGATTCGGGAAACTCATGGCGTAGCTTGATTACGTTTCCCCCACCAGTCTCAGACTCCCTATATTCTAGAAAAACACCTGGATAAACAGCCCTGACTATATCTCCTGTCTCACCAGCTTGGTTTTCGATATCGATGGCGCGATGCAGATCGCTTCGAGGTTCACCAGGAGCTGAAGTCTTCTGGCGATACATAAAGGTCGAACCAATATCGGTCAGACTTTCATCTGTTACGGGAAAAAAAGTACGTTCATGCAGCGATCGCATCGCCTGCTGAAGACTGGCACTGTCAGATGTTGACATAATTAATTCTTATTGGAGTCAGTAGGTAAATATTAACTTTACTGAGGGGATAAATACTTTTACTCGTGTTCCTCTGTTGCATCTTACATAAAGATGCAACAGAGCCTCTTCGTTAAGCTATTCTCTACTAAGCAAGGTTCAAGTTTATCCGTCAGTTGATTTGATAGGACCTATTTCCTCGACTGCTAAAACAATTTTTTCTGCTTCTACCATCTCATTTCCATTATTAGTATAGGAAACAACAATATCTATATTATTTGTTACGGAAAGCTTTATAATCTCTAATTTAAAGTCTGAATTTATGTCAGCACTAAAAAACTCTATGTTATTGGGCATGTTCTTTAATTTGAACGTTATTCCGTTAGGCGAACCTACACTGACCTGAGTAATCTTAGATTCTTGAGTGTGAGAAGTATTTGTAATTGCTGGTTTGTCGTTTTTGATAGCCATTGACACTTATATTGAATACTTTAAAAAATAATATTATAAAGATTCTCTGCTGTCATAATAAGAACTACCAAAACGAAAAGCTGAACGGTTGTGTCACAAAAACTGGGGTAAGGAAGCAAAAATCCTAGAAGAAGAAGAAATTAGGGTTGTGTCGCAAAATTTGAGGCGGGGCAGCAGAAAATGCTAGTTTAACAACTTGCTAACTCTGACTTGGCTCTGTTCATGGTTTCAGACCGACCATTTAAATAGCGACATTTTAAAGCCGAAATTATCCTACTGAATGTACGCTGGTATTGCCGTTATCCTCTCAGTTACAGAAATTTAAAAGAAATAATGACAGAAAGAGGATTGAGGGTTGACCATAGCACCATTAATCGTTGGATACTTCGTTATGCTCCAGAACTAGATCGGCGTTGTCGTCCTCATCTCTAGTCCACCAATGATTTTTAGCGTGTGGACGAGACTTATGTTAAGGTCAAGAAACAATGGAAGTGTTTGTATCGTGCAGTTGATAGTGAAGGTAAGACCTTGGACTTTCTCTTGACGGCAAAACGAGATACTAATGCTGCCAAACGCTTCTTTATCTAAGCACTTAAAGGGTCTCTTACTCAAGAGCCAGGAGTCATCAATGTAGATAAGAATTCTTCTTATTCTTCTGCAATTGAGCAACTCAAGAACTCTGGCATTTTACCTGAAGAGACCAGACTCAGACAGGTCAAGTATTTGAATAATATGGTTGAGCAGGATCATCGTGGAGTGAAATATTTAATTAATCCTGGCATGAGTTTTGGCTCTTTTAATTCAGCCCGAAGAACAATCAAAGGCTACGAAGTGATGAACATGATTTGTAAGGGACAGATTAATAATGTGGGAAAAGGGATGTTATGGGACAGGCCTGTTTCATCAATCAAATCTTCGGAGTAGCTGCATAATCTCTTCTTCTTCTATGATTTTTGCTCCCCTACCCCAGTTTTTGCGACACAACCGATTTCGTTACTGCATATTCTTTACATTTACCACCCAAATTAAATGGTAGATTTATATGTAGTCTGTAATACCTACAAAAGAGATGAAATTAAAATCTTTATTACCAATAGTATCCTGTAGCGCGATTGGCGGAAGCCTAGCCGTAGGCATCGCCTTGAGTATCGGTGTCCCTTCAATCGCTGAGACAGTAAAGAATAGTAAGGTTGAGTCAGCGTCTATTGGAATTGGTAATAAAGATTATAGAAACAAGCAATTTACTCCATCAATGGTTAGTAGTTGGTACTCTTCAGTTAAAGATAATAAATATAGACACACAGATCTACAAGAAATTTATTTTGACATGGCATCAGATGGATCAATTACTTTTGCTTTCCGAAAAGAAGGACAGGCAGACCTGATTGCCTGACACAAGTACCTGAAAGTATTGAAATTCGGTAGAAAGTAAGAAAAGGTAGAGCATTCATGGG
>ENA-ORXT01005702-ORXT01005702.1-marine-metagenome-genome-assembly--contig:-NODE-5702-length-12070-cov-4.317435_pt1 | contig 12070 bp, 10 predicted proteins | sample MGYA00237868_ERZ511482 | MGnify/ENA metagenome assembly ERZ511482 | reverse complement strand
ATCTCTGTGATAAAGATATCCTCCAATCCATCATTATTAATATCACCTACATCAATACCCATAGAATGAAATGAGATATGTCCAGTCAGTTCTTTTATCTGGTTGGTAAACGTGCCGTCTTTATTATTGATATATAAATAATCAGGCTCCTTATAATCATTTGCGATATAGATATCAGTCCATCCATCATTATTAATATCAGAAGTTACAATACCTAAGCCATGACCGTAATTATATATGCCGGCTGATTGTGCTACTTCCGTAAACTTAAGACCGCCATCATTTCGATACAACTTATCTCTTGCTGCTTCGTCAGGATTGGTTCTTTTTTTAATTCTTTCGTCTAAAGAAAGATTATAAATAAAAGGGTGATTTGTTACATATAAGTCCAAGTCCCCATCCTTATCATAATCAAAAAAACTACTATGTATAGAAAAACCTCCTTCGTCTATGCCTACAGTATTAGAAATTTCTTCAAACGTATTATCCTTATTATTTATAAATAGTAAATTGGCTCTAAGTTTCGGATCCATTGTATTCCACCCAGATCTGCAGACATATATATCTAAGTACCCATCTTGGTTAATGTCTACCATATTGACACCTGTCTTCCATCCTTTTGGCACAGCGACTCCTGCGGATGTTGTGATATCTTCGAATTGCATATCACCTTTATTAAGGTATAACTTATTCTCTACCTCATTACCAGAGAAATATATATCGTCTAAGCCATCATTGTTAATATCCCCAATGGCAACACCGCCTCCGTTATAGATGTATTCGAAATTAAAGTAGTTCTTAGTTTCGTTCTCTGTTATATTATTTGAGAAAGTGATTCCTGACTTATCTGAGGAAAGTATACTAAATCCTAAAGACTTTTTAGTATCTTCTAATGGACGATCTTTATCTTGATCTGCAACAGGATCGACCAAAGAATTACTTAAGCTATTGTCAGCCCACAGGTTCGACTCATGGATAGCAGACTCTACCTCTGACCAAGACACCATCGCTTCTGGGGCATCTGCTGCTGCCGTTACTTTGCAGTGAACCAACGCCACTGTGACATTGTCGTGTCCATTATCTCGATTGGCAATGTCAATTAAACTTTTCACAGCGTCAACTAAGCTTTGCTTGCCATCCAAGACGGGTAATATCTGGTGTTTCCAGTGTTGTTCTACACGGTCAAAATCACTTAAGCCATCTGTGCAAAGTAAAAATACACAATCATCCTCAATCATGTAACGTTGTAGGTTGGGATGGAGTGCAGCCGAATCTCTCATTCCCAAAGCCTGGATTAAAGCACCAGCAGAAGGATATTGTAGAGAATCACGATAAATAGCATAACCCAGACGGACTTCTCTAGAAGCCAAGTCATCATCTGTGGTTACCTGATGGCAACTATTAGAAGTAATCCAATAGATACGAGAATCTCCTACATGAGCCAAATACATTTCATGGGCGCAGGAAAGAGCCATGACTAGGGTAGTCCCCATACGCTGTCTTTCTTGACGCTGCTCTGTATCATTACGTTTACTGATGATATCGTTTGACCCATTGATATATTTAGTCAACTTGCCTAATATTTTTCCTGGGCTATGCTCCTCAAGAGATAGTTTGGATATCTTACTTCGCAAATAATTTATGGTTTCTCCAGAAGCAATTTCGCCTCCATCATGACCACCTACTCCATCGCAGACAATAGCCAAAGAATTTTCGGCTTCAGGAACGTTATTCGGGTCGGGATGAATGGGGTATGCTGCATCCTCATTATTGCTGCGGTTGGGACCAGAATCGCTTAAGGCGTAAATTTGATAAGCATATTTTTTGCTTATTCTGCATTGATTGATGGCTCGATCTAGCACAGCGATCGCTCCTCGAATATCATCAATTTTGCCTGTTTGCAGACAGACCCCTATCTGTTCGATCACATCTTTGACAGTAAAGTGTGCCTCTTTTGACCATTCTAGCCATAGGTCACCCAAATTTTTTAAGGAAGGTTGTTCTTCCGTATCAAATTGCAGCTGTCGAATTTGTACTATCTGACCGTTAATTCTGATTAAATCGGGGTTGAGTAAAGTAGATAATACTTTTTTGCCAGACAAGGATTTCCAGAGTTTTGCTATTTGCCATAGCCAGTTAAGCTGCTGAAAAGCCGTCGCACTAGACCACAAGGACTTAAGCTGGGGTAAAAGCTCTTGGGGGTGGGATAATTCTCCTGAAATGTTGGTGGGAACGCTGCCGTAATCTAATAACCAAGCGTCTGTATTATCTAGCAAGCCATAAACTTGAGGAATGTGGGGATAACAAGGAAAAAGCTGGAGATAAGCAACTATGTTGGGAGGTACTTCTTCTGGAGTTGCAGGAGGCTTACTAGGCTTAGTGTCCAAAAATATTTGAGAAGACAATGCCAAATATCTGCTATTGATCAACGTATGCTCCTGTTCATTGGAGATAGCAGGTCTATCACTCCATAGATAACGTTTGATTGTTGGCGTATTACATCGATGACAAAAATGAGCTTCTAGTTTGTTAGACGCTACGCAGTGAGGATTCGAGCATTGAATTCTAGGCTCAGGATGTGGCATGGATGTTTTAAGCTATTGAACGTACTCCCTGTTTAGGAGTTGCGGCTACATTTTGCTACAGGGGCTGTCATTTAGGCATCTGAGCCTAAAGCAACTTGGCAATTTGAACATCGATCGACTTTTAAGCTGATATTATAAACTCATTTAATCTGTCTATCATGTCAAATCTCATAGCATTTTAAGATTTTTCTATCGTAAGTTAGAAATTTTATTTATATTCATTTCCGTATCAATCATTATCTAATATTTAGAATTGTCAACTATCATAGGTTTTTTGCAAACTCTCTTTTAAAGCTGTAGTTAACTTTTGAGAGTTTTTGCGTAATGAACTGTCGAGGTAATCAGCAACGGTTAAAGGTTCACCAATATCCACTGTAACCTCTGCTCTCCATTTGGGAATAGGTTCGCTATAGCGAATTCCTACAGGTAATATTTTAACTCTTCTCTCAGATTTGTCTGTTTCTGCTTGTAAAGCAATTAGAGCAACTCCTCTTTTGAGGGGATGAATTTGGCGATCGCTAAAAATTCCCCCTTCAGGAAAAATCACCAGCATCTCTTTGTCTTGCTTTAACAACTCTATACTGTGATTTACGCTACAGAGTTGGGGGCGGTCTGTATCAACGGGAAAGCCTCCCATACGGCGAATAATCCAGCCTTGAAATCCTGTTACTTCGTTTTTGGAAACCATGAAGTGTAAATCTCTACCGCTAGCAAACCTACCGACTGCATAAGGTACGATCACAGCATCCCAGCGAGATCGATGAGTTGGCGCAATAATCACTGGATCTTTAAGAGGAATGTTTTCCTGTCCGTTGATTTTAATTTTGCTAAAGAAAAGCGGCAAAACAAGATAGCATCCTATGGGATAAAGTATTTTGGACAGCCAAGGAGAAATTCGAGAATTTAGCCCGTCTGACAATTCGGAATTTAATTTAGTAGATTCGGACTGTGGGTTTAGCTGAGTCATGGAGGAACTAAAGGTTTGATCCATTCTATTTACTACCTTAATTATTCTTTAACAAAATGTGTCATGGATACGGGACACTTAGTTATTTGTCATTGCTTTATCTTTAATATTTTATAAACTTAAATCAAACCTCTGAATCGAAATTTTTTTGGTATTTTGGATAGATTACTTCAGGAATAAATTTAATAAGGTAGTGCAACAAGCCGACTCTTTACTCAGTGCCACAAAATTGTCTAAAAGCTTTGGCGGGATCAAAGCAGTTAATAATGCTCATATAGAAGTCAGTCGAGGCAGCATCACGGGCTTAATTGGTCCTAATGGGGCGGGAAAGACGACTTTGTTTAACTTATTGTCCAACTTTCTCAAGGCTGATAGCGGTAGTATCTTGTATGACAATCAGCCAATTCATCATCTCCCACCTCACGAAATTGCCACTAAAGGATTTATTCGAACTTTTCAAGTAGCCAGAGTTCTTTCTCGTCTATCTGTTTTAGAGAACATGCTGCTGGCAACGCCAAATCAAACAGGAGAAAACTTTTTTAAAGTTTGGTTTCAACAGGGTAAATTGCGGAGTGAAGAAAAAGCTAATAGAGAAAAAGCCATGAGTATTTTGGAGTCGGTGGGGTTAGCAGCCAAGGCTCATGATTATGCAGGCGCGTTATCTGGTGGACAAAGAAAGCTTTTGGAAATGGCTCGTACTTTGATGACTAACCCTAAACTGATTTTACTTGATGAACCCGCAGCAGGGGTTAACCCGACTCTAATCAACCAAATTTGCGAACATATTGTGGACTGGAATCGCCAGGGAATTTCTTTTTTGGTTATTGAACACAACATGGATGTAATCATGAGTCTTTGCGATCGCGTTTGGGTTTTGGCAGAGGGTACAAACCTCGCCGAAGGCACACCAGCAGAGATTCAAAGCAATAAATCGGTATTAGAAGCGTATTTGGGCGAATAACTTGGTTAGGGGTGAACGGTCGTTCGCCCGTACTTTAATGAGAATTGAAAGTTTGGGTGTGGTGAGCAAGTCAACAAAAGAGCGATCGCCCTATGTTTTTTTGGGCAGTCTAATCGCGATCGCAACTTTAGTTTTTTATACGGCTAGCAGTCTCCGTTTTGCCGTGTTTAGGGCAGGGACTGATTTAGCTTTTTTCGATCAGTTAATATTTCTACTTAGTCAAGGATTGAGTCCTGTTTCTTCTATTTTGGCAGGGGTTCATTTAATTGGCGATCACGCTGCATTTGTTCTCTATCCTCTTGGTTTGCTATACGCAATCTATCCTGATGTTCATTGGTTGCTATTAACACAGGCGATCTCTTTAGTTAGTGGTGCAATTCCAATTTATGCTCTTAGTCTTAATGCGGGTTTAGCAGTGAATACTGCCAGGACGTTGGCAGTCTGCTATGTTTTGTATCCTGGCTTGTTTAACATCAATTTTTATACAGAATTACGTACCGAAACTATTGCTGTTACGGCTCTACTGTGGGCAGTGTGGGCTTTTAAAACCGATCGCTATTTAGTCGGCGCGATCGCAATTATTATTACCCTACTTTCCAAGGAAGCAATGAGTATTACCGTAGTCGGATTTGGTATCTGGCTGTGGCTAAATCAAAAGAAATTTATTTCAGGTTTACTCTGTATTGTCAGCAGTATCGGCTGGTTTTTGTTAGCAGCGGTTTATATCATTCCTAACTTTCGTGGTGGGCATCAAATGGCGGGGACGTGGCACTATGAATCTATTGGGAATTCTTTACCTGGGATTGCTGTCAAAGTCTTAACTCAGCCTCAATTGCTGCTAACTAGAGCGATCGCACCAGACCGCCTATTTTACTATCTCTTACTACTGTTACCCATCGCAATTGGTCTGCACTGGCGCAAAATGGGCGCGCTGATTCCTGCTTTACCAATGTTGGGCTTAAATATCCTGGCAGATTATTCAGGACAAAGAGATTTAATCCATCACTATTCTTTACCGATTATCCCCTTCCTGTATGTCTGGCTGATTGATTCTTTGGGCTATCTTAAACGTTATGACTATCGGCAATGGTTATCAAGACGCTGGTTAATAATCTGGGCCATTATTAGCTGGCTGGCTTTGGCTAAGTTTAGCTATTTTTGGACTCGCTATTTGCCCTTAATGTCCAATGCGTCCATTGTCAAAGAAGCGATCGCTCTTATCCAACCAGATCGCAAAGTGTTAACTACAGGCTTTATTGCACCTCATCTCGCCCATCGCCCCACAATTAAGCTCTTAGAAGGTGATTGGGACTTAAATAGGATCGAACAAGACGATTTAGATACGGTAGTGATTGCCATGCAGCATTTGAGCGAGGCAACTCCTAACCAACAGGCGATCTCTTTAAAAACCATGCTAGAGAATTCTCCTGAATTTAATTTAACTTTTCAGCAGGAAGATGTTTTCTTATTTCAAAAACAGCTAGGGAAATGAATCAGCAAAGAAGTCAACAAAAAACTTTGGTTGAATTTCCTTTAATTGGGATGGTGGGAGTTGCTGCTTTAATTTTATTTGTCTGTAGCAGTGTACGACACGCTTTATTTCAATCGACGGCTTTCGATCTGGGTATTTTTGATAATGCTATTTATTTAATTAGTCAGGGAAAAGAGCCAATTGTCAGCTTTCGCGGCTTACATATTTTGGGCGATCATGCAGCTTGGATTTTGTATTTGATCGCAATACCGTACAAAATTTATCCCAGCGTTTATTGGCTGTTTGCTATACAGGGATTGTCCTTGGCGATGGGAGCGTTACCAACTTGGTATCTGTCAATCCAGGCAGGTTTAAATAAAGCTCAGGCTTATGGTGTGGCGATCGCTTATTTGCTCTATCCTGTGGTTTTTAACGTCAATCTATTTGATTTTCATCCTGAAGTAATTGCTGTCCCCCTTATTTTAACTTCGGTGTGGGCTGCAAGAGCCAGAAAGCTAGGGTGGTTTATCGTGGCAGTTATCTTGACCTTGGGCTGCAAGGCAGTATTAGCTTTAACCATAGTCGGGATGGGTATCTGGTTCATAGTCAAGGAAAACAGATCAACCTATGGCGCGATCGCTATTTTGGCGGGGACATTTTGGTTTATTATTGCCACTCAGTTAATTATTCCCGCCTTTAGTGGTGAAGAAGCGGCTGCGGTGGGAAGATATGATTTTTTGGGAGATTCAGTAACAGAAATTGCTCTGAATTTAATTTCTAAACCAGGATTGGTCTGGGGTAAAATTTTCACCTCGGCTAATTTAGAATACCTGCTGTTGTTATTTGTCCCTTGGCTGTGGGGAATATCTTATAAACATTTAGCTCCTTTGTTTGGTGCTGCGCCACTGCTGTTGTTAAATTTACTCACCGACTATCAGCTGCAAAAAGATCTAATCCATCAATATTCCCTACCTATCCTGCCATTTCTAGCTTTAGCTGCGATCGCTACTTTAGGGTCTGGAGGTGGTTGGTTGCGTAGCCGCAGAGGAATTATTATCTGGTCGATAATTACCTGGCTGGCTTTGGCAAAGTTTGGTTATTTCGGCGGTCAATATCTTCAGTCTAGGGATACTAGAATCGCTACCAAGATGGCTATTAATCAAATTACGAGTCTAAGTGCAGTTTTAGCTCCTGCTACGGTTGTACCTCATTTAACCCACCGTCCTGTAGTCGAGGCGATCGATAATAGTATTCCTCAACCCGACTTAGACCGCTTTCAATATGTCATGATAAATAGTCGCCATTTAGGTATTAATGTCGCTCCTGAATTGGTAAATAATTTGTTACTCCAGTTAAAGCGATCGCCAGATTTTCGGCTAGATTTTCAACAGGATGATGTATTTCTCTTTAGTAAAATTTCTAATCAATAAATGAAATGACAATTATCTTAACCAACGATGATGGTATTGATGCCCCTGGCATTCGCGCTTTGCAGCAAGCAGTTGATGGAGAAAGCATTATCGTTGCACCCAACCAACAATATTCTGGCTGCGGACATCAGGTAACTACCCACAAGGGTATGAAATTAGCCCAAAGAGCAAAAGATGAGTATGCTCTTGATGGTACTCCCGCAGACTGTACTCGGATGGCAATCAGTCAAATAGCCACCAACACCAAGTTAGTCTTGTCGGGAATTAATTCAGGGGGTAATTTGGGTACTGATGTTTATATCTCTGGTACGGTTGCAGCGGTAAGAGAAGCAGCTATTCACGGTATTCCTGGTATTGCCATTTCACATTGGGTCAAGCGACCATTGATAATTGATTGGGAATTGGCGACTCATTGGACGAGTCGAGTATTGACCGATTTGTTAGCCCGTCCTCTACCTCCTGGAAGCTTTTGGAACGTCAATTTGCCCCATCTAGAACCCGAACAGCCCGAACCAAAAATTGTTCTATGCAAGCCTAGTATCGATTCTTTACCCGTAAATTTCCGCGTAGAAGAAGACACCTACCATTATCATGGCAAATATGGCGATCGCGATCGCACTCCTGGAACAGATGTAGACGTTTGTTTTGGCGGTAATATTGCCGTAACTTTAATTAGGCTGTAATATTCTTGACCAAAGCGTCTTGAACTACAGGAGGCAGTTTACGCATAATTTTGCCTTTCTCTCGATCTACTCCGACCAAGACTACTTTTCCTGTAACAAACAGTTCTTTTCTGTCATAAGACTGGATCTCATAATCCCAATTGATCCGAACTCCCTTTGTTTCTATCAGGCGAGTTTTGACTATTGCGGATACGCCCAAACGAACGGGTAAATGATAGCGGAGAGAAAGCTCGACTACGGGTAAGTCACAACCCAATGCCACTAAATCAGCAAATTCAACTCCAATAGAACGTAAGTACTCTACTCTCGCCTCTTCCATCCAGGTTAAATAAGTACCATGCCAGACAATTCCTGCATAGTCTGTGTGATGGGGTTGAGCTTTGACTGGATACTCAAACCATCTTTGAGTTTGAGCTTGTAAACTACGATCTGACTCAATAGCGGAGGTTGGTAGTTTGGGTAATTGAGGAGATGGCTTAGGTGAATCTGTCAACTTACTTAGACTCCTGATGCTTTTGGTAGGGCAAATAATTAATTTGTACTCTATTTTAAACCCAGCGAAAATCTAAATTTACAAGATTTCATAGAGAAGTAGCGTTGAGAAGATCGAGCATTTTGGTTGACTTAGAGTTGTAATAGATTTCAGGGTTATTTCAATGTTACGATCTGGTAAGACCTTATACAGCAGTTCATACAATGTAATAAAAGTAATGATATTCTGTATTTTTAATTAATGAAAGTATTTATCCAAACCTAAATTTTTGTTCAAAAAGTAACTATGGCGAAAGCTTTTTTGTGACCTGCTATTTATTATTTTTATTGTCTAGACAAAATTATTATTCAAGATGCGGACTATTGGAGTTGCTAATTTATTATGATGAACTTACGTTATGCTTCTATGCTTACTTTTATTGCTCTATCGGTTCTGCTTTTAGGTTCTATTGATTCTAAGGCAAAAGTAATAGAAGAAAATCGTTATGTTCGCCTAAGCAAAACAACTGTTTTAGAGGAAAATGTTAGCCAAAAAAAAATCAAAAAGCAATCTTATAGACTAGCTCAAGCAGATGACAATGTACCAGAAGAAAAGGTGAGTAGTCTTTTATCTTGGGTCGGCATGATAGTTACATTTGCACTCTTTTTGTTTGTTCTAATGTCTCTTTTCCAAGAAGAGACTCAAGCTCAGAAGAACAAAGAAGCGATCAAAACTGAAGAGAACAATACAAATGTAAATATTAATAGTAGTAAGACAACCGAGGCTAAAAGCTCAGTCAATCAATCAGATTTGCTGACCGTAAGCGTAGATCCTCAGCCAGAAAGTAATCATGAATTAATCCAAAAGCAAAAAACAGCCCAAGTCGAACAAACCACAAATATTGACTCAGCAGAAATCGAGCCGATAGTAGATTCTGATGTTATGGGCAAATTAACCATAGTAACCTCCAAAACCACAGAAATTGATGTTGTTTTTGAATTGATTCGAGACCTAGAGCAAAATAGCAAACCAAGTCGCATTAATGGACAAAAAGATGTGAGACGTAAAGCGATTTGGGAGTTGAGTCAGACTAATGATTTTAGAGCGGTAGAGCCTTTACTACAAACAATTCCCAAAGTTGGCTCTTTAGAAAAAAATCTTATTCTAGATGCCATTACTCAAATTGCTCATCATAATCTAAAAACAATTAATGATGTGCTGATAACGTCTTTAGCAGATGAGAATGTCGTAGTCAGAAAAAATGCTATTCAAGAACTGACCCGTTTATATCAATCAATATCTTTAATCACGGTTCACCTATTACAAATGACTAACGATTCGGACAAAGAAGTGCAAGAAACGGCACACTGGGCATTAGAAAAGTTTAAGCAAATTTCCATACCTACAACATCCGAATATGACGAAAATAGGAACTAGAACAGATGCAATATAAAATGAAAAATTCACCAAGGCGATCGCCTTTTTATCGCGATCCAAAATGGTTATTACTGTCGGTTATCGGCTTAACTCTAATCAATCGGGATATATCTCAGGCTCAATCACCGCCACCAAAGCCTCAGATTAATCCTGAACTAGAACGATTAGAGTATTTTGAAGGAACGTGGAATTGTCAGCAACCAGCAGCATCTACAGAAGCTTCTGGCAAATTTAATTGGACGGTAAAACAGGATTTAAACCAATTTTGGTATATCGGCAATGCCAACCAAACCATCGTTGCCGATAATGTTCAGCCAATTAACTCTCATGATTTTATGGGCTACGATTCTGCTTCTAAACAGCTAGTTCGCTCGGTAATCGTTAGCAATGGCAATTCTTATAATTTAGTTGCGCAAGATTGGCAAAATGATAAATTAATCTGGTCGGGAATTCTGGTCAGCAAAGGGGAGGCTACACCATTACGAGAAGAAATTATTAAAAACAGTCCCGATAAATTTACTGCTACTTATTTTTTTCCCAAAGATACTGGAGAATGGATTCAAATAGTTGATGAAAGCTGTAGCCGTTCTAATCCAGCCCCAAAATGACTATGCTAAAAATTCTTTTTCTATCTACTTCTGTTGGTTCACTAGGTTCGGGGCAGGGTGGAGGAGTAGAATTAACTGTTCAGAATTTAGCCCAAGAATTATGTCGCCGAGGACATCAGATTGAAGTAGTCGCTCCAGAAGGCTCTTGGTTAAAGGGTGTCAAAGTAATTACCATTCCAGGTAATTTACAGGTTCCAGTACAGACCCAAAGCCGTGATGTACCTACTTGCTTACCTGATGATGCAGTACTGGCTAATATGTGGGAGTATGCCCGTACAGTGCAGCATGAATATGATTTATTGGTCAATTTTGCTTTTGACTGGCTACCATTTTATTTAACCCTGTTTTTTGAGACTACCATCGCTCACTTTATCAGCATGGGGTCGATGACTACCGCCAGCGATCGCATTATGGAGCAGATAATCCAGCAATATCCTAGTACGTTTGGCGTTTACACTAAATCTCAAGCAGATACTTTTTCGTTTGGCGATCGCTGTGAAATTCTGAGCAGTGCTATCGATTTAACCCTTTATGAGTTTAATGACGCTCCCGAAGACTGTTTGGCTTGGTTGGGTCGTATTGCTCCTGAGAAAGCTTTAGAGGATGCGGTAGAAGCCGTCAACAGCACTGGTATAACTTTGAAGATATTTGGCAAAATTCAAGACCAAGATTATTGGTCACAAATTTGCCACAATTTTCCTGATGCACCCATCAAATATCAGGGATTTTTAAGTACCCAAGAGTTGCAGCAAGAACTAGGCAAATGTCGTGCATTGTTGATGACTCCTCGTTGGATTGAAGCCTTTGGCAATGTGGCAATCGAAGCCCTAGCTTGCGGTGTGCCAGTTATTGCCTATCGTCGTGGTGGCCCTTCAGAAATTATCAAACATGGTCAAACAGGCTTTCTAGTCGAGCCAGATAGTATTACAGGATTAGTCGAAGCGATTAATAATATAGATAAGATAGATCGCTTTAGGTGTCGCCAACAAGCAGCAGCAGAATATTCCTTGGAGACATTAGGCGATCGCTTTGAATGTTGGTTTAAAAAGCTGGTAGCTAGAAATTAATTACAAAAAAACAACTAAAAACTGACGCTCGATTACTTTAAAATACAAAATTTAAAATCAAAAGTTAAGATGGTGTTCTCTCCGAATTATTTGCGAGTGACTTCTATGTCTTATCTTCTGTCTATTGACCAAAACAATATTTTAATTGTTGATGATGTACTAGACAATTTGGATTTATTGTCTCGCATATTAACCAAGAGAGGATATGTTGTTCGTTCAGTAGAAAGCGGTGTGGAAGCAATCGCGATCGCTAAAACTGGTTGGGCGGATTTAGTCTTACTCGATATCAACATGCCAGAAATGGACGGTTAGGGACTTGCGGATAAATAGAATCCCAGGCATATTAAAAGAGAACAAGTTCTAAACTAAAATCTCAGAATGCAGCTGAC
>ENA-ORXT01005701-ORXT01005701.1-marine-metagenome-genome-assembly--contig:-NODE-5701-length-12070-cov-7.956141_pt1 | contig 12070 bp, 12 predicted proteins | sample MGYA00237868_ERZ511482 | MGnify/ENA metagenome assembly ERZ511482 | reverse complement strand
CTTCGACGGACCGAGCTGATCAAGAGGTCACTTCGGCCAGACGACGAACCAACGTGGTGGTGCTTAGAACCGCTACACCTCGGACGCGCCCTCTCCGCCGCGCGCCAACCGGCGGGTAGATGGCGCAATGCGAAAGCCGCGGCAGTCGCTGATGATCGACGAAAAGCTGAAGCTTATCGAGATGAAAGAGTCGGGGGCCTATCGGACGTGGGCGGACATTAAAGAAGCTTTCCCTATATCCGTCTCGGAGTCAGCCATCAAGGATGCCTGGCGCAAGCGTGAGTCCCTGCGGAAGCGGTCACGCGAGGAGCCGGGATCTACGCGACGGGAGCGCCGCTCGACGTTTTCAGACGTCGACCGGGAGTTGCGGCGTTGGTACAACATTTGCGCTGGGCTGGGTGCAGATTCGGTGCCCCTGACGATGGAGGTAATACTGCAGCGGGCACAGGAGATTGCCGTCAGCCTTGGGGTCTCCGGATTTTCGGCGTCGGCGGGCTTTGTGCGGGGTGGTCGGAGCGGCACAACTTCGTCAATATCTCCCGATGGGGACTGGGCGTGTCGACGGCGGCTGATGTGGAGTCGTATCAGCAGCGGATGGCAGAGATTCGGAAACAACTCGAGGCCTACGATCCGGAGCACATATACGGTACGGACGGTGCGGGCCTCTTCTTTCGTTTTCTTACCGCGCCTACCCTTCTGCGGGCAGCAGACGCAGGGCGCGCAAAAGCAAAGCCATGAAGGACAAAGATCGTGTGATCCTGGTCCTGGAGGTCAACGTTACGGGGTCTCACGAGTTTTCAGTGGCTTTGATTGGAAAGGCGGTAGTTCCTGTTTGCTTCAAGCCCCCTTGAGCCCCCTGCCCTCTCCCTCACTTCTCCCAACAGTAGACCTGGATCGACGGGGAAGTGTAAGAGAAGTGGTTCAACACCGTCTTTGTGTCGGCCGTTCGGGCCAGAACGCAGCTGCCCTACAACCTTATCGTAGAAAACGTGGAGAGCACGGCAAATTGAATTATCCACAAGTGGCAAGATCCCGCTCCCCCCGAGCGTGACATCCGTGCACCAGCCCCTCGATGCTGGGATTATTGCCGCCCTCAAGAAGCGCTATACAGGGCGTCTTCTGGGGTTTGTGATTGGTGCTTTCAAGGGTCACAGTTGGCGCCAGTCGCGACAGCTCGCACACACGAGCCTCCCGTGGACCAGCGTGCGGGCGGGCGCCCGACTGCGGAAGGGCACCTCGTTGCGGCGTTCGGCATTGTGCGCAGGGCCCCGGTCGGTGGGGCGCCCATTGCGGCGGTTGGAATTCCTGGCACGTGGACAAAGTGCTGAGTGACATGAGGGGCTGCTCCCTAGGTGTACGTTTCTATGAGGACGCGGCGCATATGGAGCGTCACCATGCATTTGAAGTGTTGCTCGGCCTGGAGGGTGACCCCGAGATAATTAATGGTACCGCTGAGGCAGACCTGTGGCGGGAGTCGGGACACCAGATAGACGGGGAGAACGCGGATGAGCCGGATGGAGATGCGGAGGAAGAATACAGAGCATGTTTACGTACTGTAGATGCAGTCGATTTGTACAAACATGCAAGAACACGGTAAGAACAGGCACCGCCACAGCCTGCCAATTGGCTGGCGGTCGTATGCAATGTACAAGCAATATTGACGTTGAGCCTGCCTGTCGGGAGAAGTCTGCAGCCGACCGTGTGCGACACGAATGACCCGCATCGCAGCGAGTCGCGTCAAGTCGGTACAGTAAGTGGGCAATGTTAACCTACAGGAACGCAAGAATAAATCAAGGCGTATGCCCAGCAGACGATCGATAGTGCGCCCGCATACACCACCGAGAACAACAACAGCAGGAAAGCGGTCGTATTTCGAAGCGCTGCGAGACAAGAAGCGCAATCGGATGGAACGCATCTAGCAGGCAGATCGATGCAAGCACCGTACCCATCCCTTCCCCATCCCCCCTAAATCCTCAATCAAGCTGGGGTCATCACGGCGAATGGATCGTGGCGAGCACTTTTGCCATCTTCCACCCATCGCCCACCCATTGCCCCCACCCCCCCCCCCCCCCAAACCCCAATCAAGCTGGGCTCATCACAGCGCATAGAGTGTCGTGAGCACAGTCGCCATCTCCTACCCATCGCCCACCCATCGACCCTCATTCCCCCAGACAGCAAATTTCTACAGAGGCCACCCTCGGAGAATGTCGAAAATACCTTGAACCTCAAAGTCGAAGGAGGAGAATGGTTTCACAACGCAATGAAGGGCATAGAAGGGGATACTTCGGAGAAGCTCGACACCTGGGGGGGTTGCTGCAGAATTATATATGGATCTGGAAGACTCGAGTGATGCACTGAGCTAGAGCCATGCAAAACCAGGTTTAAGAAACACAGCACAGTCACAGCACGCTGCAACAAGGTCAAGAGCAGCAAAGCCAACTGGGAAATGTACAGCTCAGCGACTTCATTGATGACGCACGAAGGGATGAGTGAGAAGAACCTCTGACAAGAAAGAGACTACGTGCATCGTCCCCGTCCGCCCACCCGCCCACCAACTGCCGGCTCCTCCACAGATGTGCGCACCCATTCAATGCAGCGTGACTCTTGAGCGCACAGGAAGAAAAATGACCGTTGACGTACTCAGGCCAAACCACGTCCGGCGAGACCCAACTTGAAGTAAGAGAACGTCTGAGAGAACCTCGTGGAGAGATGCAGCGGGTGGCGGTGTACATAAAGTACAAAGTGGCACGCACCGCCAACGTCGGTGTGGATTGTTAGTGCCAACTGTGGTGCCCAGTGTGGTGGCGTGCACTCATGCGTGCTGGTTTGATGCAATGGAATGCAGGTGCGACCGTTGGCCAGGCAGCTGGCGTCTATACACAGTTCGGACCACGGCGTCCCTAAACCGGCACTGATCGTGTCTGATGCGGTGCGATCATCGGCCTGACGGAGCCGCAGAAAGCGCCTTGCTCTCCTTCCCGAGTCGGCTTCAGAACGGTCGTGTCGGATTGCTTGCATATTCAACCGGGCTACTGTTGGACAGGAGGCAGGCTTCAAAGTGCACCACCGTGCTCTACAAGCGAACAATGACTGTACCAGGCCAGAGGACGGGAAAAAATGCTTCAGCTACGGTCCTTGACGCAAATCTGGAGCAAGAATACTCCTCTGAAGGATAGAGTTTTCGGATCTTATGAAAGGAAACAGCAGAAGACAGATCTCAGACGGCGCTGAGGAGAGCGCTCTTTTGATTTTGTCATGTGCTGCTGATTTTTTCGTTCTTCTTGTCCTTTTTGTCCTGAACTTGAATGACAAGCTGAATTGATGCTGTCCTTGGCGATTTCCGAGCCAATCCCCTTCGAAACTAGAAACGGGCTGCAGGCGGCGCTCAGGCGGCGCCGCCGTGCCGACGTGCGGAAGTTGCCGACGACCGCAGCCACTGAGGTGTCACCCGCCCCCTGCTACTCCTGCGCCACCACCCCGCATCGCGCTGGTGGTGCGAAATGAAAACATGCGTTTTCAACCCCCAATGAAACAAAAGCGTTCTCTTGATGGCCCAATCCGCGGGGCTAGTCCCCAGCCGAATGTCATCCCAGACATTGGGCCGGGGGCAAACCCGGCGCAAGCGTGCGTCCTGCGGCGCACCACCGAGCCCGTCGTCCGGCTCTTGCGTCTTAGCGCACCCGTCTCGCCCCTCCTCTCCAAAGTCGGCACAGGTGCCTGCCCCGCGCGCGTGCCCGTTTCGCCCCTATTCCACAGAGCAGATGCATGCAGGTCCACGAAGTGTCCTCGCGCTTTTACCCTCACGTGGCGCGGCGCTTTAGGTGTTGCGTGACAGGTCCAGTCTGGCACCTTTAGCGGACCGCATGCGGCGCGGGTCGCCCCGCGCCGAGCGGTCGCGCATCCGCGTGGATGACAGGTGGCTTGGCGCCGCCAGTCAGTAGTTCATACAAACAACTCGAACCAGCGACTGTTCTGCAGTGCTCGTGCTCGTACCCTTCTCCGAGATATGTATACATGAGAATAAAATGGCATGTGGCGCTGTCGGCAGCCGAGTGTGCGAGATTCCAGGCACGCCGCACCATCCGCCCGTCGACGCCACGGCCATGCCGCTACGCGTCGTGTCCCCGCGCATGAGTTGCGGACGGCGTTTAGTGGCCCAGAAGACTGCAATGTTAGCCATGTAGGCGGTAGCGGACGCGGCTACGGCGGCGTGGAGAGGCAAGCATTTGTCCGCCCCGCTCTGGTGCCGCCGCAGCAGCGAGACACTTTCACCACGGCTGCGGTGCATGAGCACCTTTTTCATAAGCTCCTCCCTGGCGGCGAGCGCGGCCCCCCCGCACACAAAGCCTCTGGCCGGTTCTCTGCAGCAGGGCGGCAGCTGGCGCCGCCGCCCCTTTACTGAATGGGGCCACGCAGCGGAGCGGCAGTATGCAGCGTCCCTTTGTCGGCCTGCTGGGGCCGACGAAGCTCCTGTAAAAAGCGACGCAGTCCAGCTTACCATCGACTCGGTGCAGAATCGATGATCCAAGCAGACGGTCCGGCACGTCCCTGCCGCCCTTGGTACAGGCGCCGTGATGAGATCGAGACCGTCACCTTGTGGATACTCACTCTAGGTCAGTTGCCATGGTCATACTGCCGTGCGAGTGGGTACTATATGGCCACGTGCATCACTCAACACCAATTGAGAAAAAATGAAGCGACATAATTGGCGCAGATGCGGCTGTTCGTATAAGGTCTTGAGCGATGTGGGCCAACCATTTGGGCTGTTAAAGACCGTAAGGTATGGGAAGGTGGCCACAACGAGTAGACGAGACGGCGAGAAAGTGCGCGCTCACGGATGAGTGCAAACCGAGAGGAGGGCCCCCGATCACCGCGCCGGATCAGCAGTTTGTGGTCCAGACCACGGTAAATCGGCTGGATCTGCGATGTTACGGGCACGTAGCGCCTACAGCACGGCCTCAACCCTCGCCACCCCGACCGCCTCGGCTCTGCTTGAACATGCAAGGCCCCTGGATAGCATAATATGCGCCTTCCTCTGGGCTTTCTGTCCGTATGTTTTCACCCCCTTTGCAGTTGAAAGTTTGTAGCAGCGCCCAAGTAGAGAGAAAAAGCAGTAGAAAGACGGGAAAATGAGCTGGAATCGACGATTCCTGTGATCCAGTTTTGTATCGCTGATCTAGAGCTGAGCGAGGGACAGTACTGTCGCACTGGTCTGTAATCAATAGCCTGATCCATGCTTTATCACGGTAGCTGCGACAGGATTTCTTCCTGTCGCTGCTGGTCGGTCAGCAATCCGGCTGCCGCCACCTCGGCCACCACCGCCCCGCCTGCCCCCTCCCCGCCCGCCCTGACAACGCCTACCCCCGCCCGCTCTCCCCCTGTTATGCCCCCGCCCGGCCTGTCCCGGTACCGCCAACCTCAGCAACGTCACCACTTCCGGCGCTGGCACGAGCAGCGAGTCGCTTGCGCCGCATGGCCTCGTTCTGGCGATGGTAGTGTAAGCTGCGAGATACAAGAGCACACGTACCCCAGCCTGCATCGCACGAAGCCAGTCGACTCTCACGCTCCCCCAAGTAGTCAACAGCAAGACGTACCCGTGACGGTGGCTGCATTTTCCAGAGGCAGCTTCGAGCCCAAAATGTTGCTGATGGCAAAACGGACGCCATGGCGCATATGTCGCCAGTCGACGTCAGAATTACAGAGCGCATCGTGGCTGTACACGTTTTTCAAAGCCATGATGCACCGAGGTAGCAACTCAGCGCGGTCCCCACCCCGGTCCAACCCCCACTGCGCAGACATGAGTAGGCTGCCAGAACGCTCATATCTCCCTGTTGTAGAATCAACCAGACCTGCTGCCATAGCGTCACGTCGGTCTGGGCTTGGCTCTCTTCGGGCCATAGCAGATGCAGCCGCCCGCGAAGGGGCAGGTCGGGGAGGAGGAGAACGGGCAGACCCGACGCGCACTGCTGCACGTGGCGAAGGAGGAGGAAGAATAGATCCCGGAAGCGCTGCTGATGGCGGAGAAGGACGGGGCTGAGAAGATTCAGAGTGCACTGTCTTCTGAGATGGTGGCGGTGGGGGGGGGTGGGGAAAGAGGCGACCGCTCTCGTGGCCGCCACAAGACTTGGAAATCCACAACTAAGATAATAAAAAGGAAACAGAGGAGCACAAGATACGAAATTCGCGGGCCCCCAGGCAATGAAGAAAGGACAATATACTTTTGTCTGAAAAACATCTCGTGGATCGGAATAGCGCCCTCGGAGTCGCGCGAGAGCGACCAAGCGCAGCCGTGTCACACTAGCTCACGATTGGCAGTGCCGCTCAACAACCCACCATCCACATTGCCGGTCCCGTCGGTGCGACCAAGTGGAGCAGCGTGCGGACTTCGCCCCCACGACGACGCACGTGCAGGTATGGTGAGGGATCCACAAAAGACAGCGAATGCAAAGTGGAGAGCGTCTGACGAAGAAGACGAAAAAAGTGGCGTGGTGGATCCGACGGTCGGCACGTAGCCGTCATTGGCGCAGGCCGCGACGCCAATCTTTTCACACTTTCGCATCTCTCCAGCATAAAGTCAAAAATCTGACAAGCATATGTGGAACTGACTACACTGCGTGGGGTTCTGTTCGAAAGCCCTCCTATTTGCGAAAGCCAATGACAGTGAAGATCCGAGGCAACGCATCCAAGATAGACGGAGATTACAGAGGTGCGACCAGTCTGTAATACAAGTAATCATGTATTTCGGGGCGATTCCATCTTGTGGCCGCCGTGATCCAGTCCACCACTATTTCTCACTAGCCCTGCACTGGGGCATCTATGCCTCGGCAGATTGACCCGCCCATAGTGCTGATCTGTCCCCTACTGGCTGCTTTCCTTCTTCCCTGGTGCTCTGGCGAACCACCCCCCCCCCTCCCTGCTCCTCTGTCTCTTTCTTCCGAAGGCATCCTGCCCGCTTTGATCATGTTCTATTCCAGCTAGGGCCCTGTCCCAGCGCATGTACACTTTTCAGTAGGCCTCCCTCCTGGCCGCCAGCGATACGTGCTTCGACTAGTACGAAACAAGCACGCATTATCGCTCGTGACCGCAACGTTCCCTACAAATCAAGACTGCGTGCTGGGAGCGCACGTACGAAGTGCCCGTGACTGCTTCGATAGCCAAGCCGTCGACGTACCGCAGCCATGCTCTCAGAGACTCGCAACAGTCCGTGTCTCGGCACTTTTCAGGCTGGCCATAGGTACGTCGGCGATCAGCCGACGAAGCGACACACTCGATCCGCGCGAAAGCCATTAATTTGCCGGCCACGAACTTGACCGCGTAGTGATGCACTGCGCTAAAGACTGCGACAACTGCCTCTTCCATCGCCCCGCCGCGGCTACAGCGCTTGACGGAGGACTTCTCGCGGACGGGGTGGTTGCCGCGACTTACACGCCGTGGCCCCTTAACGGAGCCCGGAACTTGTCCTCGTGCGAGCTTCGAGCCGAAGTACTTCTTGGGCATGATTTGGTCAGGAATGTCAGTAACTGCTACCAGCGACAGTACTTCGCGCAACCGCTGCAGCGGCATGCAAATCAACGGGCCAGGAGAATGTCTCGGTGGGTGCCGCCGCACACCAGGCTGGTCGGTGCTTGCGATCTCATTGACCCCATCATGCAAAGCCCGTACACCTTGCGCAAACCTGCCAATGGCCTCCGCCCACTCTCGTGGGGTGTGTGCGTCGGCATCGTTCATGATGAGCTTCGCCTCGTTCATGTACGTGATGTCGTGCACCAGCGACGCGTATGGTTCGATGTGCGACCCGATAAGGTCAGGCAGAGTACCAATGACGCGCTAAATTGGGAACTTCCTGCAGGACTAGGCCGGCCCAACCGTTCGCAAGTTCGGGGTTGTCTCCAGCAAGGAGACCACCGGCAAACGACACAATTCGAGCCGCTCTGGTTGCCCGGCGTAGACGTACTTGTAGAAGTCGGCGCAGAAGTTCTTTATGTTCCGCTCGACTTTCGGGTCGCTCTCCAGGCCCGTCTTTTCGAGGGTGCTCGAGAGTCTTCTCTTACGGCTCGGGGCAGTAACTATCCCGACGGGGACAGCCGACTTGCTGAATGGGTGTCAGCACTCCTTGCTCGATCCTGAAAGCGCATGCCGATCTCTCTGGCGGTTCTGCAGATCAAGGCGCATCGAATTGCGGACGACCTCAACTTGACGACCTTTTCCGCATCCAATGGGTTTCTACAGCACTGGGCCCGCCGGCACGATTATGTGAACGTTGCGCCTCACGGGGCGGCACAGCACGGTAAAAATCATGTCACCCTCTAAGCCGCACGACCGTCAATTCCAGCCTCTTGCGCGGATCCGTTGGCGGTTCGCACGCCCAACCGAGAGCCTGCAGATAGCCTTGTTTGCGCATTGGAACGTCCTTCTCTTGTCGACATTGGAAATTATGACATGGTACCAGAGCTCCCCTCACGAGCAAAGATGGACATGAAATTTTTGTCATACGAGGTACGTGGCGCGAGGAAACCAGCATGATTTCATATAATTTGAACAATATTCTGGCGGCATCTTTCTGCACGGACCTTCAGAACTGATAACCTTGAGTTGGCTTCCGACACAAAATCTGTTGCGAGGTGCGCTGTCCAACACGACTCGGTCTCCGTCTGCACGCCACCTGCACAGAATTCACTCGTGCCTGTGTGTGACTACTGCAAGCATGTGCCAAACGCGTGTCGAGGCATGCGGGAAAGTGAATGGAGTCTTGTAATCCTCAGAACACCCACTGGCGCAGATTTCCATCTGGAACCTGCAATTCAAGCTGTCATTCAGAGGAAACCCAGTCATCCTTCCAACAGAGGCGCATGTCCCATGGTCGTGAGGCCTGGCATGCCGAAAAGTGCCCGAGTGTGGACAAAACCTGGTCAGAACGTGAGATCTCCTGGTGGTGCTGTGCGGGACGCTGAACGGGGACTGCGCGAGGTGGTGAGAAGCGATCCAGATCGAGCCGACCAGTATTGCTGGCCGTACAGGTATGCAGCTCGAATCTGCTGAGCTCTGGCTGCATGACGTACAGAATCAAGCAAAAAAAGAGAGCTAAGGTGCTGGTGTAAGCCAATCACGACGCTCGGCCATGCCAGAAAATGCAAGGTACGACCTGGTTGTGCACAACTTCTGTTTCTGTGACTGCAGGTCGTGCAATTTATCGGTATAGTGCAAAGAGGAACATGCACAGGATCTATCCATTCCATTGAGAATGTGGGCAGACTTCATTCATCGTTTGTGTTGCCGACAGCAGAATTTATATTTGTTTTTTTGCATTCTCAAAGACACCGTGCACATAAAACCCTTGGTGACAATACGCAATGCTTTGTGGAACCCCACAGCCATGGTTTCCGAAGTTCTAATCTTCTCGTTCAAGAATGCAGGAACATAAGCTTCCTGTAGCACATCATCGATGCCAGGGCCGCCATGGCCTCTTCGGAAAGCACAGCGGTAGCGACACTCTGCATGCTTCTGGGGGATATATCAGTCCGTACGGGGCCATTGAGGCCACATTGCAGAGCGACCTGCAGTGATTCGCACGCAATTTCTCCCGGAATACGCGGATTGGAGTAACGTGGTTGAGACCTTGCTTTGCATGTTCATCAGCCGCTGTGGAGGAGGCGGATGGGCGCATGGCACGCATAAGGGAGCAGACAGCCGGAGCTGCCCCGGACTTGATCTACAATGTCGGCGAAACGGGTCTTCTATACCGTTGTCTTCCTTCGCGGTCGTACGTGTCCGGATTGGACCGAGGTGTCGTGAGGTGTAGCAAGGCTATTCGGAGTAAGGACCGCGTCACTCTCACACTTTGCTGCAACGCTCCCGGATCCCACAAGCTTCCAATCACAATGATTTGCAAGGCGGCCAACCCCATGTGCTTCAATGGCGACCAAAACCGGTGTTCGCTTCCCTACTTTTCGCAGCGCTCGGCCTGGACGGACGGCCATGTTCTCAAGACACGGTTCTTCGAGGTGTTTGTGCCTGGCCTGGGGCCGCAGACGGCCAGTCACGTGTTTCTTATCCTCGACAACCTCAGCTGCTGCTTCGAGATTGGTCACCCCCAAGTAATCATAATCGAGCTGTCGCCCAGTCGTACGGCGCGCTACAAGCCCCTAGACAAAAGAATCATAGCAGCAACCAAGCGCCGTTACAAGACGCCGTACTGGGGACGCGCAGCCGCTAGCCTATTTCGACTGATTGCATCTGGTGACCCTAACCCTCGAGTTCCTAGGGGTGGAGGACTCGACCAGGGCGGGCAGGCTCACCTGCTGGACGCTGCCCGCATGGTGAAAGAGGAGTGGGCGCAGATTACGCCGGTGCAGATTGCCAACTGCTGGCTGTCGGCAGAGGTGCTGCCAGCCAAGGCTGATGCCGAGATTCGACGACCGCTGCATGGGGATCTACTTGTAGCTGACAGCGTCCTTACGGACGTGTCAGAGGTGGTCTCTCTGTTGGCAAATACTGGTTTGGCCGACAACTTTGTGGGGGTGTCGGAGGAAGAGAGAAGCCGAGCGGTGGAGAGGTGGTTTGTTGTCGAGGATGACGTGAGCACCATCGCCAAGGAGGTCGATATGATTCTCGCAGGAGAGGACGAAGACTATGTAGCGTAGCTTAAGTGCTTTTTTTTCTGCCGATTGTTTGATGGCGCTGTTGGCAACCACCGTCTCTGTAAGCCTTCGCATCTCTTGCTTGGAGCGCGTCGGCTTTGAGTCGGTGCAAGTAGTGAAGAGACCACAACCGGGCGATCCCGTCGTTGTCGTGAAAGTGCGGTTGTATTGCGCCCAATCTTGCAGTGACACACCCCAAATGATGATCTAAGTGTGAACTCGAAACCGGTTACTATAAAGTGGCCTCGCGTCTCATAGTCGAATACACACTGAATCGGTTCACATTGGCGTGTCCAGTAGTTCTTGTGAAAGGCTCTTGCACAAGCTTCGCTATCACCCCACCATGCCACTGGGGGGGGGGCTTCTATTGATTAATATATTGAACAATCAAAAGCACCTGGACGAAGTATTCAACTGTGGCCATCCCTGGTTGTTGTCATGCAGCCATCAGTCTCGCAGGACCAGAGGTGTTATTAGAATCATTTCTGGGCTCGAGTGAATTATTATAATCAACCCCTGGATTTTAAATCGTATGGGGCGATTTTTATTGATTATAATCATTGGCTATGATTATCATCATTGGACACTTTTAAGACAGAGCAGAAGTACGCATAAGTATGAAAAGAGTCTGATCAAGTCGACATTAGACGTGAGAAGCCAACTTACTATTGCTGATCCCCAAATTCTGTCCTCATCGATCAGGAACGGTTCCTGGACGTACGGTTCTTCTAGAACTGGCCATCCATTGGTCAAAAGTACTTGCGAACAGCCGGTAAGCACGAATCAGAGACGTTCTATTGGCTCTCCAACGGCCAGTTTCGTGCAGATTCAAGATTCTTCTTTTTCTTGAGATTTTTTTCTGTTCCAGTCCGTGTCAGAGGGGCAACGGGCCCGCAATCGTTGCGATATCGAGATTTTTCGGGGGATACGCAGAAAAGTGCAGAAAAACGAATGTGCGATCGGGGGCCGTACGGGCACATTCTGTAAAGATCGGGCCCGGTATGCACTGCTGTCCGACTGATCGACCAATCGCATGTCTCCATTTCTTGCTGTTCTACTACCGTTCCGGGGCGATGAGGACAGAATTGGGGGATCCACTCTACGCGTCCTGTGCAAAGCTACGAGTGTGACTACGGCGTAGGGTCGTGCATCACGCCCCTTTTTGGGGGCGGGGTGGGCGATGCACGCCTAATCACGCCCTTCTGCACGCCCCCCTCTTCACGCCCCTAATGTAGCCCCCAGGTTTTGGCACTTACTTGATAAGCGATTCAAAGTACCCAATATTCTTGCAATTTGGATGGTTTAAAGGACCACAAAAATGCCAAAAAACATGAAGGAAACAGCTGCATGCGATACTACACTCTCTTGGCCTCTGCCACTCTGCGTCAAAGATGCTTTGCAGCATCACGGGACGTCGGCTCGCCTAGCCTCCA
>ENA-ORXT01005699-ORXT01005699.1-marine-metagenome-genome-assembly--contig:-NODE-5699-length-12076-cov-4.144429_pt1 | contig 12076 bp, 9 predicted proteins | sample MGYA00237868_ERZ511482 | MGnify/ENA metagenome assembly ERZ511482 | reverse complement strand
TAATTTCAGCTTAGCATTTGGTATAAAGTATACTTAATATTTTTCTTTAGATGGAGCAAATGGGTTTTGTTTTTTGAAAAAATAAGACTCATTTGCTCCATCTAAAAAACTATTTGCTACCCTATATTTCTTAGAATAGAGATAAGTTTCGTCTTAAAAACAACGAAATCTCGTTAAATGAAAACGAAATGTATCTCGCTTCTCTATTCTCTATTCTCGCTTCTCTGTTCTAAAAATAACGCACTAAGAAATAAATTTTGGTCTTCCAATGATTTAAAGCGATCTCTATCAATGGTTTCTGAATCAGTTTTACAGAGATGTTTCAAACGATTCATATCTGTATTCCAAGAAAAACCATCATAGAATTCAAGCCCTTTATGATCTCGTACTTTGTATAGAGAATGTTTACCATAGCAAGTACCCAGATAAACGTAGTCCAAGCCCTGTTCCTTGGCCCAACTAATTGTTTTCCACATCATCCACTTTCCTAGAGAATGAGATTTTAGATAAGCCTGATCAAAAAAAGCAAACCAATAATGAAGCGTATTTCCTTCTATGGCGGCAAAAACATATCCATATACTTTGGATTCTGAGTAAAACGTAAGAAGGTGGCTTCCTGTTTCCCTACTTAGCACATAAGATAAACGCTCAGAGGTCATGGCATTACCAGAAAATCGTTCCGCAGCATAATTCATACAAAAAGAAAGAAAGGTAGGATCTTCCAAATTTAGGGCAGCTTTCTTGTCTACCCGAATATTGATTCCTAAAGGTTCTGCTTTGCGATGTACTCGTCTATTTTCGGAACTATCTTTAAAGCGAGTTAAGTCCACCCTCAAACTTCTTGCTAAATAAAAAATATCCTTCTCAATCGTCAGATTACCCGTGTAAGGTAAAAACCCTTGCTGATAAATTGCAGGTAATTCTTTTTGAGCTTCTTTCACACAATAAATAGCGTAATTAAAAGTATAAGTAGAGTAGTCTGGTTGGTTTTCTGAAAAAAAAATCTTCATAATAGGATTTTTGTATTTAGATTTTTTAAAAGGGTACGAATTTGATTTGTTTCGCAAAAGCGTTCGGGACAAATCAAATTCGTACCCTTTTAAAAACATATCTGCTAAATATACTTTTTGACTAACGTTTTAAGTAGAAAAGACTGTTTTTTTTAACGCCTTAGGAACTATTCAATAACTTGGCTACAAGTTGCTATTTTTTCTTTTAGTAACGACAAAAAAATAAATAGTGCGTTTTTCAAATGATTTCTTTTTTCAATGGGTTGAAAACCTATGGAAAAAAGAATCAATTGAAAAACGTAAATGCACTAGTTGTTTTTTTATCAATACTTAGAATAAGTAGTTTAAGATAAAACAAATATAGATAATTGAAGTAAAGGAAAGTAGGCTAAGAATCCAGAAATACCATTGAATTTTCCTGTAAAATAGGCATTAAAAAATCAGTGGTTGATTTGTGTTAAGAATTTGATAACTTTGCGGATTCGCTAAAGGCATATTTTTAAGAAAATAAAGCGTTCATTTTTTTGAATGCTACTAGTATATACATCATAATGGGATTGTTTAATTTTTTTAGACAGGAGTTGGCGATCGACCTCGGTACTGCCAACACATTAATTATAAAAGATGGAGAAATTGTTATTGATGAACCATCAATAGTCGCTATTAATAGAAAGACGGGAGAGACTATAGCAGTAGGAAGTAAGGCGATGCAGATGCATGAGAAGACACATGAAAATATAAAAACTATCCGTCCATTAAAAGATGGGGTAATTGCTGATTTTCAAGCTGCAGAGAGTATGATTGAAGGACTTATCAACATGATAGGTTCCCGAAAAAGATTCTTCTCACACATGAAAATGGTTATCTGTATTCCTTCTGGTATTACAGAAGTAGAAAAAAGAGCCGTGTTTGATTCTGCGGACCATGTAGACTCCAAGGAGACCTATCTTATCCATGAACCGATGGCTGCTGCTTTAGGAATAGGCTTAGATGTAGAAGAGCCTATAGGAAATATGATTATTGATATAGGTGGTGGCACAACAGAAATTGCGGTTATTGCTTTATCTGGTATCGTTTGTGATCAATCTATCCGAATTGCAGGGGATGAATTAACAACGGATATTATTAATTATACGAAACGCCAACATAATATTCTCATTGGCGAAAGAACAGCAGAGCAAATTAAAATCCACGTAGGTTCTGCTTTGCAAGAATTGGAACATCCGCCTGAAGATTATGCCGTGAATGGTAGAGATTTGATGACAGGTATTCCTAAGCAAATTATGGTAAGTTACCAAGAAATCTCTCATTGCTTAGATAAATCTATTCTTAAAATTGAAGAAGCTGTTTTAAAAGCATTAGAAACTACCCCACCAGAATTAGCATCAGATATTTATTCTACTGGTTTATATCTGACGGGAGGTGGAGCTTTGTTAAGAGGTTTGGATATTCGAATTAGTCAAAAAACAAAACTACCTGTTCATATTGCGGATGACCCATTAAAAGCAGTAGTTAGAGGTACTAGTAAAGCATTACAAAATACAGATACTTACTCTTTCTTAATTGATAGAAAATCGGTTTAAGGAGGTTGTGTAAACTGTTTATTTGTATAAAGCGGTCTTTTGCTTATGCTTGCTGAACCAATAAATAATTCTACACACATGAACAAGCGAATCAACTAAAGGGGCAGATGCGTAATCTTATACTTTTCTTTATAAAATATGGACATTTCTTATTATTTATAGGATTGGAATTAGTTTGCCTATTTTTAATTGTCCGTTATAATAGGACTCAAAGAGACATTTGGATAAACTCCACTAATATTATATCTGGTAATGCAAGTAATACGTTCGATAGTTGGACGGAATACTTTAATATGAAAGAGGAGGCCAAACGTTTGGCTGGAGAAAATGCCAAGTTGAAAGAACAATTATTTAACAAACAAGTAAGCTCTTTACCTTCTAAAGATACTTTAACACTTGAGGACCAACAGTATTTTTTGATTCCCGCCAAAATCACAAATAAGTCTACGAATCATCCTGATAACTATTTTACTTTAAATAAAGGCAGAAAAGATGGTATTCGTCCAGATATGGGCGTAATTAGTAGTAATGGAATAATTGGCATTGTAAAAACAGCCAATGAAGACTATTCTAGAGTTATTACTATTTTACACCGCCAATCTGCTATTTCGGTGTCCAATAAAACAACGAAAGCGTATGGTACCCTTAAATGGAATCAAGACTTAGATTATAGATATACGAGCATCGAGGCATATCCAAAACATGCAAAACTTACAATAGGAGATACCATTATAACTAGTGGTTATTCCACTCACTTTCCAGAAGGTATTGAAGTAGGAGTAGTAGAAGAATTTGAAATTCCAAAAAGTGAGTATTTTTATAAAATAAAAGTGGCATTAAGTAATAACTTAAACAAGGTAAAGTATGTTTATGTAATAGAAAATCTCAAACAACAACAACAACTAGAAGTAGAAAGGGCAGATGAATAACTCAATTGTAAAAAATATTACTCGTTTTATTGGGTTTACCCTAATTCAAGTACTTGTGCTACGTGGTATTAATCTCGGAGGAGCTTTTAATTATATTTCTGTAATCCTATATCCTATTGTTTTACTCTTATTGCCATTGCGTACCCCCAATATTGGCTTGCTATTCATTGGTTTCTTTTTAGGCTTAGTGATTGATGGATTTTATGAAACCCCAGGGGTACATGCAGCAACCTGTGTAGCCGTTGCTTTTATCAGACCTTATTTATTGGAATTGTTAACACCAAGAGGGGGCTATAACCTCAGTTACGAGTTAGTTCCTGCACACTATGGATACCAATGGTTTTTTAGATATGCAGGTATTTTTCTGTTTATTCATCTTTTAATTTATTTTTCTTTACTTTTATTTTCGCCCTTATTTTTTGTACAAATACTCATTAGAACGGTTGTTAGTTTTATTTTTTCTATGGTATTTACCCTCATTTATACTCGACTTTTTCTCTAGACGTTAAATAGCAGGAATCAGTATAGTAATTTCATCAATACTTAAAAACTACAAAGCGTTTTTTTTAAAATTTATATTTTGGCATCAAGCAAACAGCAGATAGAATAGATTTTTTAGAGAGAGCCAATTTAATTTGTTTTTTTGCAAAAAAACAAACCAAATTGGCTCCCTCTAAAGAACCTTATCTGCCATTCCGCACACTTGCGGAATTTACCCGCTATTAATAATCAATAATTAAAAACAATTAATGGACGATAGGTATAAAAATAGACATACGGTTGTAGTTGGTCTTTTTATTCTGGCTACCCTAGTATTGTTATTCAAAGCCCTACAACTACAAGTATTGGATAATCCTTATCGAACTAAAGCGGAAACCATTGCCGTCGATAAGATTACCACCTATCCCTCTAGAGGACTCATTTATGATCGGAATGGTAAATTGATAGTTTACAATGAAGCACTTTATGATTTAATGGTGACCTACAACCAATTAAATCCACAAATGGATACGGCTAAATTTTGTAGATTATTAGGTATTGATAAACCTACCTTCAAGAAAAGAATTACAAAAAACTGGCGAAGTGGTCGCTATTCTAAAAGAAAACCTTTTGTTTTTCTTGGAAAAATATCGGCATTACAATTCACTCGAATACAAGAAAACTTATATGAATTCCCTGGCTTCACTGCCCGACTTCGAAATGTAAGAGGCTATCGCTACCCTTATGCCGCACATTTATTAGGCTATCTACGGGAAGCGAAACAAGTAGAAATTGATACCTCCAAAGGAATTTATTCCCTCGGAGACTATAAAGGTGGTAATGGATTAGAAATGTCTTATGAGCGAGAACTGCGTGGAGCAAAAGGCACAAGATTAGTACTTAAAGATAAATTTGGTCGGGAGGTGGGTGCATTTGATGATGGCGCTTCTGATGTATCTGCCAAATCTGGTAGTAATTTAATTACCTCCATTGACATTGACTTACAAGGGTATGCGGAAGAATTAATGAAAAACAAAAGGGGCAGTGTGGTCGCTTTAGACCCTAAAACGGGTGAGGTATTAACCATATTAAGTGCACCGTCCTATGATCCCAAATTACTAGCGATAGGAAATAGTAGCAGAGGCTTGAATATCAAAAAGATGAATGAGGATCCATTGGAACCTTTTTTCGACCGATCGGTCATGTCCAAATATCCCCCCGGTTCTATCTTTAAGACCGTAGTAGGTTTAGTGGCTTTAGAAGAAGAGATTATTTCTCCTACTGATAAATTTATTTGTCGGGGTTCTTATCAACCAGGCGGTCCGGGCACACGAGAATTTGGTTGCCATAATCACGAACACAAAATCGATTTGCCTAAAAGCCTCCAACATTCTTGTAATACTTATTATTACAGAACTTTTAGAAATATCGTTGATCAGTATGGCGAGTCTATTCCCCAAAAAGGATTAAGTGTTTTTAATGACTATTTAACCCAATTTGGAATAGGTACAAAATTGTCGATTGATTACCCGAGAGAAGGCAAAGGAAATAATCCTTCTCAAGCACTTTATGACAAATTATACGAAAAAAATAACTGGAAATCTGGTTATATCATGTCCGTTGGAATAGGTCAGGGAGAAGTAGAAATGACCACGCTACAGATGGCTAATCTTGCCGCCATTATTGCGAACAGAGGGTCTTATCGAATCCCGCATCTGGCAAGAGCTTTTACAGACACCGCTTTTCAAATACCCGCTCGATTCAGAGAAATTAAAAAAGTAGATGTAACTCCTTATCACTTTAAGCCAGTTATTGACGGTATGGAACGGGTATTATTGAGCGGAACCGCTAGAATTGCTTTCATTCCAGATATTCCTATATGTGGAAAAACAGGTACTTCTCAAAATGCAGGAAAAGACCACTCTATTTTCTTTGCTTTCGCACCCAAAGATGATCCAAAAATCGCTTTGGCAGTCTATATTGAAAATGGAGGATTTGGTGGTACTGTTGCCGCCCCTATTGCTAGTTTATTAATTGAAAAATACCTAAAAGATAGCATTCGGTCAGAACCAAGAAAACGACTAGAAACAAAAATGTTAGAAACAGACCTTATTGAAGATCCTTAGAAAATGTTTATTTGTTTAGGGGGTTTACCTGTTTATCCTGCGTTCCTAAACAAATAAACCCCTTAACAAATAAACATTTTCTTATTACAGAACGAATAATCAAATTGAAATGAGAAAGTATTTACTAGCAGGCTTATTACTTACTTTATTTGTCACGTCTACACTTCAAGCCCAATTTAGTGCAGGAGGAGGTATTCATTATGATACCGATTTAAAAAGAATTGGATTTGCAGCTAAATTAAAGTATGTGTTTTCGAACGAAAAATGGGCAGCTTCCCCTAGTTATAATATCTATCCTTCAGAAGGAATTACGGTCAAAATCATTGATTTAGATGCTCACTATCACATTGCCAGTTTATTTACCAACGATTTAATTATCTACGGTCTAGCAGGGCTTGGCTTTGTAGATGCTACAGAATCTAATAAAGTAGCTTTAAATGGGGGTTTAGGAACTAGTATTCCCACTAATTCCAATTTGAATGTCTTTGCAGAAGTAAAATTTCGAGTTAATAAATTAATAGGTACTCAAATAGGTGGTGGCGTATTATATGAATTTTAGTTTCATTTAAAACTTCCCTATAATTATTTATCTTTGCTAAGGAAATTATTAGTTCGATTAGCTATCTAGGAATACAAGTAAAAGTAAAATGTAAATTAAAATTAAAATTACGCTGATTATCAGTAACTTATAATTTTAAGAAGGAGCGTTTAGTTTTTTCCTATTCCCTAGCTAATTAATAGTGTTTATTCTATTTTTTTGTATATAATTTCCTAAAGCTGCTTTCAAACAGCCAGTTTGTAGATTGTACCCATCTTCTTCGAATAAGCACTCATTATAAGAACTAAATTTTATGGTAACTAATTAGGAGGTTCTTTTTTTGAAGAAAATTGAAAGTTTTCTTCAAAAAAAGAACGCTCCCTCTCCCTTGTAGATGGGATAAAAATTTGTTTTTTCTGATTTTTTATTCTAAAAACTAGAAAACGCAAACCCACCTAACTAGTTACATTTTATGTAATAACTAAGGTAGCTATTAAGCAAAGTAGTTTATTTGTTTATGATGTTTATAAGAATACTACTAGTATTTCATAAACAAATAAACATCATAAACAAATAAACAATTCCAAATAGTTACAGAAAAACAGTAAAAGAGTATTATGGCTAGTACTTCGGATATTAAGAATGGTTTATGTATGAACTACAACAACGATATTTATGCTGTCGTGTCGTTTCAACATGTAAAACCGGGTAAAGGGGCTGCTTTTGTCAGAACTAAAATCAAAAGTATGACCAATGGCAAAGTTTTAGAAACGAACTTTTCCGCAGGACATAAGATTGATGTCGTCAGAGTAGAAAGAAGATATTATCAGTATTTATATAATGATGATATGGGTTATCATTTTATGAATAATGAGACCTACGAACAGGTAGCAATACAGAAAAAAATGATTCCTAGACCAGAATTTTTGAAGGAAGGAATGAAAGTAGAAATCTTATTTCACGCACAAGAAGAAATACCATTAACGTTGGAATTACCTCAATATATTGAGTTAGAGGTAACCTATACAGAACCAGGTGTGAGAGGAGATACGGCTACCAATGTTACTAAACCTGCAAAATTAGAAACTGGTGCAGAAATAAGAGTTCCTATTTTTGTCAATGAAGGAGATGTTTTAAAAATTAAATCCGAAACTGGCGAGTATATGGAAAGAGTTAAAAAGTAATTTTTTGCTCAAAAATTGCTATTAGGAACAATAAAAAATTAAATGGTCCATCTTAAATTGATAAACTGCTGATTATTAAGCGTTTTTTAATTTTAATTTGCATTTTAATTTTAATTGTTTGCTTTATATTAGAGGTTATTTTATAAATTGTGCGCTCTTACGAAAAATTTTAAAATAAACCCTATTCAGTTTAGAAAATAAAAAAGAAAGACTAGATGCTAAACATCTAGTCTTTTTTTACCAACACCAACTTTAAAAAGTACTTCGTAACTAATATCACTAGCTATTAGTTACACCAATTCTTCGCAGAATGAACTATAAAGAGATACAAGATCTTATTAAGCTTATTAACAAAACAGATATATCTGAGTTTAAACTCAAAGAAGGAGAGTTTGAAATTACTATTCGAACTAAAGATTATCATAAAGGGAAACCCGCACTCCAAGCTCCACAGCAAGTTATTTCTGTTCCAACTGCTGCTCCACAGCAAGTTATTTCTAGTTACCCACCACCTCCTGTAGCAACGACTTCTAAAGAGCCTGTGGCACAAGAAACAAGTGCTTCTGATTCCTCAGCTGCCGCAGAAGAAACTTCTTCTTATATAGAAGTTAAGTCACCTATTGTTGGCACGTTTTATCGTTCCGCTTCCCCTGAAAAGCCAGCTTATATTAAAGTTGGAGACCGAATAGAAGTAGGGGACATCGTTTGTATTGTAGAAGCCATGAAATTATTCAATGAAATTGAGTCAGAAATTAGTGGCACTGTGGTAAAAGTATTGATAGAAGATGCTTCTCCTGTAGAATATGATCAAGCTTTATTTCTAGTTGACCCCAAAGGATAGGAACGAAGGAAAAATAAAATGACCATTTTGTTTTTAAAAAACCAATCCCTGTAAGGGTTTGAGTTTTATAAAATGTAAAGTTATTTTATTTTCGTTCCATAGAGAGGAGAATTAAGAATTAAGAATGAATAATTAAAAATTTCCTAGACGTTAGCACTCCTTTGTATAAGCCGTGTTTGCAATTATTCATTCTTAATTATTCATTCTTAATTTATTTTCTATTTCTCTAGCACGATAAATAAATTATGTTTAATAAAATATTGATAGCAAATAGAGGCGAAATTGCATTGCGAATTATTCGTACCTGCAAAGAAATGGGTATAAGGACAGTTGCAGTGTATTCGACTGCGGATAGAGAGAGCTTGCATGTACGCTTTGCAGACGAAGCCGTTTGTATAGGGCCTCCCTCTTCTAAGGAATCTTATTTGAACGTTTCTAAGATTATGGCAGCTGTAGAAATCACAAATGCAGATGCCGTGCATCCGGGCTATGGTTTTTTAGCAGAAAATGCAGACTTTGCGGAGATTTGTTCCGATTATGGGATTAAATTTATCGGTCCTAGTGCTGAAATGATTCGTAAAATGGGCGATAAGATTACCGCTAAAGAGACCATGATAGATGCAGGTGTACCAGTAGTTCCCGGTTCTGACGGTTTGATAAAAGATGTGAAGCATGGACTTAATCTTGCTAAACAGATAGGCTATCCTGTTATGTTAAAAGCAACAGCAGGTGGTGGTGGCAAAGGGATGCGAATTGTATCAAAAGAAGAAGAATTTGAGGAAGCCTGGGATAGTGCTAGACAAGAAGCAGAAGCCTCTTTTGCCAACGCTGGTATTTATATAGAAAAATTTATCGAAGAACCTCGGCACATTGAAATACAAGTTATTGGTGATCAATACGGTAATGCGGCTCACTTGTCTGAAAGAGATTGTTCTATCCAACGTAGACATCAAAAACTAGTGGAAGAAAGTCCTTCTCCTTTTATTTCTGATGGCTTGAGAGATCGAATGGGGGAAGCTGCTATTAAAGCTGCCAAATCCATTAATTATGAAGGAGTTGGTACGGTAGAATTTCTAGTAGATAAACACCACGAGTTTTATTTTATGGAGATGAATACTCGAATTCAAGTGGAACACACGGTAACAGAAGAAGTAATTGAGCATGATTTAATAAAGGAACAAATTAAAGTAGCAGCAGGCGAGGAAATTTCTGGAAAAAACTACTATCCACAAATGCACGCGATAGAGTGTCGAATTAATGCGGAAGATCCTTTTAATGATTTTCGACCAAGCCCAGGTAAAATTACCTCCTTCCATAGCCCGAAAGGGTATGGCGTTCGAGTGGATACTCATGTGTATGCTGGATATGTGATACCGCCTTATTATGATTCTATGATTGCAAAGTTAATTTGCAAAGCGGAAACAAGAGAGGAGTGTATTAAAAAGATGCAAAGAGCATTGGACGAGTTTATCGTGGAAGGCATAAAAACAACAATTCCTTTCCATAAGCAATTAATGAAAGATGAGAAGTTTTTATCTGGTGATGTTACGACCAAGTTCTTAGAAGACTTCGATCTAAAACCGCAATAAAAATTTGAAATTACAAGTTATACTTGCAAGCTATGCAAGAAATTATTAAACTGTTTGCTTATCTCAAGTCTTACAAGAAGAGTGTATTTTTAAGCATTTTTTGCCATATCCTGATGGCCTTATTTACAATTATCTCTATACCACTTGTAATACCTTTCTTTCATTTTTTATTTTCGACAAGCCCTCAAATTACAAGCAAGCCTGATAGCTATTTGAAAATTATTGATTGGCTCCAGTATTATTTTGTTAAGTTGACGGATATGTACGGTCCTGAGAAAACTTTAATATTAGTTTGAGTTTTTTTGATTATTGTTTTCTTTCTAAAAAACTTGTTTAGATACTTAGCGATGTATTTTATGGTTCCAGTGCGGAGCAATATAGTAAGTAATTTACGATCGAATTTGTATTTGAAGTATTTGCAATTTTCTTTGCAGGAAAAACAAGATCAGACGAAAGGGGATTTAATTACAAGAATTACAAATGATGTTCAAGAAGTAGAATGGAGTATTTTAAGATTTATAGATGCTGTATTTAAGTCGCCAATAATTATAATTGGCGCTATTGTTTTAATGCTGAGTATAAGCCCGCAATTGACTCTTTTTGTGTTCGCCTTGATGCTATTTACACTTTTGGTAATTGGAACGCTTTCAAAGAAATTAAAAAAGCAATCCGTTGCACTACAAAATGAATTGTCATCTATTACAAGCACAGTTGACGAAACCTTAGACGGTTCTCTACTTATAAATGTATATCGAGTTACGGATGTTTGGAAGAGTAAATTTGATCAATTCAATAAAAATTTTAAGAATATTTTTGATGAAGTGACGCGTAGAAAAGATCTCTCTTCTCCATTGTCTGAGTTTCTAGGGATTACCGTTGTAGTGGTACTATTGTGGTATGGCGCAAAATTAGTAATGAATCAACAATTAAAACCCGAAACATTTTTTGCATTTGTTATTGCTTTTTATCATGTCATTGAACCACTCAAAAGTTTCTCAACAGCCTTTTATAATATCAAGAAAGGATCAGCTTCTTTGGATAGGATAAATTCCTTTATACCCAAAACTAAAGAAGAGACTTTACAAGGCATTGAGGTAGAATTCAAATTTAAAGAATCTATTCTTTTTAAAAATGTTAGTTATGCATATGATCAACAGAAAGTTTTAAATGATGTTAATCTAGAAATCAAAAAAGGAGAGAAGATTGCTATTGTAGGACCTTCAGGTGCAGGAAAATCTACTATTGTAAAGCTATTGCTTAAAATGCTATCGGCAGATTCTGGGGCGGTATTAATTGATGGTAAGGATATACATGATTACAGTAAAGAGAGCTTATATAGGCAAATAGGCTTAGTTACTCAAAAAGCATTTTTATACAACGATACGATTTATAATAATTTAACCTTGGGCAGATCAAATATTACGATTGATAAAATAAAAGCTTCTCTTTGTTTGGCGAAAGCAGATGAATTTATTGCTTCATTGAATGATGGAATAAAAACAGTTGTTGGTGATAAGGGAGACAGATTGAGTGGGGGAGAGCAGCAAAGATTGACGATTGCGCGTGCTTTATTAGAAGATCCTACACTACTCATTTTTGATGAGCCTACATCCTCTTTAGATCCTGAATCTGAAAAAGCTGTAAGTTTGGCAATAATGAATGCATTAAAAGATAGAACTGCCATTATTATTGCGCATAGATTATCAACAATAAAATTTGCAGATAGAATTCTCGTTTTAAAGAATGGTAAAATAGTTGAATCAGGCACTCATGAAGAATTAATAAACCTCCATGGG
>ENA-ORXT01005698-ORXT01005698.1-marine-metagenome-genome-assembly--contig:-NODE-5698-length-12076-cov-14.794900_pt1 | contig 12076 bp, 5 predicted proteins | sample MGYA00237868_ERZ511482 | MGnify/ENA metagenome assembly ERZ511482 | reverse complement strand
GCGCAGTGCGTCCGGCTGTGGCGGCCGCCGCAGCACGAGCACAAGTGCTGCCGCTGCCTCCTCGCGCGCCGTTGAGTGGCGGCGGCCGCCGCTGCCGTCCAACAGGAACGGCACCGCCCCCGCGCCCGGCGGTGCGCGGCGGCAGAGGCCGTCGCCACACGACAAGTGCGGCGGCCCCTACCGTTGCGCATGATGTGGCGCGGCGGCGGCCCGCCGCCGTGACAGAACACGTTTGGCGGCCACGGCCGCTCACGGTGGTGCTCAGCGGCGGCCGCCGCCGCCAGCGACTATGTACGGCGGCAGCAGCGGCACGTGGGCTGCTGCCGCAGAACGGGAACACGTGCGGCGGCCGCCACCGCGCGTGATGTGGCACGGCGGCGGCCGCCCCGCCGTAAGGGAACATGTGCCGCGGCCGCCACCGGGCATGGTGCGGCACGGCGGCGGCCGCCCGGCCATAAAAGAACAAGTACGGCGGCCGCCGCCGCGCGTGATGTGGCACGACGGTGGCCGCCGCCGTAAGCAGCAAGTACGGCGGCCGGCGCCTCACGTGATGGCGCACGGCGGCGGCAGCCGCCGGAGGAAACCAGTACGGCGGCGGCCACCTTTCCTTTCGTGGCACGGCGGCGGCCGCTGCCAAACACAACACGTGAGGCGGCCGCCTCCGCCAGTGGTGTCGCGTGGCGGCAGACGCCGCCGCAGGGGAACAAGTGCGGCGGCCGCCACCGCGCATAGTGCGGTACGGCGGCGGCCGCCCCTCCGTACGGGAATAAGTACGGCGGCCGCCGCTGCGCGTGATGTGGCACGACGGCGGCAGCCGCCGAAGGAAACAAGTACGGCGGCCGCCGCCTCTCCTGTCGTGGTACGGCGGCGGCCGCTGCCGAACACAACAAGTGCGGCGGCCGCCGCCGCCTGTGGTGTGACGTGGCAGCAGACGCCGCCGCAGGGGAACAAGTGCGGCGGCCGCCACCGCGCATGATGCGGCACGGCGTCGGCCGCCCCGCCGCAAGGGTACGAGTGCGGCGGCCGCCACCGCGCATGGTGCGGCACGGCGGTGACCACCCCGACGCAAGGGAACAAGTGCGGCGGCCGGCACCGCGCATGGTGCGGCACACCGGTGGCCGCCCCTCCGTAAGGGAACAAGTAAGGCGGCCGCCGCCGCGCGTGATGTGGCACGACGGCGGCAGCCGCCGAAGGAGACAAGTACGGCGGCCGCCGCCTCTCCTGTCGTGGCACAGCGGCGGCCGCTGCCAAACACAACAAGTGCGCCACCTCTCCTTTCGTGGCACGGCGGCGGCCGCCGCCGAACACAATAAGTGCGGCGGCCGCCGCCGCCCGTGGTGTCGCGTGGCGGCAGACGCCGCCGCAGGGGAGCACGTGCGGCGGCCGCCACCGCGCATGGTGCGGCACGGCGGTGGCCGCCCCTCCGTACGGGAACAAGTACGGCGGCCGCCGCCGCGCGTGATGTGGCACGACGGCGGCCACCGCCGTAAGCAACAAGTATGGCGGCCGCCGCCGCGCATGGTTTGCTGTGGCGGCGGTCGCTGGCGTCCGCCCCATAGTGGGTCGAGCTCGAGCGCGGCAGGAATCCGTCCCTGCGTGCCTCGACAACCATATTGTGAAGAATGGCAACAGTCTGCGTCGTTATCACCATCTGGGGGACCGTCCACATTCGGCAAGGGTGCAACATGACGTGGAATTGCGCCGTGAGGATGCCGAAAATACGCTCTACGTCCTTCCGCAGAGCCTCTTGACGACGGTTGAGCGTGCGCTGCTCGACAGTCTGCGCGTTGGGGAAAGGGGCAACGAAGAACGCGAAGCGGGGATAGATTCCGTCCACCAGGTAATAAAGCAAAGTTCGGGTATTACCGTTCACAGTGAACGAAAACTCCCGGGGCGGCCACTTTCCCGTGATAACATCCATATACATAGGCGATTGGTACAGGACGTTAATATCATTGAGGCTTCCCGGACTCCCCGCGAAGATGTGGTAGATCCACGTGTCCTCATCGCAGATGGCCTCAATCACAATCGATCGCCGCCCATCCCGGCCCTGGTACGTCCCCGCCCGCGCCTTAGGGCACGAGGACCACTCCCAGTGAGAGCAATCAAGAGAACCGAGACAGCCAGGCAACCCACGCTCATCATTGCGGGCAAGGATCTTCTCAATCTCAGGGGGCGTGGGCGGCCGCAGGTAGTGTGGACCGAGCTCGTCGACCATGAACTCGGTGAAGAGCTTGACCGCGCGCGCGATTGTAGATCTGGACAAGCGCACGTACTCGTCCGCGCGGTCGTACGATTCTCCGTACGCCAGCACGCGGAACGCGGCCACCAGCTTTTGAAGCGGGTGGGCCTGCGGCTGCCCGGTTGCGTTGACACGTTGCGCCCAAAACGGGCGGTCCTTGATAGCATGGTAGATCCGCAGGAAGACCGGCAACGGCACGCGAAATCGTCGCTCAAACTGTTGTCGACCGAAAACCGGGGGAAGGCCGTCGACGCCAAAATAGTCGCGAAGGATGCACTGCAGGCCAAGCTCAAAATTTCGCGGCCGATTGGCCAACCGACCGGGCACGGAGCCCCGGTACCGCGGCCTGTGCACTTGCGCGGCCGCGAGAGCCCGCCGTCGCGAATCCAGAAGAGTGGCCACGTGAGCGGCGACTACCACCGCGGTGGTGACGTCATCGTTTAGGCCCTCGTCCTCCTCCCACCCACTCACAGTCATTGCAGCGTCCATGGTGCGCGCAGGCGGCGCCGGCCACGAGCACGACGGTGGCGAGCACGACGGTGGCGAGCACGACGGTGGCGAGCACGACGGTGGCGAGCACGACGGTGGCGAGCACAGCGGCAGGTGAGGCAGGGCGACGACAGGGGCACGCGTGCGCCTCGGTTCTGGGACACCCCCCCGCTGGCACCCCCGGCAGACCGCGCATATTCTGGCGCAGCCGGGCCGTACCTGCCATCCGGTACAGCCTTGGAATCAGTGTTAGTCGCTGAACCAATCGTGTCGCGTGACCAACCAGGCTCAACAGAGCTGACGACTCTCTCATACGTAGGAGAGGCTGGCAGCCAGTACTACGACATCCGCATCGACAGGTGTACGTCCCACGCACTCACACTTCACTGACTGATACGTAGCATGAGCTGCGCGTCCACCGCTCCCCCTGATTCTCATTCCTCGCACGACTCGAGAGGCACAAGTCGGGCCCAGAGTGCAACGCGATTGCTGCCGGGGATCAATCTACGTTATGGAGTGTGGGCATGCTTGTGGCTGCCTGCCACGAGTCTCTGTCGCCCTCGTACGTCGCGGCCTCTCACAGGGTTTGCGTCTGCATCAGTCCCTCGGTCACGTGTCACCATCTGCCCAGTGCATCGGGCCTCGATCGTGTCGCAGTCGTTGTTTTGCGTCGTCGGTCGTCGTCAGACACGTATGACAATAAAACCATTTGGCGCCCAGCCAATGAGGGGGCCCGTAGCATACTCCAACCGTCCTGAATAGAGTGTGCGTGCCGTATTTCGGCTTCGAATAGGACATGCGCATTCTATCGTGACACCGGGACTATGGAATCGAGTTAGAATTATCCAAATTCGAAAATGGGGCTCGACGTTCGTTAGGGCACGTTCACATTGACAAGCACCTACGTGGGCCCTATTAGACAAATTTAGACACGTTTCATCAATAATATAGACACTTTGTGATTGACCGACATTGGTGGCTTTGCTCTCATCAGCCAGTGCGGGAGGATGGAGGACAAAGCAAAGGAGCAATCTGTCGTCTACGACTTGGGTCGTGCCTTTCTACTCAAGCCCGAATACCCCAAATATCCGAAGAGTATTCCCTCATACTGGGATGCTTGGCCAATGGTAGACTCAGAATGGGACTATTGGCCAATGGGGTGTCGATCTGAGCATCCAGTGTTCAGATTTTCCGAACATTCGTGCTTGGGTAGAATAGCGCTCAGCTTCCTAAAGTGTAATGTGTTGGACCCAAGGTGTCAAATTGTTTCGGGCATATAGGAAAGTACACGTAATCACTGTAAGCTTGTGTGTGCGTAGGTGTGCGCTGGCTGGCAGCAGAGGTCTACTGGCAGCGCAGTGCACCTCGTTGCTGGATGCACTACGAGCCCGGGTTTCCCTCAAATAGCACGTTCAGAACTTGCACGACCCCTCGTAAACGCCTGTGCGCAGCGTTTTTCTCGTGCAAACCGTGTTTATACTAAGTGTGAAGTAAAATTCACTTGCGTGCTTTTGCATCCGAGCATTTTACACCGACTTTTTGGATGCATCAGAAGCGTCTCTGGAAGCGCCTCCTATGGTGTACAGGCCCATAGTGTGAAAGCACGGATGCAAACGTATGCATCTGTTCAACTGGAATGACGGTTGTCAGCGAGATGCAGAAATTCTGCACCGCAACGTGCACGATTCGTGCATGACTGCTGCCAGGTTTGGTACATAAGTCTTTCACAGACACTGACTCTGTGCAACTCCTATACAAGAATCGTGCACGAAGAACCGCCGTTTGTGCAAGAAATGGAGGCCTGTAAAACCTTGTATACAACTGTATACAAGGAAATTCGGGCTCTCCCAGGAACGTGGTCTAAGCCCCGCTGTGCTGTTTGACGTAGAGTCGTACGTGAAGGATGCCGAGGCTGCCCTCGTTCTCTGATTGATCTGTTCCACATAGCCCCAAAGCTGGTCGCAATGACAGCCACCCGTTCGAAAGGGGTGCTACATGATCACAAAACAAGTAGATGAGTTGAAAATGGGTGCTTTGCGTGTTCACGCCCCCAAAAGAGCGTGTTTTGGGCGTGATCGGGCGTGATCGGGCGTGACACGCCCACACGCCCCGGGTTTGGGGGCGTGAAATACAAGCCTACACCTCTGGTCCGCGCGCTCTGTTCGGCCGTTCCAGCTGCAAAAATCTAACGCACTCGCTTGACCGTCGTTCAACCTTCTCGCGGACCAAGTAACTAATTGGCGGCGCAGCGGAGCACTCGCTGCACGCAGTGACAGCGGCACGCCAAACAGGCGTCGGGAACTTCGAAAATCCGGGGACCCGTTTTGACCAAACTCGCGCGCGCAGGCCTGGTGTGACACGAGGGGCCGTGCCGCGCCCCAGCGACACCGTGGCCGCCGCTAGCCTCGTTTTTCAGGTGAGGGGAACCCACCCTGCGCGGCTGATGGGCCAGCCATCTTGGGGGGCCGATTTCGGCCACGCACGCACGGCAGCACGCGCGGGCGCTCCTGACGAGTGCCGGGGGGGGGGTGTCTGGGAGCGAGCCCAGCACGCGCGTCTGCTGTGCTCAAACCCCACTGTTTTTGGTACACACGCGCAGCGCCTGGGCGCGCCGACGGCCCCCCCCTCCCCCCGTCAACCGCACGGACCTCGCTGTGCAGCGCGTGGCTATTGTGCTGGCGTGGCGCCTGTGACCGCCGTCCTGGCGTGGGTGCGTCACGCCGCCTCCACCGCCGCGCGCCGTGGCGCACCCGCCGGCCGCCCCCGTCACGCGTGTGCGTGTCGCGACCGTTCCATGTGACGTGCCGCTCCCGCACCACGCCGTTGCATGTGCGCGGCGGCGCCCAGTAGGCGGCGCATCCGACTGCAGGCACCATGGCCGACGGCAGTGGCGGTGGGGGTGACGGCGCCGGCGGTGGCGGTGGCGGTGGGGGGGGGGAGGACTGGCGCGCGTCAATGAGCAAGGAGCACCGCTCCAAGGTGTGCTCGCACGTCATGGCCAAGTTGGCGCGCTTCTACCCGTCGATTCCGGAAAATGTACGTCGAGTACCTCTGTCTGGGTAGACGATGGGGGCGGGGCGGTGGAGAGGGTGCACAGCGTTGGCCTTTCGTAGGTGGCAGTCTGCGGTGCAGGGTGTGAAGTCTTGCACTGGGCGCGATGGAGTCAGCTTTTGGAGCTCACGCTTATCCAGGATAGAGAAGAGGGAGGGAGGGGGAAGGTTGACTGCTTCGGCTGCTTTCCTCATGCTGTAAGTGGCCTATCTCACGCGTCGCCCATCTTGATTTCTGTGGTTGTGCTTCCCTATGGCTGACGTGTTTTGGTATGTGCGTGGTTCCCATTGGCATACATTGACGCGCGAGGCCTACAGGCGTTGCACGACAAGACTATGGACTTTGAGAACAATGTGTACCAGCGCTCGCGAGACCGCGCTGACTACTTGCGGCAGATCGCAGAGGGCCTCACCAACGTCGAACGGTACGTGGCGGCGGCCGCCCAGACGGTGTCGGCAGCAACGGCAACGCCTTCGTCGGCGTCGGGGCCGCTCCCAGGGCCGCCTCCGGGCCCGCCGGTGTCTGGGCCCGGGGGGGGGCCCGGGGGACCCGGCTCCAACGCAGCCGTTCCTGCGGTGCCGCCCGGTCCGTCCTCGGACGTCCCTCAACCTCTCCCGCCGGGATATGCGCGGGCTCGTCAGCAGCAGCTGCATCAACAGCAGCAGCAACAACAGCAACGCCAGCAGCAGCAGCAGCTGCAGCATCAGCAGCCCCAGTCCCAACCCCAGCAGCAGCAGCATCAGCAGCAGCTTCATGCGCAGCAGCAGCAGCGACATGCGCAGCAGCTGATGCGGCAGCGAGCGTCGATGGCTGGTGCCAGCGGTGGTGGAGCTGGGATGCAGCACAGCAGCAGCAGCGGCCAGCCTGGTGATGGGAATGGGGTTGGCGGAGCAGGTGTGGACCCGGCTACGGCGGCGCTTCAGTCGCGGATGACAATGTCAGCGGGTTCCTCTGGTGGTGGTGACCCGTCTGCAGTGCGGCGGTTGCCGCATTCCACACCACCTGTGGGTCCCTCTCCTGTTGGCAACGGGCCCGCGAGCTCCTCGACGGCGGGGGCTGCGGCGGCAATCGCAAGGATAACAGACGCGGAGGTGGAAGAGTTCAAGAAGGGCGCTGCTGCCCGCGGGGTGATCCTGGCACAGTACGAGAACGACGTGCTGCGGCAGATTATGTCTTCCCAACGGCACCAACTGGAGCAGCAGAAGCAAACCATGGCGTCGGACGCGGCGGTCAACGCCGCCGCGTCGCGCTCCCAACTGCAGCAGCAGCAGCGGCATCAACAGCAGCAACAGCAGCAACAGCAGCAGTATCAGCAGCAGCAGCATCAACAACAGCAGCAGCAGCGCCTGCAGCAACAGAGGAGACAGCAGCAACAACAGCACCAACAGCAGCAGCAGCAGATGCAGCAGCACGCGGCGCTTCAGCAGCAGCACCAGATGGGTCAGTCGCCTTCTGGACCGGTGCGTGGTGGGTCGTCGTCGCAACTATCGGGGCTGCATGGGGGGCCTGTGCCGTCACCAATGGGCAATGGCGGAGTTTCGCACCCGCAGTTTCCGGGTGGGTTCCCGTTGCCTAACGGGCAACCGCCGGGGTACTCGGGGCCATTGGCTGGCAATGGCGGGCCCGGCTATGGCGGTACGGAGTCGGCTGGGTCAGGAATGCAGCCTGCCTCCCATGCAATGCAGCAGCAGCAGCAGCAGCAGCACATGATGCAACAGCATCAGTACCGTCAACAACAATTGCATCATCAACAGCAGCAGCAGCAGCAGCAACAACAGCAGCAGCAGCAGCAGCAACAGCAGCAGCAGCAGCAGCAGCAACATGCACAACACCCGCACAACCTCTCGCAGCAGTACTCACAAGCGCAGTCGCAGGCCCATTCCCAAGCCCACTCACAGGCTCATTCACAGGCCCACTCTCAAGCCCACTCGCAGCAACACCCACAGCATCCGCAGTCGTCACCACAACGGCAAGCTGTGGATGGCATGGGTCCCCAACCGAGTGGTTATGGGGGTGCATCGCCGTTTGGCCGGCCGACCTCTGGGGTGCACCCCATGAACGGTCGGGGCGGCGGGGGTAGTACGCGGAGTGCCGGCAGCGGAGGTGCTGGTATGGGAGATGGATCAGCCGGTAATGGCGGTCCCTCTGGGGGCCCCGGTGGCCTCCCAGGCCACGCGTTTGCCGCCGGTGCTGGATCGATGACGCCGGCGCAGGTCAAGGAGCTTGCCAAGACCATGGCGCAGAACGGCCCGTTGACACCTGCCCAGCAGCAGAACCTGTTTGCCATCTACAATAAGCAAGTTGCGCAGCGCTCGAACTCCTCTTTGGCGGACGTGCTGCGCTCACAGAACGGGGGTACGTTGCCACCCAACCCGCAGGCCCTGCTCGCTGGCATGAACTCGTCTGCCTCTGCCGCGGCCGCCGCCGCTGCGTCCGTGGCTGCGGCTTCCTCGGCGTCTGCCTCGTCTGCAGCGGCGGCAGCAGCGGCCAGTGGTGCACTGCCCGGGGCGCATAGCAGCAGCAGCCACCCTGTCGGCGGCCGGCCGGGGTCGTCCGCTCCGGCGGATGGGGGCGGCAAAGGCGCGACGAGTGGGGTGGGCGGTGCAGGGAGCCGTCCTCCGCCCGGCAATGGCGCCGCGCGGCCGTCTGTGGCTGGTGGCAGCACGGTCAGTGGCAGCCACAGTGGTCCGGGTGGGCCGGGGCCCGGTTTGGCGGGGCCTACGACGGGAGGTGGCGGTCCAGGAGCTGGCGGGCCCGAGGCAGGGTCTGACGAAGAGTTTTGGCAGAAGTTGGCCTCAATGCAGCAGGAGTACCGCAGCACCCTCAAGCACCTCTACCCCGTCATCAAGAAGCTGCAGGAGAAGCAGCCGCGCAACAAGCAGGACATGTTCATGCGTCACTTGAGCGACTGCTTCAACATTCTGGACCTGAAGAGGGTGCTGGTGCGACCGCAGAAGCTGACGCTGGCGTTGTTGGACAAGGCGGACAAGTTCATCAACCAGGTCATCACGGTGTATTCACAGTACGTGCGCGACATCATGGCCAACCTGCGCAACAACAACGCGAGCAGCCCTGATGCTGGTGGTGGTGCAGGCGGACCTGGCCCTCCCCCTGGTGGTCCCGGTGGCAATGCTCCGCCTCGCCCGGCATCGCAACCATCCCCGGCAATGCCGCTGTCTCAGTTCCAGCAGTCTCCCTCTCAAGGCCCGGCACCCCGTGGGCCGCCCCCCCAACAAGATTCCAAGCAGCATGTCATGCAGCGCCAGCAGGCGCAGGTGCAGCAAGCGCGGCATCAACACGAGCAGCAGCAACAGCAACAGCAACAACATCAACAACAGCAGCAGCAGCACCATCATCAACAGCAGCAGCAGCAGCACCGCCTGGCTCAGAAGCACTTGCGTCAACAGCACCTGGAGCAGCACCAGCGGCATCAGCAAGCGCAGCAACAGCGGCAACAACAGCAGCAGCAGCCCATGCCATCTGGTCAACCACCGGTGGCGCCAGGCCAGCTTCCGCAGACCCGGCTAGATGCACCTCGCGGACGAGGCCAAAACTTTTTTCCTCCTCAAGGACCTCAACAAAAGCCTGACATCCAAGCTTTGCAAGCGGCGCAGGCAGCGCAGGCTCGTGCGCAAGCACAGGCGCAGGTTCAAGCTGCTCAACTCGCGGCCCAGTCGGTACAAGCGCAGGCCCAAGCTCAAGCGGCACAGGCGTCATCTCAAGCGCAGGCAGCGGCTCATGTCCGGGCGCAGGCGGCGGCGCAAGCTCAAGCTCACGCAGCGGCGCAGGCCCAAGCGCAAGCACGGTCGCCCGCCCGGCCTCCCGTGCCGCAGCTTGGCAACGTGACCATGGGTGTTGTGCCCCCCGGCACGCGAGCTGGACCTGGCCGTGTTGCTGGTGCTGGACCTGACGCCAACATGGGGCCGCCTGGTGTTGCCACATCGTCTGGCGTTCCTCCCAGGGGTCCTGGCGGCCCGAACGGGTCGATGAACCCAATGCTTACGGCTCGCCGAAGTGGGCCTGGTGTTGGTGTGCCGGACGGCCCACCAGCCGGCGCGGGTGTTAATGGGCCTGGTGTTCATGTTGCTGCTCCGGCACCCAGCATGTCGCAACTGCTCGTCGGTCTGGATGCGACTCTCAAACGGACGATGGAGGACGCGCAGAACCTGGAGCTGCACCTAGACGAGGAGATCCGACGGGCCAAGAATGAACGTGTACAGAATACGCTCGGCGCCCTTCGCAACCACGGACAACCGACCACCTCGCGCAGCAGTCTGATCGGCGGCTTATCCCCGACCACTGTCGCCCGCTCCGGGTCGACAACGCCCGGAGGGACCCCTCGCACTGACCGTGCGCTGTCATTTGATGACGGGGATAAACAGGCTACCGATGGCGGATCGGTGGCGGACAAGCGAGTGGACCTGAAGCGGCTGCCCAACTCGTCACTGACTGATACGGACAAGAGCGCTGGGACGCCGAAGCGCGGAAGCTTCGATAAGGGCAAGACGGTCAAGGCTGGCGCGGGGATGCCTAATGGTGACAGCAGGACCTCCCCGTTGGCTGCAGGTGGCTCCATGGTCGGTGCGGTCATTCAGTCCAAGACGGTGTTTGAGTGCTCTGCGGATGCAGGGTTGCGCCTCGCCAAGCGGCCGCGCCTGGCGTCTGCCGACTTGGTTGCGCTGCGAGAAGTGGTGGATGGAGAGGTGCGGGCGGCTCTGTCGCGCCGCCCCGCAATGAAGGTGTCGATCAGTACCGAGTTTGGGCTGCCCGTCGTGCGGGCGGCGCTCCGCACTCCCTCCCTGCGCCTTCCTCGTCTGGTCATTCGGGTGCCTAGGGGATACCCCCGGAAAGGCTCCGCCGCCGTGGCGTTCGAGCGCCCGCCGCTCGGGTGGGTGGACGACTTGATTGCCGTCCGGACGGGCTTTGTCGACGCCATTGCGGCCGCGCCTGCCGCTGCCGTGGGGGTGGCAACGGCCTTGGATGCGTGGGCACGACAAGCGGATTTGCTGGCGTTGGTGGAGGATGCCGCCAGCTCGGAGTCGGTGGGGGTACTCGGCCTGGACGCTGGCCTCGGTGGCCCACGGTCGCCCCCTGTGCTGGAAGATGTGGTAACTTCGGCCTAGACGTGGCCACCACCACGAGCCGGCTACCTTCTCTGATGTCGACGTGGTGCCACGCGCGCCGCCGTGCGGTTATGCAGCCGGTGTACCACATGGCGGTCGCTTGTTTTGACCTCTTGTGCTTTTGACTGGTGTTTGTGCTTTCTCCCTTGGAAGGCTGCTCTGTCCCTGGATGACGACGCGGCCTGTGACTTCTTGACCCAATCTCCCTTGTTTTGGCTCTCTTTTGTTTTCGCTTCTGCAACCGCCCTCGACGCGGTTCCGTCTTTGCAATCTGTACCTATGGGCTCTTCAAGTTGTCCACTGCATTGCGTGTTTCTTTGCAATCAACTCTTGTTTTTCGACTCGATGGTTGTGCGGCGGTGCGGCGCGGGTGCAGCGAGGCTGGCCCTGCAAACACGACGCCGATGTATGACAGCGTCTTGCTGATGTGTGGCGAAGGTCATCACGCCATCGCTCCCATGTTTTCCGATGGGCAGTTCAACGCATGTCCCCCCGGGGGCGCCCCCTCGCCCCAGCGTCACCGGTTCAGCCAGTGCAACCACAGGAGGCATAGGGCGAGCACGAAAAACGCAACCGCAAACAGCAGCGTCACGTCCCATCCAGCCTCCCCCGACTCGAGGCGCCGCAGCTCCCGCGCGCCCCGCCGGAGGGCGGAGCTTGCCTCGACGGTCCGCGCGTACACATCCTCAATGACCGCCGCCTGGTCGGCGACGCGCGCGCCGAGGAGGGCGTTGAGCTCCGCGACTTCGGCCACCGCCGCCTCCGTCGCCCGCACCGCCTCGCGGGTGCCGAGGAGCTCAGAGCGGAGCGACGCGTGCTCCGACACGAGCACCTGCTCGTGGGCGGCCGACCACGCCGCCTCCTCGGCGGCGGCAGCCTCCTCCATCGCCGCATTGACGGCCGACGCGAGTTCAGGGGGGGCGCCGAGCCCCCCGCCGCCCAAGTCGCCCCAATCACTCGCCCCGTACGCGTCGTCGTCCTCGTCCTCGTCGGTGCCGTCCTCGCCGTCGTCCCGCTCAAAGTCCCCGCCACTGCCCCCATTGCCGGCCGCCGCCGCGCCGCCGCCGCTGCCGCCGCCGCCGCCGCCGCCGCTGCCGCCGCCGCTGCCACCGCCACGCCGCCGCGCCGCCGCCTCGGCCGCCCGCACGCGGTCGCGCTCGGCGGCCGCCGA
>ENA-ORXT01005696-ORXT01005696.1-marine-metagenome-genome-assembly--contig:-NODE-5696-length-12082-cov-3.661808_pt1 | contig 12082 bp, 12 predicted proteins | sample MGYA00237868_ERZ511482 | MGnify/ENA metagenome assembly ERZ511482 | reverse complement strand
CAAAATCTTTTTCAGCTTTTCTAAACGAAACCCATTCATGAATTGTTTCAAAATCTGCTTCTTCAAGTTCTAATATTTGATTCTTAATCGCCTGTATATCTACCGCCATCTACGTAATTCTACAGTATAGAAACACTCGGAATTCTTCACGACACTGTTCTGTTATAAAATTGAAACCTGATGGCATTGCAATAACGAACATCTTTTTCCAGGTATTTACCTGTATGTAACATTCAGTTATAGAATCAACTCATGAAGTTTCCTGGTTCTCACGATTTCGCCAACCAACTACTAGATGAAATTAACCCAGTTGAATACAAAAATAGGCGCAACTACGTTAACTATTCAACTAAGTTAGGGCCCTACATAACCCGAGGGGCGCTAACTCTCACACAAGTCAGAGATCACACATTAAACAAATTCTCTCCAGAAGAAAGCAAAAAACTAATATATGAACTTTCATGGCGTGAATACTGGCAAAGAGAATGGAAATTCAGAGGAGACGCAATCCAAACCGATATTAAACAGGCTCAAAAAAATGTAGAAAACCACGAAATCTCTACAGCAATAATCGAAGCTGAAACAGGTATCAAAACAATAGATCAACAAATACGTAAACTATTAGAAACAGGCTTTGTGCACAATCACGGCAGGCTCTGGTTAGCCGGCTTAACCTGCAACATAGCTAAAAGCCATTGGCTGAAACCCAGCAAATGGATGCTCTACCATCTACTCGATGGCGACCCAGCAAGCAACAGCCTTTCGTGGCAGTGGGTTGCCGGCACATTCAGCTCAAAAAAATATGTTCCCACTCAACAAAATATAAACAAATTCTCTGACTCAAACCAAACCAACACCTACATAGACTTAACTCACCAAGAACTCCTACACACAGAAACGCCAGCGGAACTTAAAGAAACAAAACCAGTGCAACTCAAATGGACTCAGCCAAAAGGTGATGAAATAGTTGTTGACCCAGACAAGCCAACACTGCTATACCACCCATTCTGGATAAACAAAAACTGGCACCAAGAAATTGATGCTAACAAGATAATGCTTCTAACTCCTAGCTGGTTTGAAAAGTGGCCAATAAGCCCAAAGGTGACAAACTTTATTATCGAGCTAGCAAAAAATATAGAAGGCATGCAGATTGTAGTAAGCGAATTCAAAGATTTAGATTTACCTAACAAACCAATATACGTTGAACACCAGTACACAAACCAGTGGGGAGGAGCAGTAGAACAAATACCGCTATTGTTTCCCAAAACCCCGATGCGTTCATTTAATAGCTTTTCAAGCTTCTACAAAAGCTGCGAAAAACATAGCCACTAAATTTCTTGCCTGGAACATATCATTCAATTGCAAATCTATATTAAAGATAAGTTTTATAATCGAACTACTATTTTAAGGTAAACCATTTATCTTGAATAATCAACAACTAAGTTGCGAATTATGCAATAAAAACAACAACTTAGGTGTTGAATTTGCAAGATAGTCTTTGATTTTGCTTTACAAATTGTACATAGCCATGAGCTAATTGTAATGAGAAACATTCAGCAGCTAAGTTTCCCCTTTATATTCAGATCTGAAGCTTTTGAGCCAGTCGGATGCTTGCAGTTTATTTCTTCATATTCTTCTTACGATGAATAAACTTTATTGCTTGCCTATTAATTGTCTATCCATCTGTAGGCTTCAAAAAATTAACTGTCAGTTAGTGAGGTAACAGGCTCTGGTTCTGGTTGAATCGTGTTATGGCACTTAATGTACTTGGTGAAGAATTAACTGAATGCTCTATGAACCTTCGAACTGGATGGTTTAGAGATGGCTGTTGCAATACCGACGGGAACGATACAGGTGTGCACACAGTCTGTGCAATTGTGACCGATGAGTTTCTAGAATTTTCTGCTTCAAAAGGTAATGACCTTTCAACCCCTATTCCAGGCAGGTTCCCAGGTCTAAAAGACGGCGACCAGTGGTGTCTATGCGCACCCCGCTGGGCTGAAGCATTCGAAGCTGGCATGGCTCCCAAAGTAGTCCTTAGCGCAACTCATTCTCATACTCTTGAATGGTGCAACCTGGTAGATCTAAAAAAGTTGGCAGTTGACAACCCCGACTAGTGTTGGGCTGTCAACTTTTAGGCGCTGCTAACAAATATTTAAATAAGGGTGATTATATTAATGATCGTCGTCGGCGGTGACTACAGGTCGTCTAATGAGAAGGAAGAAGGAACCGTTCAGGCGATTAATACAAGTGTGAGTGTTTTGGCATTTTCTGTGTCCTCTATATTTGCTGGAATTATTTATGCTGGTTTGGTGCAAGAGTTGCATCTTTGGCAGCAGCTGGAGTGTGTGTAGTTGCAGCTGCGATTGGTTTGTCGAGCCGAATTCTGATTAAGCGAGCAGTGGGCGAAATTGTTTCTGAATCTGAAGGATCAAAAGTTCATTTAAAGTTCGGACCTATTTCTGCTCTAGTTAAATGGTTATCGATGGGTAGAGGAAAATCAGGACTCAGGTTAGATGGCAACAATTTAGAGCATCATAGTATTGCTGAAAACCCTACATAGTAAACCGAGTTCTTCGTTACCAAATTAGCTGGTTGTACAACAAAGTCCTATAGAATCAATAACATCAAAATTTAGGGAATTAATATGGCAAACACATCAGAGTCTAGATTTAACGAGAATGTTGTTGAGGTTTCTGATTCAAGACTTTCGAAACTTCGCATATATAACCTAGTTATGGGTTGTCTTCATTTTGTATCTGGTCTTGCAATGGTAATTTTAGGGAACGATTTTTCTATTGGAATCAGTTCGCTTAATTTGAACGGCCCTCCAGGGACTCCTATCGAAGAAGGTACTCTTCAAAATGTGTGGGATTTTCCAATTGCTTGGGGTGCGGCTTCTTTCTTATTCTTGTCTGCTTTGTTTCACTTCATCATATTTTCATCTCCAGGATTTAAAAAATATTCATCTGAATTGCGAAAAGGCAGAAATAGATTTCGTTGGGTTGAGTACTCAATTTCGTCAACCTTAATGATAATTCTCATCTGTCTCATCACAGGAGTTATTGATCTAGCAGCACTTATTGCTGTTGCATTCTGCAATATTTCGATGATCTTGTTCGGCTGGATTATGGAAATGGTTAATAAGCCTAAAGATAAGGTTTGGTGGACGCCGTTCTGGTTCGGTAGTATCGCCGGTATTGGTCCTTGGATTGCCATTTTTGGTTACCTAATTTTCAATGTCAATCAGGAAGGTGCGCAAGGCCCTCCTGGTTTTGTTTATGGAATTCTGGCTAGCATATTTGTTCTGTTTAACTGCTTTGCTTTAAATCAGTATTTTCAATATAAGCAAGTTAAGAAATGGTCTGACTATATATTTGGCGAAAGCGTTTATATAGCGTTAAGCCTGATTGCAAAAAGTATTCTTGCTTGGCAAATATTTGCTAATACCTTGGTCGGCTAATCCATTTGGGTTCGCATCTATAACTTAATTAACCTTTTCTTGGTTGTACTTTTAGCTTGTGCTTGTAAGTGGCCGAACAATGTATAGTATGCTGCCCTTAATGAGATTTTTGGTTCGGATCAGGTAAAAGGGGTGCGTGGATGCCTTCTTTTTTGTCGAGTCGTCCTGCACGTCTGATTGCTGAGGTTCCGTATCTATCTTTTACTGCATCAATGGCGCTGTCTAGTCTTGGTGATGATCGATCTGTAAAGTCTAAAGTCTGTTGCACCCCATCTGTAGTCGATAGATTGGCTACAGTGAAACCTATAAGTGTGAGCGTTCGGGTTTCTATTTCTGTTTGACGGTTGCGAAGTAAATTTCTTGCAGCGTCTAAAAAAATAGGAGTTGAGTCGGTTAATTCTTCAAATGAATACGACCGTGTGTCAGAAATAAAATCACCGAACCTGAACCTTAACATTATTGTTTTTGCGAATCGGTTACCGTCGCGAAGCCGTTTAGCGACACGGTCAACAAGTCCGATTAATAGATTGTCAATTTCTTCGAAACATAGTTTTTGTTGGCCGAGTGCTTGTTGTGATCCTATTGATGAACGGCGTTTACTAGTAGTTACTTTGCGGCGGTCAACGTTGTTGGCTAACTCATGTATACCAATGCCAGATGATTTACCGAGTATGTCTTCTAGTTTCTTTGTCCCTGCGACAGCGACTTCGCCAACTGTGGCAATTCCGTGTTTTAGTAATTTGTTAGAAGTGACAGGGCCTACACCCCAAAGAGCTCTTACCGGAAGAGGATGAAGGAAAGCGAGTTCGTCTTCTGGTTCTACAACTAGTAGACCATCTGGCTTAGAAGCAGCGCTTGCTACCTTGGCTAAAAACTTAGTTCGAGCTATCCCAACAGAGATTGGTAGGCCAACTTCTTCGAGTACACGTTTGCGAAGAGTTGTAGCAATGGTTCTTGGTGAACCTATCAGTTTTTGTAGACCTCCTACTTCGATGAAGGCTTCATCGATTGAGATGGCTTCAACAAGTGGGCTGGTATCGTCAAATATTTCAAATACTTGCCGGCTGGCTTCTGTGTAGGCTTGCATTCTTGGTTCTACTGTTATTAGGTTAGGGCAGTACCTGCGAGCTGTGCGAATATTCATTGGCGTTTTCACGCCGACTGCTCGTGCTTCATAACTGGCTGCAAGAACAATATCGCCCCCCACAGATATAGCTCGCCCTTTAAGGTTTGGGTTGTCGCGTTGTTCAACAGATGCGTAGAAAGCATCTAAGTCAGCATGCAAAATAGTGGCATCGGTCAAACGCATGTTCGAATTCTAGCCGACTGTAATAGGTTTAGCTCGTGAATAAAAATGCAAGATTCAAGTACTCTAAGATTCTATTTGATTAACTTTTCTCACAATATCTCTTGTAGAAACTGAAAATACAAATCCACAATTTTCTGCCACATACTCATGTTTCTTGCCCGATTTTAGTGCCAACCACTTTTCCCAAATCCAAAGTGCAACCGTCTGTGCAAACCCCGCTCGAATTTATATGAACCCTGGTTACCAACGCAGGCCCGTTTATTTCGCCCCCATGCATGCCTCCAGTAATAAAATGAAGCACAGTTCCTCTAGATCGCTATACTAAAGCCATGCGTGATGCCAATTTTACAATAGACACTATTCGAACTTTCTTACATGTTCTTTCTGTTTCAGTATGGGTGGGTGGCCAAATAGTTATGGCTGCACTTATGCCTGTATTGAGATCATCAGAGAACTCTGAGTTTAGAAAAAAGATTCCTCAAGCATTTCAAAAAGTTGCTTGGCCAGCATTTGGCATTGCTTTTGTAACAGGTATTTGGAATATTATTGAAGTTGATATGGGTAATACAACATCTGCATACAGCATGGTGTTCGGAATTAAATTCTTATTTGTTTTAATTTCAGGTGCTGCTGCATTTATTCATCAGAAGTCAACGAAGCCTTCTATAAAGGGTATGACTGGCGGCTTAGGATTATTAGCAGCATTAATTGCTATGATTCTTGGCTTTACTCTCAACTAAGCAACCGTGTACGCAATACCGTTTTTTAATAATGAAACTTCACTAGTTGTTGATGCTATAAGATATTTTCCTGACTCTTAGGTCTCCGGAGACACTTCCAATGAATAAACACGGATCAACTTTTTACCCAAACACTAAAAATACTGCATATTTTTCTAATGGCAATCTTGAAACAGGAGATTTTGGGAAAGCTATTTTATCAGATGAGACTTTGCCAGTGCATTTTTCGGGAGCTACATCAGCACTGGCATTTCACATAGCCGTATTTGATGATTTTACATCTCATGCTGCACCAATTTTTTTTAATAATAATCAAGAAGCGGTTTCATCCATAGCCATAATCCCAATTAACTTTGGTTCAGCTCATTGAATTTTCCCAGTATTTAGGCTATCTAAAATCTATCTTTGAATTTTCACTATATCTAATCAAATTATTCATAAGCTAAAAGATTTTTGCTGTTCGAACAAGCATCCTATATTACAACTGAAGGCTATTTGTAATAAAATCCTCTTATTCCGCTATAGTTTATCAACTAGGCGAAGAGTGATCCTCAAATGTTCTGCTGGCAAAACCAGTTAAGTGCCTCTCGACGAATGCTCCACTGCCTTTAAATTTGTTGAATACTTGAAAAGGTGTTTAACCTTACCCGGCTAGAACAGTCGAGGCAATGGAGTAAAAAATGAATAAAACGTTTGCTGACTTAGGGCTGCGCCCTGAACTGGTTCAGGCTGTCGAGAAACTCGGTTTTACTGAACCAACCCCAATTCAAGCAGGAGTTATCGAATTCTTAAATGCTGGTCACGATGTTATAGGTCAAGCACAAACAGGTACGGGTAAAACCGCAGCCTTTGGTTTACCAATTCTGAATAAAATTGAGATGTCTACAGGTAATGTTCAAGCTTTGGTTGTTACCCCGACTCGTGAGCTTGCTAATCAAGTTACAAAATCAATTGAAGAGTTTGCAGCCTTTTCAGATATTAGAATTTTGGCTGTTTATGGTGGCCAATCTATTTCTGTTCAAAAGAGGGCTTTAAAGCGCGGTGTCGATGTAGTTGTTGGAACCCCTGGACGGTTATTAGATTTAATTAATCGTGGCGATCTTGATCTTTCACAAGCTCATTCGATTGCTTTAGACGAAGCTGATGAAATGTTAAGCATGGGCTTTGTTGAAGACATAGAAATCATCTTAAAGTCGTTCCCCAATGAATATCAAACACTGTTGTTCTCAGCCACAATGCCAGGCCCTATTCGCCGCTTAGCAGATAACTACATGACTAAACCAAAGTCTGTAACTATTGAACGCAAAGAATTAACAGCAGAAACTATTGAACAAAGACATTACCTTGTTAACGGTCGTGATCGTACTGCTGCTACTATTCGAATTTTAGAAATGGAAGACACCAGTCGAGTAATTATATTCGGTCAGACTCGAATGGGTACAGCAGATTTAGCTGTTCGTTTAAGCAACCACGGTTTCTCCGCAGAAGTTCTAAACGGCGATCTTTCCCAAGAAGCACGTGAAAAAGTTATGGGTCGCTTCCGTGGCGATCGAACACAAATTTTGGTTGCAACCGATGTGGCTGCGCGTGGGTTAGACGTAGATGGCGTTTCACATATTATTAATTACGAAATACCTCGAGAGATTGAATCTTATGTTCACCGTATCGGCCGCACCGGTCGTGCCGGTCAGACTGGGGTAGCAGTTTCTTTGGTTACATCTGGTGAACAGGGTAGGTTGCGCAGAATAGAGAATCTGATTAAGACAGATATTCCAAATGCTAAGCTTCCTACTAAAGAAGAAATTCAAACAAGACGTGACGAGCGTTTAGGCCTTAAGCTTGAATCAAAGCTTAAGCGTGGCCGTTTTGGTGCTGAGCAAGAATTATTAAATTCGCTCATACAGCAAGGTTATGATCCTCTAGATATAGCGGCTGGTGCTTTGAAGTTAACTAAAGCTGCAGAGTATGAACGTGCTATCCCAGAAGTTTCTGAATTTGAAGTTCATAAAAAGAGTGGTGGCGGAAGAGGTCGTCGAGGCGGCGGTCGTGGTGGTTACCGTGGCGGTTCTGGTGGCCGTGGTCGTGGTGGTCGTAGTGGAGGCGGTGGTCGTTCTGGCGGCGGCGGTCGTGGCGGTTCCAATGGTGGATATCGAGGCAAGAGTGAAGGAGAAGGCGAAGGTCGCTCCGGGGGCGGCTCTCGTCGTGGTTCTTCAGATGGCGGAGGTTATCGAGGTAAAAGCGATGGCGGTAGTGGTGAAGGCCGCAAGCGTCGTGGTGGTAAAACCGGTGGCGGCCAACGTAGATCTGGTGGGGGCGGAAGCCGAAAATCTGGCGGTGGTGGCTACCAAGGTAAAAGCGGTGGCTCAGGCGGCAGATCAAAGAGCCGTAACTCTAGAGATTAACCTAGTAAGCAGTTCTATTTCGAACATAAAAAGTATGGTGTGCTTATCAAAATATTTGCATAAATTATCTTTTCAAATCGTTAAACTATTCTAAAAATTGTCTTGAAGTATCTCAGGCAGCTTTGGAAGTGCTTGCCTTAATGGGATAGCGGTAATATGGTCGTGATATTCAATGTCTGTGCCTCCATGAAATACATACGTCTTAGCTACTGGGTAATCAATTTTGAATTCTCTTAAACCTCTCAGCTGTTTCGAAGAACTTAATTTCCCTGCTTTAACTTCAATTGCGATGAGACCTTTCTCTCCATAAAGTACAAAATCAACTTCTAAGCCGGCCTTTGTTCGCCAATAAAAGATCTCAAATTTAAGATCAAAATAATCATTAATGGCTCTTAGCTCCTGAGCTACCAAAGTTTCAACAGCAGGCCCGTTAACCTCGCCTTCATCCAGTGGTCCTTTAGGTCTCAAAGTACGAAATACTCCGACATCAAAGAAAAAGAATTTTCGACGTTGAATTAGTTTCCGTTTTGCTTTTAGGCTAAAAACGGGCAACTCAAAAGAAAGTAATAAATCTTCAAGAATAGAAAAATAGGAAGCAACCGTTGATCGGCCAAGAGCAGACTCGCGTGATATATGAGTTACATTAACAAGACCAGCTTGAGAGAAACTGGCAACGTTACAAAATCTGTGAAAGTCGCCAATGCTCCGAGTTAAGCCTTCTTGCATAACTTCTTCTTTCACATAAGTGTTAACGTAAGACTCCAAGTATTTTTCTACATTCGCCTCATCAAACCTTGCGGGCAGATGCCCATACTGAAGTGACTCCTCAAGATTAAATTGACCTCCTAGCTCAACAGCGGTTATCGGATGCATTCGATAATTTAGGGCACGTCCTGCCAGCAGGTTGGTTCCACTACGGCGTAAAGACCTGGCACTTGACCCAGTCAATACAAATTTTTCTCCACGTGATTCAATCAAGCGGTGAACTTCATTAAGAAGGGCTGGCACTTTTTGTACTTCATCGATCACAACCCAACGATCTGACTTTGCGGGGATAAGAGACTCAAGTTCAGATGGATTCGAAGCCAGCTTACGAAAACTGGCATCAGACAATAAATCAATATGAATGGCATTAGCAAAGTGTTTATGAAGCCAAGTTGTCTTACCTGTTCCTCTTGGCCCGAACAGAAAAAAACTCTTGTCAGAGTTAGGATCTATAGAAATTAAACGTTCAAACATTTGAGTATGTTAACATAAATGCTACCTTTTTGTCGCCGTAGTCGACATATTTCCCGCTTTTTTGTCTATCCGGTTATAACATTGCTGGGATTTTATCCATTTTACTCAAGAAGTGATTCCCTATGATAGTTCTTAATATTTCTACGTAGATTAAAGTATTTTAGTAATATACTAAAATGGTGGTGATTTGACGGACTCGATTTTCGAGCGCTTGCAAGCCACGTTAAATAAGTTGCTAAAAGCCGTGATATGAGCTTTTTGCAGCGTTCCCTTCGGAGTTGAACATGCCAATAAAAGTACCAGATTTAAGCCCAGCAAATATACAGCTTAAAGACGAGGGCGTTATGGTAATGACCTCGTCCGATGCGTTACGGCAAGATATTCGACCTTTGCAGATTGGGTTGTTAAACCTTATGCCAAACAAATTGCAAACTGAAGTTCAGTTTGCAAGGCTTCTAGGTGCCACGCCTCTTCAAGTTGAATTAACTTTTGTTTCTTTGGAAACCTATAAACCAAAAAATACTAATGCTGAATATCTTGCAGATTTTTATAAGCCCTGGTCAATGGTTTCTGAGCAAAGGTTTGACGGATTCATTATTACTGGAGCTCCAGTAGAAACTATGGAGTTCTCTGATGTTGCATATTGGTCTGAGTTAGAGAGAATTTTTAATTGGACAGCTACAAACGTTTACTCTTCTGTTTTTGTTTGTTGGGGTGCAATGGCTGCTTTCAAACATTTCCATGATATTGAGAAACAAGCATTGTCGCAGAAAGCATTTGGAGTTTTTAATCATCAGAATTTGAACCCATTGTCTGAGTATCTAAAAGGATTTTCCGATGAGGTGTTTGTTCCAGTTTCTCGTTGGACAACTCTAGAACGGTCTGATGTTGAAAATGTAGCTGAAGTTTTATTAGATCACAGCGAAGTTGGGCCTTGTCTAACCTACGAAGAAGAGGGTCGCAGGCTATACATGTTGAACCATTTAGAATACGATTCGAATAGTTTGGCTGAAGAATATTTTAGAGATGTTAAATCAGGAGTTGGGATTAACATACCTTTGAACTATTTTGACCAGGATGACCCTGAAAACCAGCCAGTGAATCGTTGGCGAAGTCTTGGTCAACTCTTTTATAGAAACTGGATAAATTCTGTCTACCAGAATACCCCATACGATCTGAACGAGATTGATCTGAGGGATTCTAATAATGTAGATAGTGCGATTTAGGCAGCAGCAGAAACGATGAACTCTAACCGATAGGTTGAAATATATTATGGGTTTAGAATTTTTATAGGCATAGATTTATAGGCTTTACTAAGCGATTTGTCCAGTGTTATAAATTCTTCGCATTCTGATCGTATCGCAGCCGCCACTTGTAGCGCATCTTCAAAATCTTTCATTTGTTCATTTTCAATTGCCCACTTGTAGTCTGATGATTCCAGTGAGATGATTGAATTAGATTTGATAACTTTATGGAGTGTTGAGTCAGCTATGTTGGCCTGTCTACCAAAATGCATTATTAAATGAATACTTAGTGTCGAAATCGCTGTTGGGTCTTGCATACTTTGAAGCAATTTTTTGACTTTTGAAGTGGCTTTACGACCTGGCAGGATTAGTTCTAAGATTATATTTGTGTCAAGAAATATCATATTTTTCTGACATGTCCTTGCTGTATTTTTCTTTATAACTCACTTCAGAATTAATAGAGTTTGTTGCTTCTGACCTGGCTTGTTGAGCACTTTCGAGCAGGTTGGGTTTAGCTTCTTGAGCTTTTGTATTCGCACTTGTTACGGTTGCATAAGGCCTTGAATGGTATATAACGGTCAAGGTTTTACCTGCGTTTATAAGCTTTAAAAACCCAAGTGGATCTTTACGAACCTCTTGTAATGTTATAGTTTCTAGTTCCATATTTAAAAATTATATTAAAATGACTTAAAAGTCAATAGTGAGTCATCGAGTAAACGGATATATAGTCACTCCTTATGCGTCTAATGAGTATGAAAAAAGTAATTTTAAGTGTTTTTATAGTGTTTTTAGCTTCTTGCAGCAATTCAACATCTACTGGTTCGGATGATAATAGTACCGATAGCCGATCTTCTGACAATAGCGAAATCAACTACGATATTAATTCAAGTGCGCTTGAATTGTCTACTCAGTTTGACTCGGGTCCTTGTCCTATATTGTCAATGGACCAGAACTTCTGGGTAACTCATACTCAAAGGTTAGAGAATATTGATGTTTGGTACACCATAAATTCAATAAAGGCTGATGGTGAAAAGTATGTAATTGAAGTCGAAGAAGAACACCAAGCGTTAATTTTGGAATCAGGTGTGCCGTTCTCAGGAATCGAATGGCTATTAGATAATGGTGGAGAAGCTAATTTAGCTTTAAATACAGATTCTGATGATGGAACAATGGTTGAATTTGTTCTAGGAACTTTACCTGATGGACGTTCGTATTTCCTTGATTGTGTATCTCATTACCAAATCTATGAACGTCTTGTATTTACACATGGTGACAATATTGATGATGTTCTGAAAGATTTTCCTGGTAAGGCGGGTTCTGAGCTTGTAAGTGAATACATAGATTTAAATGTTGATTCAAGCATTATCTCGTTATCTAATAAAAACGATACCTGTATAACTTCAGAAGAGCGTTGGCCAACTTTAGAAGAGAACTTAGCTGAAATTGATACCTGGTATTCTGTGGAGTCAGTAAATTCAAAGGCCGGTGTCTACACATTTAGCTTTATCGATGCAGATGGTGTTTCGGCTGAGGTTTCTTCAGAGGAAATAAAATTTGTAGGGTCAGGGTATATTAAGAACGAAACAGAAGTAGGTTTCGGAGACTATTACAGTACTAAATGGCTGCTAGATAACGATGGCCAAGTGAACATGGCTATGACTGAAACTGCAGAGGGCCAGTTCGAG
>ENA-ORXT01005695-ORXT01005695.1-marine-metagenome-genome-assembly--contig:-NODE-5695-length-12084-cov-3.654785_pt1 | contig 12084 bp, 9 predicted proteins | sample MGYA00237868_ERZ511482 | MGnify/ENA metagenome assembly ERZ511482 | reverse complement strand
TTGAAGTTCATTTTTAGCTTCTAATGCACTAACTGGATAATCAGGTACCATCATATTCTTAAAAAAGACGTTTCTATGTGTGTGCGAAAAGCCTGAACCTAATGTCCATTCGTATGCTGCAAAAGTTGTGAACTGTCCAGGATTATAGTGTTTTTCAGCTGCTTCGAGTTCGACATCCCATGCGGATTTAGTTGTTTCATATCCTTGAAAAAAGCCTAAATGTGCTCTTTCCTGTCCAACATTTCTAAGTAATCTATAAAATAGTTCGCGTTGTTTGATAGTGTCAAATCCAATTGATCTGAAGTATCTGGGTAGATATGCATTATGTCCAGGAGCGCCTTTTGAATTGATAGAATATAACTCTCCAAAATACTCCGAGTGATCTGTAATCGCTGCAAAATCTAAAGGTCTTTCAATGGAAACATTTTTGTCTATGACTTTGATAGGAATGCCTTTAGCGAATTCATATGCAAGTCCAGGGTCTGCAACTACTCCCCCAATATATGCATCAAAGGAAAAGTTAGTATGCACATGCATATCACCAAAATAGAGATTCTTTAATGGGTTTTTAGGTACAGCATTTTCGATTGACTCCCAATCTTTTTCCGCTCTATCTCTTATGGGATTTGCTACCTCTGTTAAATCGGGACCAGCTGGGAATTGAGATCTATAGACGAAAAACACAATGAGAAATAATATTACAATAAATAGCAGAATGTAGATACGTTTTTTTGAATTCATATTGGCAGCCAAGTTAAAGAACTGTAACAAAGGGAGGTACATAAATATAGCGAAACATAATAATGTCAGACTAGATTTCAATCAGATAAAGAATTAACAAAAGTCAATATTTAAACTAAAATGGCGATAAGCATTTGATAAAAAGTATAATGAAGTAGAATAAAGAATATATTAGAGTAGCTCTATTAGACTACATCATTACCATAAATAAAGAGAATCATGCATTCACACTTTCAAACAACAAATGGCCAAGGCTTAGACAGAGATTCTTTCCCTATGAAATTATGGGAGAAAGCGAAAAAATATGGAACATGGAATCCAGCTGATATAGATTTTAGTAAAGATCGTGATGATTTGCACAAACTCACAGACTTAGAACAACAATTTATTCTACAACCTATCGCACAGTTTCAGGCTGGTGAAGAAGCAGTTACATTAGATCTATTACCCTTGATCATGGCAATCGCAAAAGAAGGTCGATTAGAAGAAGAAATGTTTTTAACATCATTTTTGTGGGAAGAAGCTAAGCATGTTGATGGTTTCAATCGATTTTTAAATACTGTATATGATCACAATATACCGGATCTGGGTCATCTTTTGGTGCCTTCATATAAGACTTTGTTTTATGAAATTCTTCCTGAAGTCATGGACAGCTTAACACACGATCCTTCACCAATAAATCAGGCAAAAGCGTCTGTTACTTACAATATGATTGTAGAAGGCACTCTTGCAGAAACTGGTTACTATGGATTAAATTATACTTTAGGCATGTTAGACATTATGCCAGGCATGCTCGATTTTACTGCTAAGTTAAAGCAGGATGAATCTCGGCATGTGGCCTACGGAATTTATCTAATTTCAAGACTTGTAGCTGAAAATGGTGAAGAAGTATGGAAAGCAGTAGAGCAACAGATGAATATGCTTCTACCTTTGGCTATTGGAGTAGTAGATGAGGGTTACAAATTATTTGATGATATTCCATTTGATATTGACCCACAAATTTTCAATGCTTATGCTTTGGATCAATTTCAAAAGAGATTTGCTAGAATTGAAAAAGCACGTAATCAATCTATGACTGAGGTAATTCACGAATCGACGCTGGCTCAAGAAGTCACCGCGTAATATTTATTTGTCTACATCATTTTGTGGTAAGACTTGATTTGAATAAAATCGGTATCTCATATTTCTATACACAACACAGCAGTAATATTCGCAGGAGTATCTCTTGTTATCACTCTTGAATTAAGCGATAATTTATACTCTCCAATAATCGGATGAATGCGATGCCGTGTATGACCGTGAAAAATATCAATGTTCCTTTTAGGCTCAAACAAAAGTTAGCATCGATATCCTATCTATCGATATCCTCATGAGAATTTCCGACTGTTATGAGTAAGGTCATTCAACATTACAAATTTGTTTGAATAGGAAAAGGATTTATTAGTCCAAATTTAAATTCGGCTCTAACAAATTATCAGCAGAATAAAACTCTAGAATTATTTTTACGACTTCTTCAGGATCATCGGTAATTGGAATTAAATCAAGATCTCCTGGACTGACATTTCCATATTCATTTAGCATCGTATTCTGAATCCAATCTTTCATACCTGACCAAAATTCAGACCCGAATAAAATAACTGGTACTGGTGTTATCTTTTTAGTTTGGATAAGTGTAAGCACTTCAAATAGTTCATCGAGTGTGCCAAATCCACCAGGCATCGCGATAAATGCTTGTGCATATTTAACAAACATGACCTTTCTAATAAAGAAATATCGATGATTCAGGTTTTTATCAGAGTCAATATACCGATTATCATTTTGCTCAAATGGCAAATCGATATTTAGTCCTACAGAAGCGCCGCCTGCTTCGTGGGCACCTTTATTTGCAGCTTCCATTATACCTGGACCGCCTCCAGTTATCACTCCAAATCCTTCGTCACATAATCGACTCGCCAGCGAAGTTGCCATTTTATAGTATTTCTGATTAGGCTTCGTCCTAGCCGAACCAAATATCGAAATACAAGGTCCAATTTTATTGAGCCTTTCAAAACCTTCTACAAATTCTGATAGGACCTTAAACATTGTCCAGGCATTCAACCCTGGTTCTTTAGTCCATTTCTTTAGCTTATTATTTTCTGTCATTTCAATTTTTTATTAAGTCAAATACACAATTAAAAGGCTACAGTAAGTCAGCTACATAAAAAAGCCTATTCCCATACGAGAAAACAGGCTTTATAGTATGAATGATAGGTATTTTTTTTTAAATAAAATGAATCATCATTTACTTCACAAATCCATTATACAGAAGCTTTTCGTCTAGAATCGAACTCTTTTTTAACAAAGTTTTGCACATCCTTTATGCTGTCATATTTGTTAAATAATTCTTCTAAAGAGAAATGTTCTTTAATTGTATTAGGTGTGACGAATTGGACAACTTCTTTTTTCGTTACAATTTCTCCGCTGAGAATAATTAATCGTTCGACTACATTTCTCAACTCCCTTATATTTCCTGTCCAACTTAATTTTTGCAGTTGTTTTACAGCGCCAGATTCAAAGCTCTTTGCCGTCGTTCCATACTCACCTGATATCTGCTCTGAAAAGTGCTCCACTAGCTGTGGTATATCTTCTAACCTATCATCTAAAGATGGGACTTTGATGATGATAACAGCCAGCCTGTGATATAAATCTTCTCTAAACTTTCCAACACTAATCAATTGGCGCAAATCTTTATTTGTGGCTGCCAAGATTCTGACATCTACACTAATTTCCTTATCTCCGCCGACTCTAGTAATTCTATTTTCTTGTAATGCTCTTAGCACTTTAGCTTGTGCCGACATGCTCATATCACCTATCTCATCTAGAAATAATGTTCCTCCATTTGCCAATTCAAATTTTCCTAGTCTTTGTTTGTGAGCAGATGTAAATGAGCCTTTTTCATGTCCGAATAATTCGCTTTCTATCAATTCTGATGGAATAGCTGCACAATTCACTTCAACGATTGGACCATCATTTCGATTACTCTTTTCATGTACCCATCTTGCCACTAGCTCTTTGCCCGTACCATTCTCGCCATTGATTAAAATCCTAGCTTCTGTCGGTGCTACTCTATCAATGGTATCATGAATTACCTGGATGGATTCTGAGGTCCCTATGATTTGCTGCACTTTTGATTTCTGAACTCTCTTTTTAAGGACTTTTGTTTCCGTTATAAGCGTCGATTTATCCATTGCATTACGAATGGTAATCAGGAGTCGATTTAAGTCTGGTGGTTTCTGAATAAAGTCAAAAGCTCCTTTTTTTACGGCTTCCACTGCAGTATCAATATTGCCATGTCCAGATATCATAATGACAGGGATATGTGGCGCAATTGTCTGGATCTTATCAATGGCTTCCATGCCGTCCATTTTCGGCATTTTGATATCCATAATAATGACATCGTATTGATTTTGCTTACATTTCACAATGCAATCGAGGCCATCTGCGGCTTCATCAACACTATATTTCTCAAATTCCAGGATATCTCGAAGGGTTTTTCGGATACTCTTGTCATCGTCTACAATTAAAAGCTTAGCCATGGTAGTTTAACTTAATTCGAAAATAAATGTAAATATATTAAATATTATCGTAATAAGTAAATCATTGACATATAGCTTTTTAAATAAAATATTGGCCGATATGAAAGCTAAGTATGATTCGTAAATTTGATTGTATTCCTGATTTTTAAATCTGGTTTGAAGTACTAAGGAGTGTTATATGTGCGTATCATGTATCTGGAGCTTTAAGCATGTATTTTAAACAAAGAAAACACAGTCCTCCAATGCTTACAACTCGAAGCGAAACTATAGAAACTGCTTACTGTGCTGAGTACAAAACAGAGATATTCTATAAATGTGAAATCTGTAGCACACAAATAGAAAATCAAAAACTTTAATCATCAATAACCATGCGCTCTAAGCTCTGATTGATGCTCAAGGTGGCTTTAGCAATAGAGCGATTTCCATTCTTTTACTTTTCATATAAAATACATTTTTCACGATTTTTACATAAAATCCCGCCAAATGTGACTTTTAATTTATCATTTACCGTGGCACTTTGTACCACGCTAAATGACAACGCCCTTTCAGGCCTTTCAGGGCTTAGATTTTGCTTAACTAAACTACATTGGGATGCACCCTGCTTAAGACAACAATAAGAAAAACGGATAGTCTAAATAAAAGAAAATCAAAGTTCATATTTCATATATACTGATGTTGACATTAGGAATGCGGAGGCAGAATAATATTCATGCAGCTGCGAAGGCAAGGGAATATGAATGAAAAGAGTTAAAGGAATCAATTCGAGAAAGTATTTGGTTTATCTTATAAATTGGAAGGGATAACTTTACAATCCTATATATGAGTGGTTCAGCTAAATTGGATTTAATAGAAACTATTTGTTTAAAGCAATTGGATATAAAAAGAGTGGATTTGAGATCTGGAGTCTAATTAATTAACAAGCTTTTGCGCCAACTGAAATTGGTCATTAATCTTTTAGCTTCTATACACTTTGAATTTAAATAAGCTGTTTCTCCAATCTCAATCCAAGAATTTCCAAGATTGTCCTTGACCATCTTTGTTATCAAAGCTTTAGATATCTGTTGTGGTACTGCTTGTGAGTTACTTAAATCGCTAATTCTTGAATCGCCAACCAAGCGGTCAGTCCAATACTTAACTTGAGTGCAGATTCATCAATATTAAATGTATCTGTATGGACGTTTGAAGTGATTTTCTTTTTCGTATTACTTGTTCCTAAGCGGAAAAAACAAGCGGGAATTTTTTGTGAATAAAATGCAAAATCTTCTGAAGTCATTCGGCGTGGAAGATCAACCACTTTAGATTTTCCTAAATAGTCTTGCGCAAAAGAATGCATTCTACTTGTAAGATTATTGTCATTCTTGAGAAATGGATAACCATTGGCGATTCTAAAATCGCAAGCACCACCCATAGATTTTGCCATATTATCTGCTAATTTCGTCATGAGTTTGTGGGCCTGTTTTCTCCACGACTCATCGAATGTGCGAAAGGTCCCTTCGAGCTTGACTTCATTTGGAATTACATTAGTGGCACCTCCAGTGGAGTTTATTTTACCGAAAGATAAAACCGTTGGAATATTAGGATTCGCGCGTCGGCTGACCATTTGCTGTAAAGCAGTAATAATATGAGAGGTGATTAATATAGGATCAATATTACCTTGCGGTACTGCAGCATGACCACCTTTCCCTTTCACGGTTACATACAATTCATCAGATGAAGCCATATACATTCCTGGACGAAATCCAACTTTCCCAGCTTGAAGTGGAGGATGAACGTGCAAGGCAATAATAGAATTAGGCTTTGGATCTTTTAATACGCCTTCCTTTATCAATAATGATGCACCACCAGGTAATTTCTCTTCACCAGGTTGAAAAATAATTTTCACTGTGCCTTCAAAAGAATCTTTGCATTGATTTAAAATGGCTGCTGCACCGAGCATATTAGAGGTATGAACATCGTGCCCACAGGCATGCATGACTCCTTCGTTTTTCGATTTGTAAGCAACTTTATTTTTTTCTACAATCGGTAGTGCATCTATGTCAGCTCTCAATGCAATTGTTTTCTTTTTTGGATTTTTACCTTTTATAATCGCGACAATCCCTGTCTTAGCCCATCCTTTCGTATGTTTTATATTTAGCTTCTTTAAGACGGCTGAAATATATTTACTCGTCTCATATTCTTCAAAAGATAATTCTGGATTGGCATGAATGGTGCGCCTCCATTCGATGACTTGTGGATATAAATCTGTAGCTAATTGTTTGATCTCCTTTTTCATATTCATACTAAGAAACTCACGAGATGTTTGAAATCATTAAAGACTGAATAGTATAATGCATAATCAAGATTTTCATCATGAATATTTTTAACTATTCCTCTTTGTCTAGTAACAGGAATTACGCCAGTTTTTAAAATAGGCAATTTATGTACTTCCCTGTCATCCATTTGATACCCAATCAAACTTTTTTTATTTAAAATAACATGTAAGAGATTTGATAAATCTAACTGCGAATGAATTAGAGAAACCGGTAAAAGCAGAATCCCGAATATGACATCAAAAGTCCGCTTCATAATCTTATTCTCCCAGAAGAGAATATTAAAATCTAATTGCTTTGAGTCCAATAATGTCTTATGACGCATCTGTCCAGTTAAAACATTCTGCATATCAAATTGATCAATAATAGCTGCTTGAATACCATATTCTTTTAAGATTTCTACATTCGTTTTAACTTCCGTCAATTCAAATTCCTGAACAGAAATCAGTACGGAATCTAAAGAATGTTCTTTTGAAAACTGAATAATATTCTCAAAATCTTCAATATAGTGTGTGCTAGAATACGTAGCTGACGGACGAATCGAAACAAGAGTCTTCGCATCTTCCTTAAGTGATGTATTGATCTCATTTAGCTCGTCTATCATCACAGGAGAAGCGACCACGCCAATACGTTCGCCAATTTTAAAATCTTGTTTTTTCATACTGCCCATAAGTGTTCTGCTTACCATTAATACTACAGCATTCCATAAAAAATAAAATCCTATCAAGGCTCTTGAGCTTCTCCACTCCATTGGTAACACACTATAGAAAACTAGAATGATGATCAAACCAATCAGGAGTTGAATCATTGCAGTTGACCGTTGTCTATCATGACGATAGGAAGACCCAAAGTATAAGACAAGCACCCAGAATATGTTATAGGCAATCAAATTAATGGTAGCACCTGAATCTTGATAATAGCCTACATTTTCAAAGTAAAACCGACTCCACAAATACTTGATCACAAACCCGCCACCTATAAAAAGCCCTAATTCAACCAATGGCAAAAAAGATTTTTTCAAAAATAACCCAATTCCACTTAGCATCTTTCTTGCAAATATGGCTATGCTAATTAAAACATTAAAGAACCAAGAATAAGAATCCTTTACATGCTTTTTATGGAAAATTGACATCGCACCATAAAATCGATTTACGTATTCAGGATTGGTCTTGTCTGTACTTTTCCCTTTGTGATGTATAATGGTTTCGGTACCCAAATAATAATTATCTAATCCAGCTTTGATACTTTTATAAGACAGGTCTACATCTTCTCCATACATAAAGTAATCTTCATCAAATCCTTTTAATTCCTTTAACTTATCTGTGCTGCAAAACATAAACGCACCTGAAATAACATCAACTTTAGCTACGTCGAATTCTCCAATATGAGGAGCATAATATGCATTGGCAGTTTGAGAATTAGACAATATGGAATTCAAACTGGTCAGTCTAAAAAAGGAAGCCTTTGGTGACGGAAATCCTCGTTTTGATTCAGCTAAAAAAGTCCCGTCTTTATTGACCATTCGAACTCCTAATAGACCTAGATTTTTAGTATCCATTGCAAAATGGATACAATTCTCAAGTGTCGTTTTAGTCAAAATCGTATCAGGATTTAAAAATAAAGTGTATTCTCCGGTAGCGATTCTCAGACCTTGATTACAAGCAGTTCCGAAGCCTTTATTATCAATATTTTTGATGAGCTGTATCGAATCTCCATACTTTTGTTCTAAGAAATCAGACGACCCATCCGATGAATTATTATCTACAATAATTATCTCAAAGTCTTGGAAAGTTGAATTATGGATTGCCTCAATACATTGTTGTACGTAGAATTTGACATTATAACTGACGATGATAATGCTAAGACGAATCACTTCTTTTATTTTATTGAACCTTGGGAATAAGGCACTCTAGCTACGAGTGATCTTCCAAGTGTAAATTCATCTGTGTATTCGAGTTCACTACCAAATGCCACACCTCTTGATAAAGTTGTGATCGTCACGTCTAAGTCAGCTACCTTTTTAGAGATATAAAAAATAGTGGTGTCTCCTTCTATCGTCGGACTTAATGCCATGATCAACTCTGTCACCCCTTCTGTTTTTATTCGCGCTATTAATTCTGGGATTTTTACGTCTTCGGCTCCAACACCTTCTAATGGAGATATGACGCCACCTAAGACATGATAGGTTCCATGGTATTGTTCCGTTTCTTCTAATGCAATAACATCTCTGACCGTCTCTACGACACAAAGAATCGACTTATTTCTAGCTTGATTAGCACAAATGGCGCAGACTTCATTATCAGAAAGATTATAACAGATTGAACATTCCTTTAAATGTTCTTTCATTTGCTGGATTGCGTATACAAATTTGTCTGTGGACTCTTTATCTTGATTGATCAGATGCAATACTAGTCGAAAAGCAGACTTCTTACCAATGCTAGGTAGTTTTGAAAACTCTTCTACAGCTCGTTCGATCAATTTCGAGGAATATCCCATTCTACAAAAATATAAAAAGGATGGCTCATATTTTGCAGATTAATCATATAGAGATTGTATATGAAACAAAATTGTATTTTTCAAGTGGTTTAATCCTATGTTGACTTCAAAAAATGTATTTGTCTGCATTGGAATGACTCTTTACAATGTACTTTAGTACCTTGTGTCTTAGAAAAGTATTCAAATTAACTGTAATCTTCACTATGCTAATCGATACTGATCGTCACAATAGTTAAGGTATCAAGATTTAATATTAATTTTGATCAAAATCAATCATAAACAACATAAAACATGGCTGAAATAATTCGAATGCCGCGAATGAGCGACACAATGGAGGAAGGAAACATAGTGGAATGGCTTAAAAAAGTAGGTGATGCAGTAGAACCTGGAGATGTTCTCGCAGAAGTTGAAACTGATAAAGCGACGATGGAATTAGAAAGTTACCATGAGGGTTTCTTACTGCACATTGGTGTCCCAGCAGGTCCTGTTCCTGTCAATGGCATATTAGCAGTCATTGGTGAAAAAGGTGAAGATTTTGAGGCGCAATTAAAAGAAGCAGAGTCTCAATCAACAGAAGCTGGCTCCTCAGATACAGAAACTGCAAATTCTGAAGCGACTCATACCGATATGCCAGAACAGACTAAAGAAACAACTACACCTGACGTGACAAATACAGATGATGATCACATCAAAGCTTCACCTCTAGCGAAGTCAATGGCTTCTTCAAAAAATATTGACTTAGCCGAAGTATCTGGAACCGGAGAAGGTGGTCGTATTATAAAAAGAGATATAGAAAACTATAAACCTTCTGCGACTAGTGCGGCTGTAAAGACGATGGTTTCGGCTCCGGCATATATTCCTGCCGATGTAAGTTATGGACCGCAAACAGTTTCTCAAATGCGGAAAGTCATCGCAAAGCGATTAGGAGAGAGCAAATTTACTGCTCCTCATTTCTATTTGACTGTAGAGGCTAATATGGACAAGGCAATTGTCGCTAGAAAAGATATCAATGCTGATCCAAGTGTAAAGATTTCATTTAATGATATTGTCATTAAAGCAGTTGCTGGTGCACTTAGAAAACATCCAATGATTAACGCTTCGTGGAAAGGAGACACAATAGAAGTCCACCAAGATATTAATATTGGAGTCGCTGTAGCAGTCGATGATGGTCTGGTAGTACCTGTTATTCGTCATGCTGATGCAAAGCCAATGTCCATGATCAATGCAGAAGTAAAAGAATTAGCGGGGAAGGCACGAAGTAAAAAAATATCTCCTCAGGAAATGCAAGGAAATACATTCACCATTTCAAACTTGGGCATGTTTGGGGTAGAGGAGTTTACTGCAATTATTAATTCTCCTGATTCATGTATTCTTGCTGTAGGAGCGATCATCAAAAAACCTATTGTACAAGATGGTGAAATCGTCCCTGGTAGTATGATGAAAGTAACATTGTCTTGCGATCATAGAGTTGTTGATGGGGCGACTGGCGCACAATTTTTGCAAACATTGAAAGCGTATTTGGAGAATCCTGTTAGGATACTTGTTTAGACATTCTTTGGAATGTCAATGTTGACTGTTGAATGTTGAGTATTGAATGAATGAGGGTAAATACCTAAGCTGCTTATCTTAAAGCAAAAAACTATGATGACGCGAGATTTACATTGCTTAATCATAATTTATTATTTAAGCTTTTCTTTGAAAAAATCAACTGTCCTTTTCCACGCTAAAGTTGCATCTTCCTCATCATACCTAGAGGTCGTATCATTATGAAAACCATGATTTGCATCGGGATACATATGGGCAATATATTCCTTATTGTGTTCTTTTAATGCTGCTTCATAATCGGGCCATCCTGCATTCACACGCTTGTCTAATTCTGCAAAATGCAATAATAAAGGCACTTGTATTTTAGGTACATCCTCGGCATCGGGTTGCCCTCCATAAAATGGAACTGCAGCTTTCAATTCCGGTACGCGAACTGCCATCATATTAGATATCCATCCTCCAAAACAAAAGCCAACGACTCCAACATGTCCATTACATTCAGGATGAGCTTTCAAATATTCAAAAGCAGCAATAAAATCCTCTAACATCTCTTGTCTATCTCGTTGTTTTTGGAGTGCTCGCCCATCATCATCATTTCCAGGATAACCACCTAATGGTGATAGCATATCTGGGGAGATCGAAATGAAACCAGCAAGCGCTGATCTTCTTCCCACATCTGAGATATGAGGATTTAAACCGCGATTTTCGTGTACGACTATGATTCCGGGTAATTTTTTATTTGCATCTTTTGGTCTCGATAATTGTGCTGATATTACTCTTTCAGGCTCACCAGAATGATATTTAATTGTTTCAGTTGATAATTGAGATTCAGATTCTTGGACTTGAATCTTATTATTATAATCTGGCATGACGCAACTCATCAGATTAGCCACTGTGATTCCGCCTACAGCATAGATTGACAATTTATCCATGAATTGTCTTCTATCAATTCTGTCGTGTGCGTAGTCATCATATAGATCAAAAACTTCTTGATTGATGTCTTTTTTGTCAAGATTTTTCATTCTATTAAGTTAATCAATAAAACTGTTGCATATAGAACTTAGTACCTCAAAATCTAAAATGAATGCCAAGAAGTCACAAAGACACAAAGGTTCACAAAGTAAAACTGGATTCTTATCAACCTAAATGCAGCTTAGTAGCTTGGTGACTTAGTGGTTCAAAATAGAAGAGATGCCAAACACAAATCAGATCCATTTCATTTTTTTAGTTCCTTATTAATCCCAAATTCGAGAAAGCTCAAAAGCATTCACAACTTCAGTTTTTCCCGATAGTCGGATATCAGTATATAATTTTGTAGGAAAAAATATCTCCGTAAAAATATTAGCCCCTCCATCTAAAAATAGTTCTATGGAAGAATGGTCAATCAATGCTTTTAATGTGATTCGCTCTTCATTTTT
>ENA-ORXT01005694-ORXT01005694.1-marine-metagenome-genome-assembly--contig:-NODE-5694-length-12085-cov-4.677215_pt1 | contig 12085 bp, 10 predicted proteins | sample MGYA00237868_ERZ511482 | MGnify/ENA metagenome assembly ERZ511482 | reverse complement strand
CGATAAATTTGATAAGTATATTGCTATATTGTTTTATTGCTGTATTGCTGTATTGTTCTCCTACTAGACGCTGGCACTCAGCAATAAAACAATACAGCAATATAGCAATAAAACAATATAGCAATAAAACAATATAGCAATATAGCAATAAAACAATACAGCTCTCTTGTTATAATGCTAAGGATGTATCTTCTTTTGATTGTATCACGTATGTTTAATAAAGAAAAGGAAAGAAATATTCTCAAACCCCTTTTTATTTAACAATGTAAATACTATTTTTGTATTTGCTGACTCAAAATATTGGTTTTACTGTTTCTTACCCTATTTTAAACCAAAGTATAACACATCACGTTGGTTAGTCTATTTTTAGAATTTCTTAGTATTTCCTATTAATCATGGATTTATAGGAATCACTACTCTCTCTAGTGAAAATATTTCTATTCTAATTTCATAGTATTCGTTCAATTGAGCGATATATTACATGGACTTTAGGTATTAGTCTTTGGTCTTTAGTGGCAGCCTGCCAAGTACTAGGTGTTATTGTAATACTTAGTTTACCCTCGTTTTTTTATTCGAGTGTAAAGAAAGTATTTAGCTAATTCCCACTACTAAGCATAAGCGTACCAAAGACTAAACACCAATTTGAGAATTTACCTCAATCTTGTACTAAATTTGAAAGGCCTTTGTTTATTGTAGAGGCCTGTAACTGATTTAATATTTAAATTTAATATCTAATGAGTATTAACAAAAACAAGTTTGTAAGTCGTCTGAGAAATAATACAGACCTAACAGATCGCCAAGCGGAAGAAGTTTTCCGATTGTTGTTAGAAGACGGATTAACAACTTCTAATGAAGTTATTAAAACAGTTGAAGTAGTTAAGGAAGTACCTGTCGAAGTAATTAAGACAGTGGAAGTTCCTAGAGAAATCGAAGTGATTCGAAATATCGCTGTAGAAACATTAAGAGAAGTACCAGTTATCGAACGAGTAGAAGTATCTCGGGAGGTACCAGTAAAAGTAGTTCAAAAACATGAAGTAGCTAAATCTGTTGAGATAATCAAAGAGGTAGCTGTTGAAGTTAGCAAGCCAGTAACTATAATTGAACAAGTAGAAGTAATTAAAGAAGTACCTGTAGAGGTGATTAGAGAAGTGGAAGTAATTAAAGAGATACCTGTTGTAACGGAAGTTTCTGTGGAGGTAATTAGAGAGGTAGAAGTAATCAAAGAGGTAGAGGTAATTAAGCAAGTACCTGTGGAGGTAATTAGAGAGGTAGAAGTAATCAAAGAGGTAGAGGTAATTAAAGAAGTACCTACGGAAGTGATTAAAGAAGTAATAGTCTTTAAAGAAATTGAAGTCATTAAAGAGGTGCCTGTAGAAGTAATTAAAGAGGTAGAAGTAATCAAAGAAATTTCTGTCGTTACAGAAGTGCCTGTTGAAGTGATTAAAGAAATTGAAGTCATTAAGGAAATTGAAGTAATTAAAGAGGTACCTGTAGAAATTATAAAGGAGGTAGAAGTAGTCAAAACAGTAGAGGTTATCAAAGAAGTACCTGTAGAAGTGCGAGTAGAGGTACCTGTTGTTAAGACGGTAGAAGTAATTAAAGAAGTAGTAGTAGAGGCAGTTCGAGTGGAGCATCAGATGGACGTAGTTCATGTAACTAAGGAGATCACGGTACCTATTGCGACTACAAAAGAAAAAATTAAAGAAGTTCGTTTAACAATAGAAAAACCAATCGCAGTTATTCAAAACAGTGAGAAGATTAAGACAGTAGAGGTATTAAGAGATGTTCCTGTTGCAGTTACAACGAACACCGAAACAGTTAAAGCGGTAGAGGTGATTAGAGAAGTGCCTGTTGAAGTATTGCAATCAATGCAGTCTGTAAGAGATGTAGTGGTTAAGAAAGAAGTACCTGTTACTTTATATAGAAACACACAATCTATCAAGCCAGTAGAGGTGATTAGAGAAGTGCCAGTACAAACTATCAATGAGGTAGAAATCATTAAGGAAGTAGAAGTAATTAGAGAAGTGCCTGTAGAAGTAATTAGAGAAGTGGCAACTATCGAAAAAGTAGAAGTAACAAAAGAAATGCCTTATGCAGTAGTTCAAGAAACGCAAGTTATCAAAGAAGTACCTGTATTGAAGCAAATTCCAGTTGTTGTAATGACTACAAAGGAAGTAGTGAAGCCTGTAGAAGTAATTAAAGAGGTACCAACAGAAGTCATCAAGACAGTACATATTACGCATGAAGTAATTAAGGAGATGCCTGTTGAAGTAATTAGAGAGGTAGAGGTCATCAAAGAGGTAGAAGTAGAAGTAGTTAGAGAGGTAGAAGTCATAAAAGAAATTATTAAGCAAGTAGAGGTAATTAGAGAAGTACCTGTTGAAGTAATCAAAGAAGTAGAAGTAATTAGAGAAGTGGAAGTTGTGAAGGAAGTGCCTGTTGAAGTAATCAAGGAGGTACAGGTCACTAAATTAGGGGAAGAAATTCAGCGCTATAAAAGAGCTACGGATACAGGTAGACAATATAGAACTGGTAAGGAGCGTATGATTAGAACAGGTAAGAAGTATAGCTATCCTGGTGTAGAGGAAGGTGCAGATTACGTTGGCGAGAGAATGACTTACCAAACAGAGGAGGTAGACACGGACACGGACACTAACATTCAGATAGTAACTGGCGCTGATACTAGAACTAGAACTGGAACTGGAACTGGTACTTCTGGAGGCACTGGTTTATATGTTTCTGGAGCAGATGAGGGTACTACTATTGAAACGACAACAACAATTAAAACAAATTATGTTGTAGATACGCCTGCTGAGGATGGAACAACTACCACTGTAACAGAAGAGATAACTACTACTGAAATAGTAGGCGACTCTTACACAACTGGTATTTCTCCTGAAACAACAACAATCGAAACAACAACAATTGAAAGAGTTGAAGTAACGGAAGAGTATAGTGATGGCAGCTTGTATACAGTAGGTGCTAAAGAGATACAAACTGGAGGCGCAAGTGGAGGTGGTTCTTCTTCTGCTGGTTCTTATGCGGCGGATGAAGTCTACACGGAAGGTATCTACGGTTTGAAATCTAATAACTTACAATTAATTGAAGGTATTGGACCAAAAACAGAGAAATTGTTACGTAAATCAGGTGTCACTACTTGGGCGCAATTAGCAAACAGAAGCGTACAAGATATACAGAAAATTCTTGATACTGGTGGCTCTAAATTCCAATTACAAAATCCAGCTACTTGGCCGAAGCAAGCTTCTTTGGCGGTAAAAGGAGATTGGGATGGTCTAATTAAGGAGCAAAAAGTTCAAGAACTTGGAGGTGAAAAAGATGATAATTCTAAATTAGAAAACCTTTTAAAGAAGCTTGGTAAGAGATAGATAGACGGAATTGTTTATTTGTTTAGAATGTTTATTTGTTTAGGACACTGTGTATCAGCGTTTTTATAAACAACTAAACAAAAAATAATCTTGTTATTCTACTTAGATTGAAATTATTTAGTGGTTTAACTGTTTAAACATATAAACAGTATACACAAATAAACAACCTTCTAAAAGTTTTACTATATAAAAGTCGGCATCAATTTATTTTGATGCCGATTTTTTTTTTGTAAAATTTATTTCCTCATCCCTAACCACTGATCATACAATTTAATTACTGCTAAATGTAGGCGTATTAATTTTTTTATAAAAATAGTTGCACAATACAATTATTTAATTGTACATTTGTTGTATGAAGAAACAATTTGATAATACAACTATAAATATAGAAAATTTTAGAACTGACCTCAGATTTTTTGAGCGAGCGATAGAGCGTATTAATAAATCAACTTGTCTACTAGGTATTAACATCCCCCAATGCCACACTATTATGGAAATAGGTATAGCCGATGCTTTATCAGTTAATACCCTTGCAGAAAAAATGAATGTAGATAAAAGTACGGTGAGTCGGCAAGTAGAGAAACTAGTCCAAAGTGAGTTGGTTACCAGAATTACGACTGCGGAGGATCGTCGTAAAGTAAATATTTCCTTATCTGAAAAAGGATTAGAAATATATGAACAGATGAATACCGTGCTAAATGAACAATTTAGTACGGTATTTAAAGAAGTGCCAGCAGCAGAACTAACTATTTTTTTAAAAGTATTCAAGCAGCTAGCGCACAACCTATAAACATAAAGAATATATCTCCTCGTTTGCGACGAACCAGCCCCAACGGGGCGACATACAATAGCATAGGGCGCAGCCAGCCCTATGAAATATATACCAAATTAAAAAATCACCAAAATGAGTAGTAAAAATTATTTTGAAAACGTAGCCCAAAAATGGGACGAAATGCGCACCGAGTTTTTTCCAATAGCAATCCGAGAAAAAGCAATTGCCCAAATGGAGATCCAGCAAGGCATACAAGTAGCAGACATCGGTGCAGGTACAGGTTTTATCACAGAAGGTTTAGCGAACTTGCCCATAAAAATTACCGCCATAGATGAATCGCCGAAGATGCTGGAGGTAATGGCAGAAAAATTTAAAAGCCATACAAATATCAACTATCTAGTTTCCGAATCAGAATCTATTCAACTAGCGGATAACAGTTTGCAGTACGCCTTAGCAAATATGTTTTTGCATCATGTAGAACGACCTGCAGTAGTTATCAAAGAATTGTACCGAACCTTAAAACCTGGAGGGAAATTAATTATCACAGACTTGGATAAGCATGATTTTGACTTTCTAGTGAAAGAACAAAATGACCGATGGATGGGCTTTGAGCGAACAGATATTACCAAATGGTTTGCAGAGGCAGGCTTTAAAGATGTAAAAGTAGATTGTGTTAATGCAAATTGTTGTGCAGATTCTTGTGGAACGGACGCAAAAGCAGAGATAAATATCTTTATAGCAGTAGGTACAAAGTAAGGTGGATTCGAAATCCGCCATCAAACACTCAAAATGAACTATAAAATAAGTACCGACAAATCCCTAATAGATCTATCTTTTGTCCACAACTATTTATCCAACACCTCCTATTGGTCCAAAGGTATTTCTATAGATAAAGTACAAAAAAGTATTCAACACTCCCTATGTTTTGGAATCTACCAAGGAAAACAACAGGTAGGGTTTGCAAGAGTCGTCACAGATTATACTCGGATGGCTTATTTAGCGGATGTTTTTATTTTAGATACCTTTCAAGGGCAAGGATTAGGAAAGCAATTAATTCAAACGATAATAAACTACCCAGAATTAAAAGAAGTAGCCAAATGGTTTTTGTTGACCGCAGATGCACATGGCTTATATGAACAATATGGATTTACAAAGCCCAAAAAACCAGAAATGTATATGGAAAGAGTGGGTAGGAGGAGTCAGACAGTAATTATTAATAAGGTCCAATCTTAGAAGGATACATTGCCTAGTAAACAAATAAACATTCTAAACAAATAAACAACGCTAATTACAGAGCATGCGATGTTTAAGATGAAATCTTAAACGGAATATTTTTACTCCGCTGCTCAATCTCTTCAATAATCTGATGCGCCAAAGCCAAGCAATTATAGCCCTCTTCTATCGTAACCAAAGGAGACGTATTTTGAAGAATACAAGAAGCAAAGGTCTCCAATTCCATCTGAATGGCATTCGTGTCTGCAACAGGAGGTGTCTGTACCGAAATATATTTTTTCCCCTCTTCGGTATCTAAAGTTAGCATAGGTTTGGGATTCATCTTAGCTATCGCTTCCTCATTCCATAATTGAATCACTTGTGCCTTTTTCTCCAATAAATCTAAACTCAAATAAGCATCCTTCTGGAATAGTCGAATTTTTCGCATTTGTTTCATAGAAATTCGACTAGCTGTTAAATTAGCGACACAGCCATTTTCAAATTCCAAACGGGCATTACTTATATCTAATTGCTTACTTACTACCGCAACGCCACTTGCACTTAAAGTTTTTAAAGGAGATTGGACCATTTTCAACACTAGATCTAGATCGTGTATCATCAAATCCAAGACAACCGAAACATCTGTGCCTCGTGGATTAAACATCGCCAAGCGATGCGCTTCTATAAATAATGGTTGTAAAGGAATATTCTGAATGGCTAAAAAGGCGGGATTAAAGCGTTCGACATGCCCCACTTGCACTTTTACTTGCTGTGATTGACTTAATTGAACTAAAGTTGCAGCTTCGGTTAACTGGTGGGTTAAGGGTTTTTCTATAAAAACGTGTTTACCTGCTTTAATCGCTTGTGCGGCTACTTCAAAATGATTAGAAGTTGGGGTGACCACATCAATAGCTTCTGATGCGTCTATAGCTTCTGTTATTGTCGCAAATCGTCGAATAGCATAGTTTGCTAATACTTTTTCGGCTGCTTTTTCGTCTGGATCATAAAAGCCCGTCACCTCAATCGCTGGAATAGCTTGCAGACATTTTAAGTGGATTTTTCCTAGATGTCCTACACCTAGTAAAGCGAGTTTGAGCATAGGTTTGTTTTAAAATGGTAAATTAGAAATGGTGAATGATAAATGATAAATGGTAAATGGTGAATGGTGAATGCAAATTAGACGAAAGAACAAGTTTCGTCTAATTTGCATTCACCATTTACCATTTACCATTTCTAATTTACCATTTCTCATTTCTCATTTTTTTCAAAGTTCCAAAGCCTTTTTCATTTCCTCAAAAAGCTGTTCTTTTGGATCACTGCTATCAGCATCTTCAATGTGAATCAGCCATTGTCCCTTTTGCCGAACCAAGGTAAAATAGTCCTCAATTATTTCCCCTTCCTCTCTTATCGTATATTTACAAATAGCTGCATCTGCCGATTCGGAGCAAGACATACTTAAAAACTCCGTTGCTTCTAATTCTTTATCTTCCAAAAATAAGGCTTGGTTATCTTTAAGCCAGTTCTTAGATTTTGTACTGCCCAGTAGCATGGCTTTCGCTATTTCATTTTTATCTAAAAAAGATTGCCAAGTACGGCAAACTGCCTCGGGCGTATTAGGGATATCAATGACTCTTGTTGAAGTGGTCGCTTTCTGCTCATTTTGGCAGGCATAACAAAAAAAGAGTAATAGAAACCCAATTAAACTTCTCGTGCTTAACGTAGGCAATGGTTGTTTGAAAAGAAATATTGACTTTATAAACATTATGATTTGATTGAAAAGCGGGTTGCGAGTTCACTGGACATATCTTGTATATAGGTACTTAACAGACTTCTTCGTTAGACAAATTATTTTTTCTTCTATTTTGTTTCCCTTTATTTCTTTGCTTGCTGCCTTATACGTCTAGCATGCGTGTAATTAACCCGCAACACCCTCAAATAAACAACTCTATTTATCAAGTTTCCTAAAAAAAGAAAGCAACTCTGTCGCCCCCTGAAAAGGGGATAACCGATGCGCCAAAACCGCTTTTTCTATTTTCGCTAACTCTTGCTGCATCTGTTCATTTTTAAAAAAAGCGTCTTGTAAACCTTGATTAATGGATGAAGTTAGCCAATATTTTGTTTGTTCCTGCCTATTTGTTTGAAAAAAATCATTTTTTTGCACCAATTGAAAATATTTGTCAATTTGATTCCATACTTCGACCATGCCTTGATTGTGTAATGCAGAACAGGCAATTGCTGTTGGTGTCCAGTTACTTTGCTTAGGCGGAAATAAATGAAGGGCGTTGCGATAATCTCTTTTAGTTTGTTTGGCTAATTTCTCTCTATCACCGTCTGATTTATTAATAAGAGCTATGTCTGCCATTTCTGCAATGCCTCTTTTAATGCCTTGTAATTCGTCTCCTGCACCGGGCAACAATAATAATAAGAAAATATCAACCATAGAATGTACCATGATCTCGGATTGTCCGACACCTACCGTTTCCACAAAAATAGTATCATAACCAGCTGCTTCACACAAAATCATGGCTTCCCTAGTTTTCCTAGCCACTCCTCCTAAAGAATCGCCTGCCGGGGAGGGGCGTATAAAAGCATTTGTTTGTGTGGATAAACGTTCCATCCTCGTTTTATCTCCTAATATACTACCCCCACTGACTTGACTAGAAGGATCCACCGCCAGCACGGCTAATTTTCGACCTTGTTGAATTAAATAACTGCCAAACGCTTCTACAAAAGTACTTTTCCCTACACCTGGTGCACCTGTAATCCCTATGCGAATAGCTTGATTGGCAGAAGTGAGACATTGCTCTATTAATTGGGTGGCTAGTTGCTGATCTGCTCTGCGAGTACTTTCTATAAGGGTGATTGCTTGACCCAATGCAACTCTATCTCCAGCTAGTATAGCTTTGACATACGCTTCAACAGATAGCTGGGCTTTTTGATTCTTCGCTAATAATTTCTTTAAGTTAGGATTTAAACTACTGGATTTTTTTTTGGAAGGATGGTCCATGAATGAGCATTAAGAGAAGTCAAAATAAAAGAAGTCAGAGGTCAGACCGAAAAATAAATTTTTCTGTCAGAGGTCAGATTTATGACGTGTTCTTAGACGTACCCCTAACGTAGCTAGACGTTTTTTTGAAACACAAAAGGAACAAAAGTGTTTTCACAAAAGGTTGCTGTATTTTCTACGTTTTACTGATATGCTTCAAAAAGCAAAAAAAATTTGTGAAAACCCTTTTGTTTCTTTTGTGTTTCAAAAAAACATCTAATTACGTTAACGGTACGTCTAGGAACACGTCATAAATCTGACCTCTGACAGAAAAATTACATTTTTCGGTCTGACTTCTGACTTCTCTTCCCAAAAGTACAAAAAAAAAGCCTGCCTCTGAGAGAGGCAGGCGCATCAAAACAAAACGAAAAACCAACTTTAAACAAGTATCTTTAAAAGTTTATGTTACATGTAGTAAAGACTAAAGAACATAAGACTTATTTATATTTTTTTATGCTTGAGAACTACTATTAAAACGTATTTTTTCCAAGAAAATTATACTTATATCTTCTTAGTCAAGAAACAAGAATAAAATAAATTAGATATTACTCTTTAAAAATCCCTGTAAGAAAAACATTTTAAAATAAAGTATACATTTTATTTTGGCACAAAAATAAGATTTTTTTAGCCTGCTTTCAAGGCTACCTTAATTTTCTTTGTGCGACCATTTCTATTGATAGTTAATTCCAAAACCTCGCCAACTTTTGTTTTATCTATGATGGCAATTAATTCTGGTGCATCTTTTATCATCTTCCCGTCTACCTTAGTAATCACATCATTTGGTAAAAGTCCAGCGTATTGAGCAGCACCACCATCTACCAATTCTGCTATGTAAACACCAGAAAGTACAGAAAGGTTCTTATCTTCCACTAATTCTTCATCTATATCTTGCACGCTAATTCCCAACATACCTCTTGGTCCACCATGTTCGATAATGTTACCTGCTACCTCTTTTACCATATTAGCAGGAATTGCGAAAGAATAGCCTGTGAAAGTGCCCGTTTTAGTAAAGATAGCAGTATTGATACCAATTAAATTTCCGTCTAAATCTACCAATGCACCACCACTATTTCCTGGATTAACAACTGCATCTGTTTGAATAAAACTTTCAATAGCATTTTGTTCCCTAATAATATCAATATCTCTTCCTTTTGCAGAAATAATCCCTGCGGTAACCGTAGAAGTTAAATCAAAAGGATTCCCTACTGCCAAAACCCATTCGCCTACTTTTGCTGCATCCGAATTACCATATTGAATATGTGGTAAATTCGTAGCCTCTATTTTTAGTACTGCTAAATCAGTTCTTTTATCAACACCTACTTTGGTGGCTTTAAAAGTTCGGTCATCATACAAAGTTACTTCCAAATTATCCGCATAATCTATTACATGGTTATTAGTAACAATATAGCCATCTCGAGAGACTATTACACCTGAACCAGAACCTTTCTTTTCTCCAAAAGGCATTCCACCGCCACCACCAAATAAATCAAAAATACTTTCTATTTCGCTACCTCTTTTCTTTTGTTTAGACGGATCTTCCGATGCTTTGATATGAACTACGGTCGGCATGGTTTTATTAGCAGCAGTAGTAAAATCTAGATTGGCTGCCTTCGCACTGGCTGCGCCCAAGATAGGCGTGTAAGTATTTTTTACTTGCCTAGCGTAAGCAGTATCTGAAGCGTTGGAAGAATTGATAAAATTATACCCACCGAGGGTAACCAATCCACCAATTATACCAGCGAAAACTAAAGACAGTATATTTCTCATTCGTAATCGTGGTTTTGTTAAAAAAACATTAGAAATTTACAGCACATTTCCAAATACCTCATTAAACACAAAATGATAACGCTTATATGGGTACTTCGTTTTAGCTGTTTTTTATATTAACAAGAAATTAACGCTCTTGTATTAAAACATCTAAACACCTGCAACCCCTAACTTACAACAGGAGTTATAATAAGTACGCAACGAATAAAAGAGAAAAGGAGTAAATAGTTTTCAATTCAATATAAACTCTAGTAAATTTACTAGAATCTGTCTATTTTCTCATTTCTTCGTCGAGAATCTTATATATTAAAAGACTTGAATATTACTTTAATAGTCACGTTTCTGAACAAATAGAATGAATAAAAATATACCTGAAGATAAAATAGCAGCGATTCTAAAACCAGAAACGGAGTTAGAACGTCAATTTCTTGCAGATCCTGATTTTCGGGAAGGCCTATTTTATGGGAAGCCAAGATATGGTCATCCAGAAGGGCAAGTTTTATATCATATTCCAGAAGTATTGGCAAATGTCGACAAACTAGATATTTCCAAGGAAACTAGACGACATTTAAGAATTATCACTTTTGTACATGATACGTTTAAAAATATAGAAGACAAAGGGAGTCCTAGAGATTGGACTAAGCACCATAGTGTGTATGCTCGAAAGTTTTTAGAAAAATTTTCCGTAGAAGATTTTTTACTAACGATTACAGAATTGCATGACGAGGCCTATTATTGCTGGCGGCTAGCAGCCCTATACAATGCCCCAGAAAAAAGCAAAAAACGCTTGGCAGCTCTACTGAGACAATTAAAAGATAAAGTGCAATTATACTATTTGTTTTTTAAATGTGATACGCAAACAGGGGATAAAATACAGACTCCCGTGCGTTGGTTTGAGCAGAAAGTGGAGGGGATAGAGGTGGTTTCTTTTTAGAAGCGAGAATTCGTTATTATTGTTGTCTTTAGCTATTTTGCATATTGTTTTTCATTAGATGGAATAGTTCTCTTTAGCGGGAGCAAATTGGATTTTTTTTTGCAAAAAAACAAACCCAATTTGCTCCCGCTAAAGAACCTATCTGCTAAATATATATTTTACCCACTTTAAGTTATACTAATAAAACAGGAACTATCCTCCAATATGGAAAAAATAAACACTTATTATCCCAATTTATCCCCAGAACAACAATCAAAATTTGAACAATTAGGACCACTCTACAAAGATTGGAATCAAAAAATTAATGTGGTTTCTCGTAAGGATATTGATAATATTTATACTCACCATATATTGCATTCCTTAGCTATTGCAGCCGTTATTCGGTTTCGGTCAGATGCAGAAGTATTGGACCTAGGAACGGGTGGGGGACTTCCAGGAATTCCATTAGCCATTTTATTTCCAAATGTACAATTTACTTTAATTGATGGCACGCTTAAAAAAATAAAAGTAGTTAAAGCAATTGTCGAAGCATTAGATTTAAAAAATGTGGAGGCCCAACAGAAGCGAGCAGAGGAATTGAAAAAGCGGAAGTTTGATTTTATCGTTACTCGTGCAGTGGCTCGTTTGCCACAGTTAGCAATGTGGGCGCAACCTTTGCTCAAACGCAAAGATGTACATCCACTACCAAATGGACTAATCGCCTTAAAAGGAGGCAATATTCATACGGAAATAAAAGAAATGCCTAAAGGACATTATACGGAAACATATCCGATTCAGGAGTTTTTTAAGGAGGCGTATTTTGAAGAAAAGTATGTGGTGTATACGCAGCCTTAGTTGGTCTTTAGCTATTAGTCTTTGGTCTTTAGTAGCAGCCTGCAAAGCCTTAGTAAATCCCACTCCACTACTCTCAGTCACCAAGCATCATGACAAAACGAAACAAACGATTTCTCTGGCTTTTTGCCATCCTT
>ENA-ORXT01005692-ORXT01005692.1-marine-metagenome-genome-assembly--contig:-NODE-5692-length-12088-cov-9.066689_pt1 | contig 12088 bp, 10 predicted proteins | sample MGYA00237868_ERZ511482 | MGnify/ENA metagenome assembly ERZ511482 | reverse complement strand
ACGTGACACCCTCGCGGCGCCCCGGAGTCAGGGGCACAAAGTAACATAAGTCGATAATCCAAGTTGGGTTTACACAACATTAGGCCCTTAAGTAGGGGCCCGCTCGAGGGGGCTACGAATCCCAGGGAAGTATTGGGATTGCGGTTTTGGTTGGTGAGCCACGAGATGATCACAAGTGGGTCGCCAACGGAACAATTTGAAATATGCGTTAGTGGGGCATATTCCCGGGGAATCTGGATCCCGGAGTGTGGGGGCCATGTGACGGACCGTCACACTACATTCTGTCTCGTCGAATCGGTCTGTTGCATTTTTCAGCGCCCGTAGTGACGAAATGAGGACAGCTCATAGTACAGTAAGTTCTCGGCCAAGTCCGTCTCGATTACAACCATTCGAGCCACGGGCGAACCCCATCGAACGAGAAATATGAACGTAGACTGCCTTGAACAGCGGGTTTACGTACCCATGAAGAATTTTCGTCACCTTGCGAGTTTTTCATTATCTGAGAAACCGGCGCACCACTGATGGACGACTTGCGCTAGTGTCTATTCCCGTGATCCTGAGCATTACTTGATCCACTTTTCGCAAACAATGGAACCTTTCGTCTTTGACGTGCACGATTTAGCGCCCTCATTTGCCCTTGAACTATACGACGGGTCAGACGGGCACGTTGCGTTCGCCTTGATTAAAAAAAAGAAGCAGAACGGACGGCAGGGAGAGTCTTTATTGAGGTGCCCCTTACGAGGATCAATTGATCCTTCAAGGATCAAAAGATTTCCGAAGGGGAATTGCCACTAGCCTTTCAGTGAGAGATCTCCGTTCCTCACCTCTCCGACCACCCTATTTCTCCAATCAAATTCGTTTTTTCACAGTGACCAAACAACAAGAACGCTTGCGAACACCATTGACGCCTACATGACTGATGCTGAAGACGTTCTGGAGTAGCGAGGTCTTGGCTGAGGAATCTCAGCAATCAGCCCAGGCCTAGGCAGTCAACTACTGCCTGACAGCCGAGCAATATGATGGGGCAACAGGCCAGAAAGCCTTGGTGGGCAAGCATGGCAAAAAATGGCGATTGACAGGGCATTTATAAGCTTCGAGTGATGTGCGCATGGTCCCTATTCGTGCTAAGGCAATCGAATGGTGAATTTCATCTTGTTCCAGATCGATGTGAATCCGACGATTTGTACTTCTGCTATTGCACAGTGGTACTGAAGCCACGTCGTCGCTGCCGATCGAGTACTGCACAGCACCAGCCCAGGAACGGTGCAAAATTGCGAACAGGGCCGTGGTGAGACCGCTTTTGCATCTGTGACGTGATACACGTCGCTTCTTTGACCTTGAGGCTGTTCGGACACCGCTTCGTTCCGATTAGATTTTCACACGTGCAACTCGAAACGGCTCTTGCTGCACTGGCCCGCCAAGTTCAGTGAGAGCCTTTCACTGTGCCACGTCACCATCCTCGTGAAAGGACAGATGCCCGATCGGACACTCTTACTTGTGACCATTGAGCTGTTACACTTGGACGGAGCAGCCAACCAAGGCTCCTCAATCACTTTAGAAACCCAGAGGAGCAGGAACACTGCCTGTTAGAGAGTTTTTGCAACGCGCGTAAGAAGCATTGTGTGAAAAGGTCGTGACAGCCCGTTTCCGGGCGGCTGACTGTGTCATTCTGTGCAGCATCCCGTCGCGGCGAATCGTCCTGTTGCTTTTTGCAGCGCCCGTAGTGACGAAGTGACGCTATTTCAGCGTCAAGTATTGCTAACCTCCAAAAATATCGGTTGCAGAGAGAAGGGAGGCAGAGCCGACGACACCTCGCAGAAAGGAAGTCGGCTTGGCTGGTCGACAGGCCACGATCAAATTACTGGCTGAGAGTTGCCGCCAGTAATCTTACAAGCCAATCATCGTGTCTTTCAAAAGTCACCCACAGCCTTTGCAACCCACAATGAGGTTTTCTGAGATTATTGGGCCGCTTGCTTGGGCCTGAAGATGGTATTGCGCTTCCCAGAAAAAATGTGGATCCTTCTGTACGAAGCAACTGATCCGCTTCAGAGCAATCGCTTGCCATTAAAGGGCTTCCGACGTCTGCGAACGCATATCCGAGAGAGTTGAGGCTGCTGCAAGGGACAGGGCCGGTGTTCCGCTCCACCCCATTAGGCCACAGGGAACGATACAAAATGAACAAGCCAGTCTTGGCCGATTTGTGATAAGATCTCAGGACAGAACGGCCGAACGAAGACTCACGAGCACAAGTGCGCAAACCCGCCGGCCCCCACTTCTGCATGAGGCGGATCTACACGACATCACAGGTTGGTGCAGCCCAAACTCGTTCATCGTGTTCTTTTCTGCTGCCCACCAGCCAGGTTCCGAACCTGTGATTGGCTCGTGCAAGTCAATCAATGGAGAAACCTGCACCAGCTGGACTGAGCCTTGTCCCAACGCATGCATCAGGTGGACATCTGCGCTCAGTGGGTGTGCCCAAGCGCAATGATCAACGACTAGCCGTGGAGCCATCTCCGTTGCATCTCAGGCCTGTGGACCAGCGCATTTGCTTGACATCTACTGTTGTGGAGACGGTGTCGCTGCTACGGTCCAAGACGGGCGCCGCGCCCGGCGTCCGTCACATTCTCTGCGCCATTCAAAGCTGCCTGTGACGATCTGGCAGACAGTCCCCAAAACTGCAGCTTGCTGTCTGCCACGCTGCAATACCGGCAAAAAAGGAGCCCATCCTCGGACCACAGACCACTGGGGTCCACGAGCTCGTGCTTTTCTCGTTCCCGCCCCCTTCATGCAGATGCGCATTCCATGGCATTTTCCGGCCCGATCGCCGGCTAGCCTCGGAGCTACAGCCGGTGAGCGATGCGGCCATTCCCCAAAGTTGACATTGCAGCCCTCAGTTGCAGATTGAAACACTTGCGCAGTGCACTGGATGGTTCAGCCCACGCCCCCCTCATTCCCAGATCAGCATTCCATGGTATTTTCTGGCACAGTCGGCGCCCTAGGTCGGGAGGGCACGGTCAGGTGGGGTGGAGAAAACCGCAGGTTGAGTAGGATAGTGAGATTGGGCAACATCGGCGAGCCGGCTGCCGCTGGCTCGGCTTCATGAAGCACCCCTCGCACTGTTGGCCCCCCTCTTTGCGTTCATAAAACACGTCGTATCTCGCAGAGTGGCTCCCGTTTGAACAGAAGGAACAGCTTGTAGCCGGGTGAACAGACACAGAAGCTTGACATGAGGCGCGCTGCAGCTGACTGCTCCTCTCCATCAGGACTGTGCAGCCGAGCCGCGAGAGATGTGGCGTGCCCGTAGTCTCGCGCGTCAGCCCTGACCCGCGCACTCAACCTTACGGCATTTTGCTGCCCCCTCGCACGCCGAAGTCTCTCGTGCACCAACTGCTCATTTCGTTGTGAGCATGTGGTGCTCCCGCCACGACCACCCTCGTGTACCTTGTTGTTGCCATCTTCGGCTCCTGCCGAGCTGAAACCAGACAGGGAGGTGGCCCACGTGTGGCAACAACTCGGGGCGTTGCTCCGCGCGAGCCTCCCATCGGGCACCTCTGCCGTCCCTTTTCAATCCGCCTGCAGAATTGGCACAGTTGTGGCGCAGCTTGTCGTTGGCATCGCGCACTTCATCGTGAGTTGTTCTTTGTCGGTTCCACGACGCACAGCACGCTCTGACCGCGCTGATCTCTCCTCTCTCCTCCACCGTGTCCCCCCCCCGTTTCCCCCCCCCTCTTCGCCATCGTCGCTCCTCCCTCTCACTTCCCGGCCCGGCAATGGCGCGGGAGACACTCCTCGCCTCCCGCTACCCGGACGTGCCGGCCGTTTCGGCCGTGTTCAAGCTGGGATCGGTGGATGCGGACATCATTCCGGCCATGCGATCGCACTTGTTGCGGCCATGGTGTTTGCGAGTGCGTGTTTTTGAGGTCGAGAAAAGTGCGCGACGCTGGTCCGTGTGCGCCGTCACTGTCGGAGGTGCCGGTGCGCCCTGTGACGTTTTCTCTCCTCCCCCCGCTCCACGGCAACTGCTGTTGTTTGGCAGTTACCTATGCGTTTTCCTTCCTATGGGGGAGACATTGGTGGAATTGGATGAGTCTCCGAGCACCTGTGGCTTCTTTACGGCCATGAGCAGGACCTCGATTCGTGTTGAAGTACGGCGGCTCGACCTCATGCATCAATCTTCTAGCAGGAAGCTGCAGCAGATTGACGTCAAGGCGCACACAGTCGTGGCAGTAGGGGTCTTATTTGCTCGAGGCCAGAAGCGGATGCTTGAGAACGATGGTACCGCCCAGCGAGCGTCAGTTATGCGGCCAGTGGCGGCCGCTGGGTGCATGGGGGGTGCTCCAGGTGGTTTGCACTCGGCGAGGGATACAAATGATGCTGGTCGGCAATGTAGCATATCTCCACCCGCAATTGGCAAATTGCCACCGGTAGCCCCCTTGACTGGCCAAAGCCCACGTACTGCGCGAATTGGCCTGTGGCATGCCCTTTGGGGGGTTACTTCAAGATTAATCATTTTTTTTTTTCGTTTGCTTGCCTGTCTTATCTGTCTGCCGGCACAACCTCCCGGTGGTCGTCACGGGCGAAGCCAATGAACAGCGGCACATCATGGGCCTGCTCCAGCGCCTTCCGAGACATGGCGCGACAGGCGGGGGGTGGCTGGGGGGTTGGGGGAGGCAAGGCACAGCGCGACGATAGAGAACTCACGATGGCGGAGAGCAGAGAGGGTCATGCGATAACGTGCCGGACGAATGCAATGGGATAGCCCCGTGCAGGCAGCACGCAAGCAGCGACGAAGCTCACGCGGACACGTCTTCTCAGTGGGGCGGTACTGGATGCAGGAAGCGGCAAAGGGCGGTCTTCTTACGGTTTGCCATGATCCCACCGGTGGCGCGAAGCAGTTCGAGGAAGATTGGATGACGGAGGAATTTCAACGGCTTCTTTGCTGTGCAGGAATCTTCTGTGCAATGTTGCTTCTGTCGCAATCTTGTCCTCTCCGGCTACGTACAGCAGGCGAACGAACAACAGTCCCCGCCAATGAAGAGCTCGAATGCGGAGAGGCAGCCAATGAGAGGTTGTTACTCGGTCGTCTTGCCATCTCGTGCTGAGAACAAATTTGAAAAGAGAGCAATACATGTGGCGCCTTACGGTGGGATTCTCATTGTTACTACGGTCAATCAGATATATGGCCACTGCAGGGTTTGTACCAATGTTATTTTACACGGGCATCTTCCCGTACAGGGCCGTCAAGCTCGATTGTGAAAGTCTATGCGGATTATTCAATAACGAATCTCTCGATCAGATCCTGATATTCAGTCAGATCGACTTGCAGACGGTTTCAAAGGACGGATCTCGATGAGCGCAGGCAAACGGTGTGTCTCACTCCAGAATGACGTTTTCTCACGCATTGAGGGATTTAACGAAGGGCCCCACATATACTTCACGTAGTCGCCCGTTATCGGTCAGGTTCCAGTCTCTTGGGCGCCCCAAGAGCCTACATGGGCTGTGCATACGCGAAGGTCATTTTTCCTTGGGTTCGACAAAGGTCAGTCGGTCTGCGCCACCCTCACTGGTGCCAAGAAAACATGTCAGCTGGTGCGGCAGAGCTCTTGTCAATACCGACATCACTGCCACAAAAAAACGAAGGGCACTTGTAAAACAATGAGAAGCAAAAGACAGACAAACAGTAGTCTCTTCGACAACAAACAGGCAGCCCCACACCAACAACGTACAAGCGTCCATAGAAAACGCCCAGCTGCACAGCGAAACACGTCCTGGGATTCACTGACGGGCGACTGACGCCACTCTGGCGCACCGTACACCGCGGAAGGCGGCGAACAGGCGGCCACGAGCGTCGCCGCCACCGCTGCCGCCGCCGCCATCCTCGCTTCGGCCGCAGCGACAGGCGAAGGGGCACTGACGGCTGCCAAGGTCGCTTTAATCCTACCCGCAGCAGCGGGCGTCGGCGCTCTGCTTGTAGCTCAAAGCGTCGCCGCCGCCGCCGCCTACCGGATGTGGCGAGCGGTAGCCCCCGACGCCCTGCCGACGACGTCGCTGCCGCCGCCGCAACGGTCATCGACAGCGCCAAGCCGCAGCAGCGGGCCGCGTCGCTGCCCGCCGCCAGCACCGGCGCAATCGCCGTCGCCGCCACCGTTGCCGTCGCCGTCACCACCGTCTTCCCGCAGCAACGGGCGGCGGCATTGCCCGCCGCTAATAGCGTTGCTGCAGCAACAGATTTGGATGTTTCTGCCGCACTTTCCGCTTCGTTGAGAGGCGGTCCACCGGCGGTGGCCAACGGCGTCGCTACTGCTGCCTCCTCTGCCGTCTGCCGCGCACGCACAGCATCAGCAAGCGGCGGCGCGCTGGCCACCAACAATGGCATCGCTGCCGCCGCGGAGGCGGCCGAACTAGCCACAGCAGCAGGCGGCGCCGCAGTGCCCGCCGCCAACCACATCGCCACCGCCACGGTCGCCTCATCTTTACCCGCAGCCGACGCTGGCGGACCAAGGCCCGAGCCTATCGGCGTCGCGGCCGCCGCTATCGCCCCCGCACGTCCAGAAGCAGAGAGTGGTGGTGCGGTGCCCACCGCCGACGGCATTGCCGCCGCTGCTGTTGCCCCAGCACTACCTGCAGCGGTCGGTGGCGCAGAACGGCAAGGCGCTAACAACTTCGCGGCCCCCGCCTACGACGACACGCTCAGGTTACCCCGCCCAGTTGGGGGGAGGGCGAGCCAAACCGTGTCGCCGGGTAGTCCTGTCGGGGAATACCCGCCCCGGAAGAAAAGCCCGAAGAGCACACACGCACGGCGTCGACCGGGGGAACGCGCCCCGAGCGACAAACACGAGTTTTGTGACCGGAAGTTTACTCGCCCGCGTCTAGGGTCTCGAGGCGTCACTCACGCCTCACCCTCTTATCCCATCCGCTCCCCTCGGACCCTCGGAGAACCCTCCTCTGATACCCTCAAAGGACCCTCGGAAAACCGTCCTCAGATACCCTGAAAGGACCCTCGGAAAACCCTCCTCAGACACCGTTAGAGGACCCCCGGAAAACCCTCCCCTCAGGGCGCACGGGGCCCATAACCCGGAGGACGGCCGAAGCTTCGAATACCGCCTTGCGTAGAGGCGGGGGAAGGGTGCTTCGTGACATTCTCGCGGCGCCTCGGGGTCAGGGGCGCGGAGTAGCATAAGTCGATAATCCAAGTCGGGTCTACACAACATTAGGCCCTGAAGTAGGGGCCCGCTCGGGGGGGTTACGAATCTCAGAGAAGTATTGGGATTGCGGTTGTGGTTGGTGAGCCACGAGGTGATCACAAGTGGGTCGACAACGGAACAGTTTGAATTATGTGGTAGTGGGGCATTTTTCCAGGGAAACTTGTTCCCCAAGTGTGGGGGCCATGTGACGGACCGTCACACCGCTGTCGCCCCGAATCAACCAATAGTAGTGCGAGGTGGCGCCCTAGCTGCAGCTAACAGTGGCGCCGCCGCCGTCGTCGCCGCCCAACGACGCGCAGCAGCAGGCGGCGGTGCTCGAGCAGCAGCCGAAGCCACCGCCGTTGCTGCCGCTGCCGCCGCCGCCGCTCGGCCAGCCCTACCCACAGTACCAGAGCGCGGCGAATTGAACGCCGCCGTCGCCGCCATCGCAGCCGCGCCTGCCATCCTACCCGCCTGGTTTGCCTTGGCCACCCGGCGCTTGGCGAGCCTGTTCCGCCGCGCGAGCGCGGTCGGCGGGAGGGCTTGAAAGAGATACGCCGCGTCTATTGCGGTCGAGCCGCTCGAACGAAAATCAGATCCTAACCCGCCCCGAGCCGCACGAGCGCGACCACGTCCGCAAACATGGGCACCTCGGCCGCGGCCTGTTTGCTCGGCAGGCTCGCGAGAGCCGCGAGGATGAGCACACGGGGGGGCCATTGCCGCAGCAGATGGCGCCATGCTTTGTGTTGGCATCAAAGAGTGTAGCGACGCCGAACTGGTGCCAAGAGGAGAGCTACGGCCAGCGCTTACACCCGCTTCGGCGTCACCAGTTGTAGATGACGCGGGGAAGAGAAATTCTGCGGCCGTCGAGTCGCGGACAGCTTCATTTCGCTCAAACGCCTCTGACGTTGAGGCTCCTGCGGCTGCTGCACGCGCTTGCACGGCACCACCATTGTCTTCCTCTACTGCTGCCGCCCCGCCATCCGATGCTTCTGAGTTCACATTGTCCCGCCGCACGCCACGACCGACTTGAACGACACGGCCGACAATGGGAAACAGCCCAGGGTCCATAACGCCAGCAATTGTGCCGCACACAATCTCCGTCAGGATGCCCGAAAAAGTCGGCTCTTGGACAGGCACTGGCAGCAACAGAGCGAAAACGCCAATCGGGGGCCGCCTGGCCATGTTGGTCAGGCTCACGACAACGGCGTCGTTCTCAATCTCACTCATCTTGAACACCGGCAACCACCCGAACGATGTTGTGTGGAGCCGCCCCTTGAGGCCGAGCAGCTCAACTTGGAACGCCCAACTTGAGCGGCGCGTCAGGACAGTCGTGTCCCCCGACAATGTTACCAGTGTCCCGCTAGGTGCCGCCACCTTCGTGTCGCTCTTGTAGGAGGGCCACCAGGTGCACTTGAATAGCGACGAAAGATATTTCATCTTGCGCTCCGACGACGGCGTTCCGCCTTCCTGATGCTGCGCCGTGTTGGACGTTCTTGGGCCACTCGATTGGGCGGCCTTGGAGGGTGACTGGCACGGCGACGAGGGGCGGGACACATTTTCTTTGGTCGCGAGAAACAAACGAGCTGCGTTCTGTACAGCAAGCACCAACGAGTTATCCACTACCGAGGCGCCCGCTTCGCCTTCCTTGTTGACAGTCTGGCCGTCGTCGACCTCCACCGCGTTGGCGGCTGCGGCGCCCGCGCCGCCCATGTTGTTCACCGCCCCGCCGTCATTGACCTCCACCGCGTTTGCGGCCGCGGCGCTCGCGCCTCCCGTGTTCTTGGCGGCCTCGCCGTCGTCGACCTGCATCGCGTCGGCAGCTTCGGCGCCGCCGCAGGCCGGGTCTTTTCCCGAGTAGCTAAGGCCTTTTTTGCCCGACCGATGGCCCGTTGCCGGGAGATAGTTCGACTGCTCCTCGCCGTCGTCGCCCATCTTCTCGACGGTGGCGGTGGAGTAGTGTGTTGTAGAGACGCGCTGGTACAGCGCCAGCAGGGCGCAACTTGCCACCTTCCGAGCCTGCACCGCGGGATTCGCAACCGTGTCAATGGCAGCAATTAGATTTCGAACCGTCGCTGGCGGCGTGGGAGAGGGAAATCCAATTAGAAGTAGAGCGAGCAGTCGGCCGCACGAGGGGGGGTCCACCACGCCAATCATCTTCCACAGGGTCCCGGGAGGCGCTTCTACCCGTCCAAAGCGCAGCTAATTGCGCGACGAACATGTCGGCGTCGTGATGCCGCCAGATATACCGAAATAGGGCGTCGATCATGCACGACGTCACCGGTCTCTCATGTTGAATAGACCGAGTTCTTCAAAGACAGTCAGCCAATACACCTCATCGGCGTCAGGATCGTGGTCGGGAGCTGACGCCCGGCTCAGCACAGCATGTGCGGTATTAATAACGTTGGTGCAATTTTCAGTGTACTGAGACCGACCGTAGGCAACCAATAAAGCGAGTTCTATCGCCGTCGCGGCGAGTAAGAAAGACCTTTTATTGAAAGGAATCCGATAGGAGGCTAGGTGGTGCCCACGACGGTGACCCCGGACCCATGGTTATTTAATATAAACGAGGGCACTGGTCGGTCGACCGTCCGATCGCAAGCGATCGTAATGAGTGCCGGCAGACAGAGAAGACAGGCAAGCAAACAAACAATAAAAAATAAACAATGCGGAACTAACCCCCCAAACGGCGTGCCACAGGCCAATCCCCACAATACATGGGCGTTGGCCCGTCAAGGGGGCTACTTAAGGCCAATTGCAAATTGGGAGCAGATATATGCTACATACCTCCAGCGCGAGATTCCAACAGTCCCGGTGAGATCCGAGGTTGGTGAAACCCGTTTGGGCGATCGCGGCCTATTACGGGCCCGCGCGAGCGTAACCGCCCAGGCGGCGGGAGTCGTGGGGGGGCGCCGCCCAGCCCCGATCGGGGGGAGGTGGCGGTTTGCCTTCGCGGGTCGCGACCGTCCGGCCACGCACGCGCGTGCGTGTGTGGCGAGCAGCTTGCGCTGCTGGTCAGATCGACGCTTACGCGTAAGCGCGCCAGCGCAGGCCGTTATGCGTCGGTGTGTGGGCCAGGCAGCCGTTTGCGGGGTGACGAGCGTCGGGGTTAAGACCCGTCGGTGTGCGGGTGCGTTGTGCAGCCCGTGCTGGGGTGACCGTCGTCGACGCATGGAGGCGCTTACTTCATCGGGGTTTGACTACCCCGGCGACAAGGCGAAGGCCGGGACGCGGGTCCGTGTTGCCGAAGGTGGAGGGGAGAAGGTACCCTGAAACCGGTCACCACCGTGTCGTGTGCGGGTCCGCGTTGTGCAGCACGTGCTGGGTGACCGTCGTAGATGCCGGGTGGCGCCTACTTCGTCGGGGTTTGACTACCCCGGCGACAAGGCGAATGCCGGGACGCGGGTCCGTGTTTGTCGGCGCGGGTCCATCCCGTGTCTTCGTGCTCGTGCACAGGTTGAGGCCCAACGGCATTGCTTGAGTGGGGGTGCTCTACCGCGAGGTGGCAAGCCGCGAGGTTACGGACCCGGTGAGTGTGGGCGAGGGGTTGGGGGAGGGGGGCGGCGCGCCCGGCGGCGGAGCTCAAGGGCGGCAAGTCGGCAAGGGCGGCAAGGCCGGTGGCTTCGCGCAAGGGCGGCAGGTCGGCAAGGGCGGCAAGCCGGGTGGCGGCGCGCAAGGGCGGCAAGGCCGGCAAGGCCGGCGGCGAGGGCGACGAGCCGGTTGGCGCCGGTGGCCAGCCCGGCAGCTAAGCGCGGCGGCGGCAAGGGCGGCAAGGCAGGAGAGCCCGGCGGCGGGGGCGACGACGACAAGGGCGGTGAGGCCGGCAACGCTAGTGGTTTGCCTTGCGGCGCGTGCGGGTTGGCGGGCGGCGCGGCGGCAACTGCCGGCGGCGCGGGCGATTTGCCTTGCGGCGCGCCGACGACGGCCGGAGGCGCGAGCTATTTGCCTTGCGGCTACGTACGGGGGAGAGAAGGGTTCGCACGCGGGTACCAGCATGGCGGACAAGGCAGCGATGGCGGTTGACGGTGGCAACGCCAACGGCGAGGCGCCCGTGGCTCACGCCGTGGAGGGTGACGGACCCGATGTTGAACGGTCCACCGACCCGGAGATGCTTCGTCAGTTTAGGCCTAGCGGCATGTTCTATGCCCATGTTGGCCTAACCGGGGTGATTGACAGGGTTCCGGTCATCGCTGACCAAGGTCTGTATGACATTTGCATTCGAAACCGCGCTCGCGCGCACACTCGGCGTCTTCACGCGCCGTACGAGGCCCTGCCGGGATTCGTCGACGTGTTGGCCGAGAACGGCTCGCCCAGCCATGCTGATGACCGCGTGGCCGAGGTCCACGGGGATCCGTTCTTTGGGAACCCGGGGCCACATCGCCGTATATACGAGGTCATGTCGTTTTGCAACGAAGTTATCCGGTACCAAGTGCCCTTGCACCCTTTCATTCGTTTGGTGTACACCAACGCCTTGTTGTTTCTCGTTCGGGGACCGAGACCTTCGAGACGGCAGCCAACTAGTTTCGCCGCCTGTTGCAGAACAAGCCGAAGGCCGTCTTGCTCGGGCTCTCGGTGGCCACGGACCTCGCGGTCCCGGTTGGCCACGAGGCCGGTTTGGCGGAGTACCTGGACCAGCTTACGCTGGTGGTGGCGGAGGAGTGTGGTATCAACAACGTTAGTTCAATTACCAGTGTACTGATACCGACCATAGCCAAGCAATAAAGCGAGTTCTATCGCCGTCGCGGCAAGGAAGAACGACCTTTTGTTGAAGGACATCCGATGGGGAGCCGGGTGGGGCCCACAACGGCGACCCCGGACCCAAGGTGATTTAATACAAACAACGGCACTGGTCGATCGACCATCCGATCAAGCGATCGTAATGAGTGCCGGCAGACAGATAAGAC
>ENA-ORXT01005691-ORXT01005691.1-marine-metagenome-genome-assembly--contig:-NODE-5691-length-12089-cov-9.136197_pt1 | contig 12089 bp, 11 predicted proteins | sample MGYA00237868_ERZ511482 | MGnify/ENA metagenome assembly ERZ511482 | reverse complement strand
CCAAAGCGAAAAGTTCAAACAAGTAGTAGGGGGGTTGGGAAAACCACTGGGGAAAAGCCCCGCCCCCGACCGAATCCAATCTCCCCGAGATCTGGACAGGTCATTCCCTTGCTCGCCCGGATCGGGATACTTGGGGACTGCCCCCGGGAGTGTGCTGTCCACAGCTGAGGGGCCACGCCCCTTCCAACTGTGGGACCCCCGACCGCCACAGGTGTCAGGCTCATGCCAATCACGGCCTGGACGAGCACATATGTCGCCAGCAGCGCCTCTGTCGCAGAGGCGAAAAGTGGAGAACGACCAATCCTTTTGGGCTGTTCGCCGCTGCTCAGGACGATACGGCCTCATGGCCGAGAGGGGTCTGGCTCCAAAGCGAGGCCGTTGTCCGGAAGTCAGAGTCGTACCGCGGCATCAGCCCCTCCAGGCGGTTTCGCTGCACGTCCGTCGTTTGAGGCTTCGTCGTGGGTGTAGAAACATGGCTGCTGTGTCGGCTGCGGGCTCTGTCATTGACTTAGAAAGTTGTACGGGCGCACCTCACCTGGCCAAGTAGTGGTCCGCTCAGTTCAGGCAGACAGGTAGACGGTTGGTCGCAGCGACGACGCTTGGCTTGGCAAAGTGTCCCGATAGACGTCAATAGCGGCGTAATTTGATCCTCTTGTGGTCTTCTCCAGCCTCCATCTCAGCTCGTCAACGGGCTCGCTGTGTCCCACAGAGAGGATCCTCTCCCGAGAAAAGATCTATCGTAGAGAGGTGATGGCTTGACAGGATGAATGGTGCGGGGCATACCGAAGGGGCGAAAGTACTTTTCCTGCTCACGCGAGCGGACGTAGCCTGAGCGCGGGCCCAGAGGCATTTTCAGGGCGTCATCTCACATGTAAATGGTGTGAGAATCGTCGATTTCCGGATGGCTACAATTACCCGCCGGTTGTCAGAATTGCCCGCCAGACAGATGCAGTGCGTTCTCGATATGAGAGAATCATTAACAAGGGAATATGGGTCGCAAGTTCCCATTCCAGTCCGTGTAGGCCGCTTGTGTTCATATTCAGCTGAATCAGCTGCCTCTTGTAACAAAAACGCACTGTAGTAGAGAGCGGCTACTTCGGATCGAACCTCCCAAATTTCTCTACATGCCCTTGTGTAGCACCACCCGGTCCGGGACGGCGCCGGGGCACCGCGCGCGGGGAGCCCGGGTAGGGCGGACACGGTCCCCACCGGCACAAGGGCTTGGTGTCCCACCGGGGCACGATCTTTGCGCGCACACTGGGTGTTTGGCCTCGCGGCGCGTGCCACCCGGCCTGGCGGCGCAAAGTCGGGATCGGCTGGCCCGCGCGGGGCTGCGGTCATGTAGGGCTGCGAGCAATCTTGCGTGGCCGCGCCACCGGCCGCCACGTCAAACAGGGGCATCCGGCCCCAATTCCCCCTTGTCTGTCCATACTGCATCGGCGGACTTGTTTGGTATTTGCGATTAGTCGTATTGGTTGGTCGGCGGCGGGAGCCATTTCCCATCAGAAGAACAGGGCCCATTCAACGGCTTCCGCTCTTTCCCTACAAAGGGCTATGACAATGGAAGGCACCGCTGTTGCCGGCAAGTAAACCGTGACTTCTGTACCTTCGGCGGCCCCTCTTCCCGGATAGGGTGATGCAACAGGAGGCACGCTCTTAGGATGGCGGAGATTGGATACTTTTGTTATCGGGACCGTAGCTCGGGGGTTGTGCTACACCTTCGGCCGGCGTCGAGACGTCACCCTGCAGCATCTGGCAGCCACCAGTCGACGTACGACTTTCATCTTCACACCCTACGATCCCCGCCTCCCTCCTCCTGTGTTCTTTTCTCTTCTTCTTTCCACCCCTTCTGTCCATAATACCCCTCGTTTCTAAACCGCATCGCGTGCTTCGACACTAGGGCCGTGCGCCACGCCGCCACAGTCCCGAACGAGGCATGGAATTATCGGACGCGCAGCCTGTGGCCAGTCACGTTATTGCTCCTGGCGCGCGGGTGAGCGCCTGGTTGAAGGTCAGCATTGAGCGTACGCCCAGCAAGAGTTCTATTCGTGGGCGGAGCTGGTCGTCTAAGACCAATATCAACAAAAAGAAGACCGTGGGATCATCTAGTGGCTTATGATTGTGAATACAGTGGACGCGACGTTTCGTCTATTATGGCTGACCTGAGCTCGGCATCAGTGGCACAGTCTACTGTAACACGACCCGAGTCGGCGTCTCAGATCCGCCACTGGCGCCTCTTTTGGACACAGGCGATGTGCGAGGCGTGTCATCTTCGTGGATTCCTTGATACGCCGGCGTGGACGGCTGCGCTAGGAGCCATTTGTGGTGGTCGGTTTGCAGGACCAGGTCACCCGCGGGTGCTGGCGTTGACCCTTGTGCCTGTGGTGTCGGTCAAGTCCGATGAGCGTGCGGTGGGCCGTATCCATTTTGCGACATCCGCGGCTGTGTCTATGGACAGTGTCACAATCAACCATGAAAAGGTCCACAACCTCGTGGCTTACACTCCGCAGGCGTCGCTGCGCGCCGCCGGGCGACTGGGAGCCGAGTCGCCGACGAGGGAAAATCTCCTTGGCGCCCTGAAAGAGTCCCTTAACCAACCCATTTGTGCAGCCGCACGCCGCAGGAGCAGTGCTGGTGTTGGCACCCCCGGCCAGATCCCGCGCTGGCGCCGACTTTGCAAAGGGCCTACGCCTTTCGTTCTCTCAGACTCACCGAGCACGATACTCCGCGCTTGGAACAATGGAGCAGCTGACGGTACTTTCGCTTTTTGAATACGGCTGTGCCGCTCATTCCGGGAGCCTGGTCGTTCAATCCGCCTTGTGGCCAAACCAGTACTCAGCGCATTTGCGGCAGGCCATACGTGCGACCGACTTCTTCGCGCTGTGCAGCTGTGCACGTGCCTTACACGCGTCAACAGTGGTGTTGCTGTCACAACCAGGGCGACGAATTGGATGCCCCAAAGCGTACAGTTACGTCAGGTGGGCGGGGGATGCCGTCTTATTCTCGGCTGATGAAGACGATCCTTCCGCGTTGCGTCATACGGTCTATCTTGTGCCGACACTGGGAGCCCCTTCCTCGTCCCTGCATGTATGATAGACGCCATCCAGCCCACTAGTAGAGCCGCCATAGGAAAATCCATTCTCTTCTTCCACTTCTTGACGATAGCGGTCGCTTTGCTCGCGGCTGAGGCGGCCCTTCTATCATCCTGCGCGCGCATGTTCTCCACATGTCCAAATCTGATGGTGGCACATTCGCTTTACTTGGACGGATTCGGCGGTCCCGCACAAGGGCGAGTGGCTGTAGGGCTGTGGTCCTCCCGGGACAAGTAGGAGGAGCGGGGGCTGCCAGGTTGGTGCGATGCGGCCATCGCTTCATTGGCGGGCTGAGAACCCTTGCTGGCAGCGCGGCTCCGGACGTACTTGAGCGGGTTCATGGCCTCTGCGGCTGATCCCACTCATGCAGAGACTTGGACGAGGCTCCATCCGCTGACATGATGGCGGCTGTGCGGCGAGCGCTTTACATTACGGCATCTAATTTGCTTGAGTCCTATTCTTCTCCGTCGTTGGCAGCCGGCGGTGAGCGGGCTTTCACGCGCCTTCGCCAAGTGCTCACCCCCAGGCGCAATCTTCTGTCCCCCGGTTTGGTAGATAAACTCACCCGCATTGCACTCAACGCCGCCCAACTTAGCCGCCCGGACCCTGTCAATAAATCTTCACGTTCCCGCACGAATCTGAAGCTACGCGTTTTCTTCTTTCCTGGGGGTGGCGGTGAAGGGGCCGAAGAAGATGGGGGCGATGCAAGTGGATGGCGGCAGCATTTAATCTCTTGTCGCGTCCGGTCGGGAAGGCCTTCCAGTGAATGACCGGAACGGCATTCGGATAATGCCTTCTTCGCAAATGTTCGTTCGAGACGATGAAGTCACTACACTCACGGAGGCGATCGCCGCTGCCATGGCGGTCATTTGTTCATCCATCCTTGTGAAGTTGGCTTTCAAGAATCAGCTGTCATGCCAAGACGAGAACCTCCGGCGCTACATTTTGCTCTTGCCTGTTTATATGCTGGAACAGCTCGACGCAATGGTGACCGTGACCGCCACCCGTGTGGCAGAATTTGTCAAGAAGGACACGGAGGAGGATGCAGAAAATCTTGAAATATGATGCCGACCGCTCGCGGAAGACCACTATCCAGAGGGACAACAATTGCAAGGCGTACAAAAGAGAAGTCTGTTGAATGTCACGCAGGAGGTCGTTTCATCTCTTGGGGGCTACACGGAATGCCTGTATTGTCCAAGGAACACCGGCATGTATACACTCATGGCACAGAATACTTCCGCGTGTGATGTGAAGTTCTTCGGAGTTGTTGTGATATGGCTAGTCCTGGTGAGTCTGTGGAGGAGGAGGACTATACATCTGCTGCTATTTATCGTTTGTGCCTGCGTCAGTTTCCGAACTTGTCTGTCGCTGCATGAAGTTGGCTCATGTGCCCTCGCGTTAGACCACGCCATACGCTCAGACGAGCTCGACTTGGTGAAGAGACCGTTGTGTTGTATTCGATCCCTCCCCGATGACAAAAGTCGTACCGCGAGCCGCTGACCGAACGTCTGCGCTGTCCGCTTCGGAATTCTAAACTTTGAGGAAAAACGAGTCTCTGCTATGGCTGCAAGTTGGCCGGGCTGTCGGCGCGGTGTTGGACCCGTCGCGGCGATGCATCATCTTTAGACGCTGCCAGTCGGCAAGGTTGGTCAGCTTCCCAGTGCAGCATCCGGCGTGCTAACGTGCCCTAGGGTTCTTCTTCATCTTACGGGAGTCATTGCGCCGCTTGGAGCCGGCGGCACACGCTCACTAGCGCGTGGTGGTCGGCCCCGTCGGCTGTGAGTCGGCCACGCTGGTCAGCTATCTGGTGAAGCACGCGGCATGCTTTCGTTCCCCCATGTCCTGCAAATGGTGGTTGTCACTGCTCCAGTTGCGGCCGGTTTCACATGCTCTCTAGCGCGCATTGATCGGTTACGCAGACCACCGACGGAACGTTCATCACATCGCAAGCGAGGCTTTATTGATTTTGTAGTGCTTAATCCCAGGGCATGTCTGACATGGCATTGATGGCTGCATGACGAAGGGGCCAGGCGCTTTGGACTCGTCACAATGTGTTCTATACTTCACAGAGAAATGCTAACCTCTCTGGCCAGCTCGCGTGTGTCTTTTGTTTAGCAGCAACAGCAACATCGATTTTCCACCATCAGCGGGGCCCGCAACCATCCAAAGAGTTACCTGCTGACGAATTTTCCATCGATACATCGCCCGTTGTCGCGCCTTCAACATATCTAGTACGTTCCACTCGTCAGAGGTAAGACTGGATGAACCACGCCTTGGCAGATCCCCGAGAGGAGCAGTTATGGCCACTTCGTCGATCCGGCTCTAGACCCTTTCTCGATACTGCTCTGTGTAAGGCCAATTTAGTTCGCACAGAACTGTACAGGGCACAGACAGATCCCGCCACACTTGCGTCCCAGAAAACACAGTAGAGGTGCCCGTAGTGCCACGACGCAGCCAGGTACTGTATCTCGCAGACCGTTGATGCATAGCAGCTGTGCTTTCGCTGTGTGCGTCGAGAAAGCGCATGACCATGACGATTGACATACATACTTGCTGCGTCTGAGCTGTTGTTGAAAGCTCACCAAAAGGGGTCACTGTACGCATACTGAGCTCTTCTATCATCTCTGGCGATTATGCTGCGGCTCAGCGGGTTTCTTGAAGGTGCTCTGTTGGTATGGGTATTGTGCAACCGCGGGACAGTGCGGCATTGGGCCCAGTTGTCTCGAACATTGGATTGACGGGGGAATGACCCAGCGCTAAATGTGTTGAATTTAGCAGGCCGTGACAAATCGGCGAAGGCGGAAAATCTTGATGACGAACAACACTTGGCCGGCACAATCAGACCGACACGTGCTGCAATTGGTTCATGTCAATTGAGCCGGAGATGTCCCGAACAAGGTTCCCCAATTCAGTAGGTGTCGCGTTCTCCGGAAAATCAGGATTGTCGTCGAGGAAGTGGAACACCCGCTGCAGCGTCACGGCCAGCAGAGCATCCACTGCCTGGCTGTCTGGCGCCACCCGCGGCGTCTGACGCACCACGAAGTGCGACCGCTCGGCGGAGGCATCGTGGTCCCGGACCTTGACAGCCAGCCCCCCGCTGACCGCGTCCCCATTGTCAGCATCGTCGTCATCCTCAGGCCCAGTCCGGTACGGGCTGCGCTCGGGGGACGACTCGGGAGAGGGCGGTGGTAGGATCCACGTCTTGTTGGCCCCAAAGCTGATCGAGCGCCGCTGCGCCTGTGGCGGCGTAGGGCGACTGTTGTCACGCAAAACGCCCCGAGTAGCCTCACGCAACTTGTCGTACCGGTGCATCTCCGAGTCCCCAGTGATTGCGTCGTACACGCTGCCTCCAATAACTTGGGGAGCCAGAGGATCACGAGCACGCTTCCCCTCGCAATGGGGGGGCGGCGCAGGGCGGACGGGCGCCTCCGCGGCAGGCTGGTCCCCCCCAACCGACTGGCTGGGCTGGGCCTGAGGGCGCGGGGATGATGGCGCTCGTTGAGAAATCGGCTGGCGGGGGGATAACAGCGCTCGCTGGGATGCCGACCGACGAGGAGGAGACAATGGCTGGCCCTGCCTGCCGGAGGATGACTCCGATCTGCGTGGCAGGAGCAGCCCCGTCGACCGAGTGCTGGGTAACGCCCGAGGCGAGTTGGCCGCAGAGGGCGCGGGTGCCGGCGCGGTGGCAGGGGCGGGCGCCGGGTGCGTCGGCGGCCTGGCCTCCACAGCAGCGCGCTCAACCGCTTCGGCAGGTGCGCCGCCGCCGGCCTCGGCCGACCCGTCGGTCGTCCCGTTGGCCGCGCCGCCAGTCGACCCGTTGGCCGTCCCGCCAATCGACCCGTTGACCAACCCGTTGGCCGACACGTTCGCCAGCCCGTTAGCCGAGCCGTTGGCCACTAGCCCCCGTCCGGTGTTGACGTCGGCCTGGGTCAATGGCTTGCCCACGCCGGCAAAGACCGATAGTCCATTGCTTGCCGACAACTGCAGCGGGCTCGTGGGCAACGCTGACTTCGAGGGGGGTGCGGGCTCGGTGACAATGGGTTGCACGCCGAGAGAGGGGCCGAACACGGACCCCGTTTGGGGGGACGGAGTCGGCGCGACGGTCGACTGGACGGCTGAGCCGGCGTTGTGCACCAGCACGGTCTCGTCCATCGAGTCTTGCGCGTCGGCAGAGACGCCCGCCTCCTTGTTGTTCACTTGCACGTCGGGCAGCACAGACGGGGGGCTCGACGCGCCCGCGGTCCCGTCGGCCGAGGTCGGCGGCGGGTTGGTGCTGGGCGATTCTGTCATGCCCGCCCTCATGTGCATGTACAGGTCCTTGGCGGCGGAGCGGCATGCGCTGCGGCGCTCGCCAACCTCCGGGACTTCCCCAACACCGGATGCATCAGGAGGCGGCGGGTGGGCCAACTCCGCCCTTACGGTCTTCATCAACTTGCCAAGCTCCAGGCAAACCGACCGCCCACGCTACACCAGCCGCCGGCCAGAGTGGGAGGAGAAAGTGCGAAGACAAATGCCATGGTTAGCAACACGGAACGAGAAACGGAGAGTGATAGAGCGCGGAAACGACGGCGGTCGAGCTCCACGACTGCAGCAGCAATGGGTAAAAATATAACAGAGGCAAAACGAGCACAAGAGAACCACCCCGCTCCACATACCGCAAACATGCTCTGCGCGTCGAGGCGCAGCAGTGCTTTGCAAAGCGCCTCAATCACGAGATACACACGGCCTGCAAGTGCCGACGCAATCCACGCCTTGAGCTGCGGTAGGTGTGCCAAAAAGCCCGACACATCTTTGCCACGGTTGGTCAAGGACAGCACCTTCTCCGCCGCCCACGTTTGGTCCTCATCGGGTCGCCGCAGGAGCGCCGCAAACTTGGCGTCCGCGTCACCGTCCCAATTGCTGCGGTTAAACAGGTAGGCCACCTCCTGCGCTCGTAACCGCCGCACGGTGTCGCCCGACGTACGTCCTTCAGCGGGAACCGCCGCTTCACGTGCCGCCGATGCTGGCCGTGCCGCCGCCGCAGGCCGTGCCGCCGCAGGTCGTGGCTGGGAACCCGAAGTAGCTCCAGAGCTTCCATTGCGCACCCGCTTGGCCGACCCCGTTGCCCGCCCTTGCACGTCGGTCTCGGCAGGGGGGTCCACGCTGGCCTCAACCTGCCGCCGAGGCCTCTTGCGGGCGCCCCCCGTCGCCGACGCCTTGCCTAAAGCCCGCAAATAGTTGCTAATCGTGTCATTGGCGGCGGGGAGCGCCGCAGAGAGCTCCCCCGCCGGCACTTCCACCCGCCCTCCCCGCACTTGAGCGGTCGTCACGCGCATCACGTCCCAGAGGGTGGCCGCCTCCGGGTCCGCGATGCGACTGGCGTTGGCCTTCGTTGCCTCGCTCAACGCCGCTTCCAGCATGACACCAACGACGGGAAGTGACTTGCCCGTCAGCGGGTGAACGGCCAGAGTCGGGTCCCCACGAGTCGCCATGTCGCAGGACGAGAAAAAATACAGAAAATGATACGGACCGAGGTCGTTGCCTTTGGGGACCACCCCCGCCGTCAAGGGGTGCGCGGCGACACCTGCGCCGCGGCAGGGTGTGCCGGCGGTGTCGCCTAGCGGCGGCGGTGGTTGCGCGCGCCTCAGCCGCCCGCCGTCGACAGCGAATTTAAACGGTTGCGGGCCACAAAAGGGCGGCCTCTGGCGGCCGCCACGACCGCCGCCGCCGCCGTGAGAAGGGGGTGCGTCGAAAGGGTGCGCCCGCGGACTCACGTGATCACGTGGGGCGGTCCGGCGCGCGCGACAGCTGCAGCAGAGAGGCCAGCTCCGTGCAGCCGTGCTGCGCGGCAAGACGCGCACCCCCTGTTCGGGCCACCGAACGCCCAGAAATCGGCAGGCAAGTTTGCAATGTGCCCGAGGGCTGGCAGCCAGCCAATCGGCAACGAGCATGCGCAATTTTTGAGAGGATCGAAGCCTCGGGAAGTCGACCACGCGTCCTCAAAACGAGCGCCGCTCAGAAGATTCTGGACTGTACAGAAGTAATTTTATGCATCAATTCCCCATTGCTGCCGACGGCTCGAATTCGAGTCAGCAGATCCACTCATCAGCCCATCGTCCGTCCAGCTCGGTCTGGCCAGACCGGGACGTTCTGGTCGACCAGCGCAGTGCACCTCGTTGCTGGATCCACCACGAGCCTCGTTTTCCCCCAAATCGCTCGTACAAAAACGTGCACGACCCCTCGGAAGCACCTGTACGAGGCGATTTTTTTGCAAAAACATGTTAAAACATGCATGCGTTTGCATGACTGCATTTTTCTACGACTTCTTGGATGCACCAGAAGCTTCTATGAGAGCCGCTTCCTACGGTCTTGAGCGACATGGTGAAAATGCGCATGTGCAAACGTGCACATGTGGTCAACAAGTGCGTGCGAGCGCTCCCATCCTTCCAACGAGGTGTTTTCGATTTTCTTGCACGCCTCATTAAGACACCGTATTCGAGGGGTGCGTGTAAGTCGTGCGCTGGGTCTGGGGGTGCTTGAGAAAAACCTTTTTTCCACAGTTATCTGCCGGTCTGCCCGACTTTGTCACACTTACTGCCAGCCGCAGGAGCAACATCTGCCCTTCCACAAACGGCGATCGGCAATGGCTGGGGAAATGAGATTTCCCATTCCACTAAGTTCTTCGACGAGTGCCAAAGAACGGTGCATCCCGAGCGGAAAAGCGGCTTCCCGGCGGCCACCAAGCCGCGGGGGGATACGGCGCGATCCGTAGAGACGCGTCAGGCTGTGAAAGTTGCCTGCTCTCTTCCCACTCACCGCCCCGGAGTCGGCGCAACCTTCCTCTGCTCGTGGGCTGCACTATGGTGTCCTTCTACGTATTTCGTGCCCTACTCGGCACAGATCCGGTACTGAGCACCGCACCCGTTTAGTGTATCAAGTCGCACTTGTAAGAACTTGAGCGGACTTCATAGAGCTCTTAATCACGCCCTAATCTCGTCGCCATCACGCAACAACGAGTTTCTTGGACGGGATACGAGCAAACACTCCCAGCGGGCGAGCAGGAGCCCGTTTTCGACAAGCGTTTACGAGCGATTTGGGGGAAAAACGGGCTCGTGGTGGATCCAGCAACGAGGTGCACTGCGCTGGGATGGCACGAGCCTTGTGGCGGTTGCGTTGTAGGATACTGTACGCAATGGGGAGCGGGACCTGATTTGTGGTCAACAACCAGACACCCGCGGTGCAGTATCATCGCGCCAGATTGTTGATCCTATCGTCCTGGCTTCAGCGCGCCCTTTCTGTTCCGAATCCGGAAGAGGCACGCGTTGGTTGTGTCGCAACCATCGACGTCTCCATATCCCTCCGCAGGCTACCTGTACTGTCATCACCTTTGGGGATAGCCGCACGCCCTCGAGCGGTAGCACCCCTCCCTCTCCTCGGCACCAACGTTGCTGACCGCGGAGTGCACCCTCTTCCCCATGGGGGAGAGGGTGCCCACAGCTGTCGGCCCACAGGCACACACCCCATTCGCTCCGTGGACCCAACACCAACGCATGCAGTGCCATTTTCAAGGCGCCTTCGACGAGCATGTAAGGCAATACATGGTTGCAGACGAGTCTGAAACAACCCCATCCCACCCGCGTGAGGCCGCCCACCCCCCATCGCTTCCAAAGTCGTACGGACCACCCTGGCAAGCCGACGGCCCTCTCGACGCATCCGCCACGGTCGCTCCGAGTGGGAACCCGCAACCAGCGTCCCGACGCACAAAAAAAAAGAACAAGAGGTCACCCGCCAGCCCAGTCCACCCCCGGGCCAAGAAAACAGGAACGAAAAAGAACGAGTGACAAAGGGATGTATGTTTTGTAGTGGCACCCACCAGCCTCGTCTCCACCCCCCCCCCGCCCCACGCCCCCATCCCCCAGACCCTACTCCAACTTGCCAAACGCGGTCAACACGGAGAAGAGCAAAAACAGCACGCCGCCAATGAGCGCGACGGCGCGCTCGGAAATGGAGGCGGCCAACAGGCGCCCGCCGACGACCGCGATCGTCGTGCACACGGTGTGCCCCGCAATCCCCCCGAGCGTCACCCCATACACGTTCTTGGCCGCCGCAAGCGCAATCGTCGCAATCTGCGAGCGGTCCCCCCACTCGGCCACGAACGTGAGGCTAAACGCGCGCACAAAGACCGGGGAGACGAGCGTAAACACCATTACCTGCGCGCGCTTCTTCATCGGCACGCCGCCCGAGCCAGAGGCGGCCACGCCCGAGCCGCCGCCGCCGCCGCCGCCCGCCGAACCCGCCTCCCCGTCGGCGCCCGTGAGCTCCTCCTCCACCTCCGCCAACTCCCCCGACTCGTGCCCCGGCACGCGCATGCGCCACCAGTCGCGGAGGAGCACCGCGCCAAAGTAGGCAAACAACACCGCCGCGGCCATGGACGTGTAGTGCGCGTCAAAGAGGAGCGGGAACGCCTTGCCGAGCGCCGCCGACAAGACGGTCATAATCGCGAGCGCGGACAGGGCGCCACCGAGCACCGCGCCGCGGCTAAACCGCATCGACAGCAGCGCCGCAATGAAAAACGTCTTGTCCCCCGCCTCCGTGACGAGGATCATGAGGAAGGATTGGGCAAAGGCGGTGAAAAAGCCGCTGCCGGTGAGGCGCCGCGACGCCCAGGCGGGGAGGGACGCCAAGACGCTCGCGGCCACGTCGCGGGAAAGGTGCCCGCCCGCCGTCGCCAGCGGCGCGCCCGTCACCACCGCCGCCACCGCCGCGGCGGCGGCGACGGCAGCGGCGGCGGCGAGGAGCGCCACGCCCCTCCGAGCGGGGACGACCATCTCCCCGCCGGTCGCGGCGGCGGCGGCAGTGTCGGCGGGGGCGCCCAAGCCGCCGGTGCCGGCGCGCGGCGCGCCGGGCGCGCCCGTGCCAGTGCCCCCCGCGCCCGTGCGTCGGGCCCGCCCCGACCGCACCGCGCCACCGCCGGCGGTGCCGTTGGCAGACACGCCCGTGGCGGCGGTGGCGGCGGCG
>ENA-ORXT01005690-ORXT01005690.1-marine-metagenome-genome-assembly--contig:-NODE-5690-length-12089-cov-24.394106_pt1 | contig 12089 bp, 9 predicted proteins | sample MGYA00237868_ERZ511482 | MGnify/ENA metagenome assembly ERZ511482 | reverse complement strand
CCTCGACTTGCATGTATTAAGCCTCCCGCTAGCGTTCATCCTGAGCCAGGATCAAACTCTCCATAATATAAAAAGTTTAAAATAATTTTTTGAGTTAATTCAATTTCCTTGTTCAGAAAAACCTTTCTGTTTGCTTCATTCCAATATATCAAAGAACTTTAAAGTATTTTTTAAAACCAATCGCTCACTTGCGTTTGGGTCTGCAAAGGTAAAAAGCATTTTTAACTTTGCAACTATTTTTTAAAAAAAAATTAAAAAAAATTTTCTGTGCTTGAAGTGCTAATTAAATGCGAACAACAAGACTTAAAAAAGAGAAAATCTTTAAATTTTAATTACTAAAAAAACATTCATCTTTTGACGATTTGTGGTAACATATACGTCAAAAGCGGCTGCAAAGGTAAACGTTTATTTTAAACACGCAAATACTTTTTTACTTTTTTTTCATTTTTTTTTGATGTGCTTTAAATTTGTTAGTTTTATTATGGGTTTATACGATGTATTTACTTTTTTGTTTTGCGGGGGGAGCGGTACTTGAAATAGCCTTGATTGTAGTGGAAATGCGGCTGTAGCAAAGCGAAGGCCGCATTGGAACGTAAAGCAAGTGTTTCATTTGTGCGTATGGATCTGTTTCGCTTCTAAAAAAAAACTTTTTTATTTTTTTTGAAAAAAAATGATTGGAATAGATGAAGAAGTTGGTTTTTAGTCAGAAAAAATGATCTAGTTGTATTTTATGTGTTTGCTCAACATTACATATTTTAATGTTTTGGGGTGGTTTTATTAGTGTTTTATTCGCATTTTATACAAATTGCAAGTTATTTTAATTTATTGTTTAGGTTTTGGGTGTGAAAAAATGATTTTTGTTGTGCTAAAATTAGTTTATTTTTTCGATGGTGAAGCCCATTTTTTTTAAGTCTTCCCAAAAATTTGGGTACGATTTAGTGACAACCATTGGTTCGTTAATTATTATTTGGGGAAGTATTAATGCTAATGGTGCAAAACTCATGGCCATTCGGTGATCTTCGTAGGTTTCGAATTTGGGTATTTGTGGGGTTGATTTGGCTTTTCCGCTTAGCTCAAAGTGAATATCGTTGTTACTATTAAATGATACACCGACTTTTGATAGCTCGTTTTGTAATGCTACAATGCGGTTGGTTTCTTTTCTGCGGAGTGTTTGCAGGCCTGAAAATTGTGCTGGTATGCCAAGGGCTGCGCAATAGACAGCAACGGTTTGGGCTAAATCGGGACATTTTGTAAAGTCGTAAACTAGTTTTTTTGTGGTTGGACTGGCTTTTATTAAATGCAGGTATGGTTTCATAAAGATAGATTTGATGCCTATTGGTTTTGTTATTTGTTGCATTGCCTGATCTCCTTGTACGGATGTTTGAAACAAACCATTTAATAATAGCTTTGATTGCTTTGCTAAGGCTGCAATGGTGAAGAAATAGGATGCGGCACTCCAATCGGCTTCTACGGTATAATCTTTTGCTGTGTAATTTTGTGGTAAGATGCTTATTTGATTGCCCGACCAGGTATGCTCAACACCAAAATTTTGCATAAGCTTTAGTGTCATTTGTACATAAGGGGTAGAAACCAACTCGCCTTGTATGTTTAATTGCAAACCGTTTTTTAAGGTTGGGCCTATCATTAATAGTGCTGAAATAAATTGACTGCTTATTGTTCCTTTTATATTAATGTTTCCACCATTTAGGGTTTTGCCTTTAATGTTTAATGGTAAATAGCCTTCTTTTTCTGCGTAGCTAATATCTGCTCCTAAGCTTTTTAAGGCATTTACCAAGGTTTCTATGGGTCGGTTGTGTAATCGCTCGGTACCACATAAATGCCAATTACCTTCTGTTATTGACAACAAAGCGGTTAAAAAGCGGCTGGAAGTTCCGGCGGCTCCAACATCAACTTTGGGTTGGTTTAGTTTTAGGGCTTTTAGCAATAGCTGGGTATCATCGGCTGTTGCAAGTTTGTGTATGTTAAAGTTTTGTTTGTACAAAGCTCTTATAATTAACAACCGATTGCTAATGCTTTTTGAAGTGGGTAAATCTATTACTGCATTTACCTTTTTGGTAGGGTGTGTTATTTTATACTGCATGATTTATTAATTGGTTGTAAATTATAAATGCTTTTTTTATTTCTGCTTCTGTAACGAGTACATCCCAAACTGGTTGTCCAAAATTTTTCAACAAAGCAAATTGAATTGCTCCGGCATTATTTTTTTTGTCGTTTTTCATTAGTTCTATTAAAATATTGTGCATTTCTGGTAATATTTTGTAGAGATCTCTTATAACTAATGCATCTAAATAAGCTCTGGACGTTATTTTTTTATCTGAGTCGCATTTTTCGATGCTCAAAATGGCTTCTATTACAAAACCTGCGGAAATTGCCTCGCCGTGAAGGATTGCTTTTTCACCATCGTTTTTTAAAGAATAGCTTTCAATAGCATGGCCAATTGTATGACCGAAGTTTAATTGTTTTCTTTCTGCTTTTTCGTTAAAATCGGTTGTTACTATTTTATTTTTGAAATTGATTGAACTGAAGATTAGCTGGGATAATTTTTCTGTTACATTTATACATTCGTAAATATTTATACTATCTAATAAATTACCAGATAGATAGCCGTGTTTCAGCATTTCTGCAAAACCATTTTTTAGATGCCGCTCTGGCAAAGTTTTTAAAAAATTGATATTAGCGTAAACCAATTGTGGGTTTGTAAATGTACCAACCTGATTTTTATAACTATTAAAATTAATGCCGGTTTTACCGCCAACAGAAGCATCTACCATACTTAGTAAAGTGGTAGGCAGTTGAACAAATTGAATACCTCGCTTATAAATACTTGCTGCAAAAGCGCCCATATCGCAAATAACACCGCCACCGAGGTTAATAAGTAAAGCTTTTCTGTCGGCTTGGTGAGTAATCAGTTGTTCAATAATATATTGTAGTGTCTCAAAATTTTTGTATTGTTCACCACTTTTTATTTTTATGATGTTTATAGTAATACCATTTACTTCATTTTGTAAAATTGGTATACAATGGGCAGCTGTGTTTTCATCTACTAAAACAAAATACTTGGAGTAGTTGCTTTGTTTTAAAAATTTATTAAAAGCAGTTAAATCTTGTTCAACTACAATATTATAGTTACCAAAGGCTTTTATTTGTAGTGGACTATGCATTATAATGTTCTAAAAAGTTCTGCCGTCAACTATTTTATCATATTCTTCGTCGTTGGGTTCCCATAGTTCTATTTTGTTGCCTTCTCCATCTAATATATGTACAAACTTACCGTATTCAAAAGTTTCAATTTTATCTAAAATGGTTACGCCTTCTTCTTTTAACAATGTTACCAGCTTTTCTAAGTCTTCTACCCTGTAATTTATCATAAATGGCTTTTTAGAAGGGTTGAAATATTTGGTACCTGCTTTAAAGGGACTCCATTGGGTATGACCTTTTTTAGTAGCATCTTCTGCTTGTTGCCATATAAAGTTAGTACCATAAGCATCGGTTTGTAAACCCAAATGTTTGTTATACCATTCTTTTAATTTTTCTGGGTCTTCACTTTTAAAGAAAACCCCACCTATGCCGGTTACTCTTTTCATAAATTAGTTATTTATTGGCTTTTTATTTTTAGATGCCTTATTTACGCCACCTTTATTTTTTGCTAGTCTTTTCATTTCGTTAAATGTGTTTAACACCTTACCAAAAACATACTCTTGTATTAACACTACTTCTTTTTTATTACCAACAGTAGCATAATATCGATCAATATCATAGTCTACACGATTCCCTTCTTTATCAAATTGTGTTTTACTTCTTTTGTTTACGGGCATATAATATATATCTAATTTTTGTTTAGTGCCATCATTCAACTCAACCGTTAAAATGTTTTTAGGTGTTTGCTTAAGTAATGAATCTGTTCTGCTATAATCATCTAAAAATGCTTCGCAGGCCATAAAGCGAAAAGCTTGTAAATAATTTAAAGCATCTGCAATTTTTAAAGGAATTGGTTTGGCGTTTTTGTTTGCCAAAGCATTTAAAGTAAAATTTTGATTGTCAATTACATTTAATTGAAAACCCTTTTTAGGGTTCATTGGATATTGAAGTTTTACGCTTTTTATTTTTTCTGTTCGCAATGCGAAAACAGTTCTATCTCTCCAATCCACTTCTTTTAATATATACCTACCTGAAAGATAGCCTGTAAAGCCTGGAATATGCACCGCATAAGGCTGTTCTGCACCATCTAATAACATGTAGCTGGCATTTTTATCTAAATTAGTGCCTCCAATATAAAAGGTTTTTACAGGTTCTTCATTTCCTTTATTGTAAATTTCTACCTTTTTAGCATCGCCGGCCATATTGCGGATAACGTTGTTATGTGCTGCGTTTGCCACAGGGTGTTTAGGTTTTTGACGTTTAATGGTTTCCAGCAACAAATCAATTGCACCTTTGCGTACTATATATTTATCATTTACCATCCAACGGCTGTTTGAACCGCGTTGCAATAAAATTTCTTTGTCGCCTTTATCGGCAATGTATATTTTATCTATCAATGCCGTATCAGCTATTGCAAAATCGTTTTCTACTTTATTTAATGTACTTTTAGGTTGCTTGGTATAAAACAAAACTATTGCAATTAAAAAAAATAATAATATTATTAAGATGCCCAATTTTCTCATTACCTGCAAAGCTATTGATTGTAACGTTAAATGTGGTGGTAGAAAGTAATTTTATTGTAATATTCAACTGAAATTATGTTTTTATCAATTTTAAAAAGATTATTTTACCTTTAAACGGTGATATGTTTTATCTATCAAAGTAATAAATTTAGTAAAATGAAAAAATTAACCTATTTGTTAGTTGTTGTGTTTTTATTTGTTAGCATAATAAGTATTAAGGCTCAAATAAATGACTTTACCACCCAAACCGATGCATTTTTAAAACAACATGTTAGCCAAGGACTTGTAGATTATAAAGCCATAAAGCAACAACCAGCGCAATTGGTAAGCTTGGTAAGTATGGTTGCCACTATCAATTTTAAAAGCCTAAAAGGCAATGAGCAGAAAGCAGCTTTAATTAATGCCTATAATATTATGGTTATAAAAGCGGTAGTAGATGCCTACCCTATTAACTCTCCTTTAGATGTAAAAGGCTTTTTTAATGAAAAGCAATATAGCATTGGTGGCGAGTTAATGACTTTAGATTTTTTAGAAAAAGAGTTTTTATACAAAATGCACCCTGATGCGAAATTGCATTTTGCTTTAGTTTGCGCGGCTACTGGTTGCCCAAAACTATCGAGCATGGCATATAGGGCAGATATGTTAGACAAACAATTGGAAATGCAAACGCGTAAAACTTTAAACAATCCTAATTTTATTAGGCAAACTGGTGATACGGTTTTACTTTCGGAAATATTTAAATGGTATGGCCAGCATTTTATAGCAGACTCGAAAGATGTTGTTACTTTTATTAATACTTACCGATCGAGAGATATTGCTACTGATAAAAAAATAGATTATTATACTTATGTATGGGAGTTGAACGAACCTAGAGTATTAGGCGGTACGAAATAGTTAATTTTTGAAAAAACTGAACTAAGGTAGGTTTCTAACGGGGCTGCGCGGCATTTATAATAGCCTTGGTAGTAGCGGAAATCCTTTTTGTTTTAGTTGATTTTATTTTTTTATTTAGGTAAGAAGTTTGCTTAAAACAAAAAGATTGGAGCGGATAACAAGAGTACCTTTTTTGCGAGCCAATTGGTTTCGCTTCTAAAAAAACACATTACTTTAAAAATTATTGGCCTAAAATTAAAAACTCCATACCTATAATTAGATATGGAATTTTTGAAACAATAAAAACTTAAAGCGCTGTAAGGGAAGGATTCGAACCTTCAAGAAGCAGTTAGGCAATTAAAAGTCAGGCAGTATAAACTACCTGACTTTTTTTTGCTTTATCCCTAAAACCTTCACCCCCGAGACAGGAGGGCACGGCTGCCAATTTCGTCACCTTACAATATGTTAATAACACGTTTATTTTTTTGTTAAGCAGAAAATAAAAAACTGCAAAAGCTGTAAGGGAAGGATTCGAACCTTCAAGGAGAAGTTAGTCAAACGAAGGTCAGGTAAATAAAAATTTACCTGACCCCCGCCGATTTGTTCCACAATCTCCACCCCCGAGACAGGAGGGCACGGCTGCCAATTTCGTCACCTTACAATATGTTGAGTAATAACTCACTCAAAGAACTGATGCAAATATAAAACGACTTTCATGTTTTTACAAATAATTTAAACAATTCGGTTAAAGTTTAGATTTTATCTAAAAAAAACTATTTTTGTTAGAAATTGTTTAATTTATGATAGAAAAAGAGCAGGTCAATTTGACAATCGACAATTTGGATAAATCCATTTTAAATCTTTTGCAGGCAGATGGCAAGCTTTCTTATGCAGAAATTGGAAAACAGTTGTTTTGTTCGGCAGGTACGGTACATGTACGAATGAAAAAAATGGAAAAAGAAGGCATTATTAAAAAGCAAGAGTTAAAGGTAAATTACAAAAAGCTAGGCTACGATATTGAAGCCTTTTTAGGCATTTATTTAACCAGCAGTTTGAAATATGATGAAGTAGCCAAACAACTAAACACCGTTAAGGAAGTTTTAAGCTTGCATTATACTACTGGTGCTTATAGCATGTTTGCCAAAATTATTTGTAAAGATACGATACATTTAATGGACGTATTACATACCAAAATACAAAGTATAGAAGGCGTGCAGCGTACCGAAACCTTAATTTCGTTAAAAGAAAACATTGACAGACCGTTGGTTTTGGAGTAGAAAATTTACTTTCAATATTAAAATTCTACAACTAAAGTACTACACGCTACAGCCTAAGTACGAATTTTTATTTTCCTGCCTAAGCGTGAAAGATATGTAAGGATGTTTTAAAAATTTCCTTCCCCTTTCAATGTAATATTTGAATAGGTCAATGGATTTAAAGCGACTACATCAAAGCTTACACTATTATCCGTTACAGTAATAGTACCAGATTCTGCAAAGCCACCAGAAATTGAGCCTTGTGTAAAAGAAGTTATATCACCCGATGTGTAAGTGTAACATCATCATCTTGATAAAGATTATAAGTGCCATTTTCTAAAATAAGACCGTCACCACTAAATCCTCCAATTTGTACCAAATGCAATTCAGTATCATCACAGGCATATAAGGCAATAAAAGTGGTTTTATTTTTATCAATATTATCTGTTACCTTAAACAAACCAACGCTGCCGATACTTCTTCTATTAACCGAAAATGTACCATTGCTGTTTATAAAATCACAATCGGCAATTTGTTCTTCCAGGGTTTTAGGTTCACCATCTTTATTGCAAGCTGTAAAAGTAAGTAAGCCAATGCTAGTAGTAATAGTGCTAATCTTTTCATAAGATTATAAAAATTTTTTATTTTTATTTAAAGATAAGGATTTTATTTGTTTTACAAACTTCTCAGCATTATTCATTAGCCTTACAATTAACAGTCGAAGCCAAACGAAACACGCCAAAGTATTAGACCTTATGTTTGATAAAGATGATGCTTGAACAATATTTATGTTGGTTTTAATTCAAAAGTTAAGCCCAACACTTTTGCAAGGTGCACCAAATTAGAAAGGCTAATATCTTCTCCGTCTTCTACCTTTGAAATATACGGTCTTTTCTTTCCCACTTTTTGAGCAAGCTCTTCCTGGCTAAGATTCAATTCTTCTCTTCTGTTTCTCAATATTTCTCCAAAATAATAAGCATAGGCTTCCTCATTAAATTTAGCTCTACTTTCAGTACCCACTTTACCATATTTTTTATCTAATATTTCGCTTGCTGTTTTAAGTTTACTCATTTATATTATCGTTATATTTATTAAATTTAATACAAATGTATCACATTCTTCTGAAACGAGTACTTTTTTCATCCTATCAAATGTAGCTAATAATTTGCACTTGTCTGAACTTTGATTTTTTTGATTTTGGGATTAGTTTGATTTTTCTTTTGTTTTGCCAGGAATTGAGCAACTACCCGAACATTAAATGCGTTAAGCACCCAACAAAAGAAAATCCTGCCAATCAAAATAATCTTATAAATCACAGTCCAGACAAGACACCCAACAAAAGAAAAATCATGTAAATCAAAATAATCCTATAAATCAAAGTCCAAAACAGGTATATTAACACCAAAAATATACAACACCAATGAGCCAATTAGCCTTACAATTAATAGCCGAAGCCAAACGAACCAATGCCAAAGTATTAGACTTGGGCAACTGCGGCTTAACCGAACTGCCCGATGAGTTGTTTGAGTTGACATGGTTGGAAGAATTGAGTTTTTCAGATAGCTATTTTGATCGAGAAGCTTGGGAATGGGTTGATAGTACGAACCAGAATAAACCTAACAAGTTAAACAAATTAAAACCTGGAATACAAAATCTAAATTCTTTAAAAATACTTCGAATAGGTGGAGATATTATAGAACCATTTCAAATTGGAGATTTTACTTTTTTGAAAAATCTGACCTCATTAAAAAGGCTTGATCTTAGTTTAAATCAAATTATTGACTGCACCTTTTTAGAAAATCTAGACAATTTGAAAGAGTTAATCCTTAGCTCAAATCAAATTAGAGATTTTACTTTTTTAGAAAAACTTACAAGGTTACAAAGACTTGATATTAGCTCCAATCAAATTTCCGACTGCACCTTTTTAGAAAATCTAGACAATTTGAAAGAGCTTAACCTTAGCTCCAATCAAATTACTGATTTTCCCTTTTTAGAAAAGCTAAAAAACCTGAAAGAGCTTAATCTTCGAAGTAATCAAATTTCCAATATCACACTTTCTAAAACAATTACTAACCTTAAGAAACTTATTCTTAGTTTTAATAAAATCACAGATTGTGCCTTTTTAGAAAATATAATAAGTCTTGAAGGTCTCTATCTTAGTGATAATCAAATTACAGATTGCTCTTCAATTCGGAAGCTCACCGACCTTAAAGAACTTAATCTTGGACAAAACAAAATTACAGATTTTGCCTTTTTGGAAAAGTTGACTAAACTAAAACTTCTAAGCCTAAGGTCTAATCAAATTTCGGACATTTCTTTTTTGAAGGAAGTAAAAAATTTAATTAAGCTTATTCTTAGCTCCAATCAAATATCTGATTGTTCAATACTGGAAAATTTGACCAGCCTTGAGGAACTTGATATGAAATTTAACAAAATATCAGATTGTGCCTTTTTGGAAAAGCTAACTCGTCTGCGGAAACTAAACCTTAGTTTTAATCAAATTTCAAATTGCACTTTTTTAGGGTCACTAATCAGACTAAAAGCTCTTGATCTTCGTAATAATCAAATATCTGATTATTCCTTTTTAGAAAACTTGAATAAGTTGGAAAGTCTAGATCTTTTTAACAACCCTATTAATGAATTTAAGACATTCAACTTATCCCATAATATTATTAATGATGTCCAAGAATTTTTTGCAAGAAAAAAAGGAGAAACAGGGCTAACTATTCCGCTACCTGTAAAAATATTAATGCTTGGTAATCATTCTGTTGGCAAATCGGTTTTAAGTAATTATTTTATTGAAGATACAATTCGTAAAACAGATTCTACCCATATTTTAGAAATCAAGTCTTTTCCCAAAGAAACAAAAAATCAATTGCCTAATGCTGTTTTCTTTGATTTTGGCGGGCAAGATTTTTACCACGGCTTATATCGTATTTTTTTAAGCCAAAAAGCCATTAACGTGTTGCTTTGGAATGAACGCACCAATAGCAATTGCACAGTTACGGATACAAATGATAACAAAACACATCATTTTAATGTTAACTATTGGTTGGCACATAAAGCATTTAGAGAAAGTAAACAGCAAGATAAAGATGTATTGTTTTTAATTGAAACCGGCATTGATGCAGCACGAAGTAGTCAGTTTATTAATACTGCTAATCACAAAATAGATTATCAATTAGAATTGTGTTTAGCACAAGCCGAAAATTTAAACGGCGTTTCGCAAAACATAAAGGAAAGCTACCGAACAGGGCAAAAACACTTTGCTGCACTTTTAAAAGCCTGTATTGAGCAACAAGTAGAACAACTACAAAATGAACCAAAAGCGTATTTTAATTTTTTAGAAGGCATTTATAACAATACCCTTATTAAAAACAAGAACCCCAAAAAACCGGTTTCCTTACAGCGTATTTTAGATGAAACAGACTACGAAAATATTTATGCAAACAATACAAAAGAAGTCTATTCATTTTTGCAAACCCAATTAAGCCAACTGCACCAAAGCGGCTTGGTGTTATATTATCAAGAAATTGAAAAATTAAAAGATGTAGTTTGGTTATACCCCGCCGGTTTAATTAAAGCAATACACCAAACCATCTTTACAAAAACACTTGTTGAAAACAGTAAAACGCCCGGTATTGTACCTGCAATTGAAATTACAGCACAACTAAGTTTAGATACAAGTGAAGACGAAGCATTAATTGAACTGTTGAAGTTGCAAAAGGTTTTGTTTCACCATAAGGTAGAAGTTGAGGAGGGTGATGACATTAATGAATATATTATACCCAATTATTTACCATTGGTAGATAAAAATGACCCTATTAATTTTTTAACTGTGTTTGGTTTAAGTCAACCTGCTTTTGTATTAAGGTTTGAAGAATTTATGCCAATGGGTTTAATTAACCAACTGGTCTGTTTTTTTGGTCAGCAACCCGATAGAAAAATGTTTTGGCGCAATCAAATTTTATTTACGCTTAACAAAGAAGCCAGAGTATTGATAAATATTAATTTGGAGGCTTTGAGTATTTCGGTGTCCATTCAGTTATTAGAAAATGCTGATGCAAAACTGGAAGCTATAAAAAAGTATCTGTTTAAAATTTTATTAGCTATGTATTGGGACTATGAGCCATTGACTTTTGAGGAAGATTACCGCTTTAGTGATGTGATGAAAGATGAAATAGGAGGTGATAAAAATACAGGACGCGATACCGATGTTGAAAGGTATTTCAAATTTAGAAAATGGTTAACACTTATTGATGATGATAAAAAAACAGATTATCGAAAACCAAATGACCTTTATATTTCAATAGATTCCAAATATTTTGTAAAATACAGAGATATTGCAACAACAAAAGGTAATCATGTAACAAGCTATCCGTTGTTGAAGAAAAATGAGAATGGTAAAATTTTTAATTTTGAAGAACCTAAATTAATTCACAAAACACAATTCAATGCTTTTATGGAAAATCCAGTAGCCGCACCAAAAAAAGTTTTCATTTCTTATTCTAAAAATGATATTCAATACAAAAATGAACTGTTGGTACATTTAAAAAAGCATCAACGCTTGGGACACATCAGCATTTGGGAAGATGGACAAATTGATTTTGGTGAATGGGATGCACAAATCAAAAAAGAATTAGCCGAAGCCGATATTGTAGTCTGCTTAATTTCGCAAAACTTCTTCAACTCGGAATACATTTGGGAAAACGAGTTGAAAAAATCTTTAGAAAGAGCGAAGAAAAAAGAATGCACTATCATTCCTGTTTTATTGCGTGATTGTGATTGGCAAGATTGGGCAGGTTTTTATCATAAAGATAAATTGACTGCCGCAACCGATAAAGACTTAGCAATTTCTGACATTCAGTTTTTGCCTTATTACGATTATGAAAATGAAGAAGGAGTAGCTATTAACAGAAAGCTGCGACCAATAGCCGAGTGGCCCAAAGGCAAAGAACCTTTAATGCAAGTAGTGCGCACCATTAAAAAATTGAGCGGTTCGGGTGGTAATATTTTTACTAATCATTAATTTTTCCCAAAGCCAAAATATCGAAACAAAAAGGCACTATGCAAATTGTTCCGTTACGCAACTTCAAGCAAAACAAAATAAAAATCACAAGCATCACTTAATCAAAAAAATCAAAGTCCAGACAATTAGCGAACAAAAGCAAAGCCAATTAATCAAACAACTCTATAAAAAGATTGAAAGCTAAACCAAAGGTAAAGGCGATCTTTTCTTAAAAAAATAAAACATACAATATGTAAAAAACCACTATAG
>ENA-ORXT01005689-ORXT01005689.1-marine-metagenome-genome-assembly--contig:-NODE-5689-length-12091-cov-7.951390_pt1 | contig 12091 bp, 16 predicted proteins | sample MGYA00237868_ERZ511482 | MGnify/ENA metagenome assembly ERZ511482 | reverse complement strand
ACTCTCTCATCGCCAAAGCTCGATCAAAAATCAAGACCCGCCTTGCTGCTCCCACTGTTCGTTTGTAAAAATTCGCCACGCACAAACTACAACTTTGGCTTTGACAAAGTCCGACATCACCACTAAAGAAACTAGATTCTTGCCAAGGGCAAACGCCGCCTTACAAACCACATTGCCAAAGCGCGACCTAGAATCGAGACCCGCCGCGCAGACCTCTCTGTCCGTTCGTGAAGATTGCTACGAGCAAACCACATCTTAAACGGGCAGTAAAATCACTAACGAACGCTATGGTAGATGCTTAAGATCATCAAGATCTTTGAAACGTCCACTAGCTTTTTTATTACGCTTCAACATGTCTAGACTGATGAGGTTTACTTCTACGCCATCGAAGTCATCAACTATTCGCTGAGCATAGGCATCCTCGAACTCGATACCAGATATCGAGGTGAGAATCTCTAGTCGCATAGGTGGAATTCCCATGCGTACAATAGAGTCAGGAGCAAGAAAAATCTCCGTATTCAGCTCAGGTAAATTGAAACCAAACTCTTGCAAGGTAGATACAATTCTCTGTGCATTTTCTGGGTGCATAGCGATCCAAATATCAAGATCGTTAGTGGCTCTTGGGTAACCATGATACCCTACGGCATACCCACCAATAAGTAGATAATCAACCTGCTGTTCGTTGAGTAACTTCAAGAACTCTTTGAAGTCTTGCGGAAGCTGCATTTCCATAATTTATAGTACGTAAAAGCTGAATATATTGAAGTCGTTCTGGGACAGACTGGTCAAGCCAAAAATATCGTTCATCATCATCATCAACGGCTGTTAGGGAAATCACTGAAAATGCTGAACGTTTAAGGCTCAATTCGGACAAATTAGCTGACACTAGGTACACCTCTCGTATGTTCTGTTACTTTGATGCAAAGCAACAATAATTACATGCTTATTATAACAGAAAAACTAGGTGAATTCTACCCAGTTTCCCATACACGCTAACCTCAACTTCGACCACCCCTTGAGCGGGCAACGTTGGCGACGCCTAGTTGCCGGGGAGGATGCCGAGTGTGTCCCACCTGCCCCGCTCGACCGGCGGCGGGAAAGGCCATGGAAGGGGGTAGTGATGAGGGCATTGGCAGTACAGAGGGGTGAGCACTCCGACGAGGCTCAACACTGCCGGGGGCAGCAGGTACAGCGAGCGGCAGCGAGTGCGCCGTTGAAAAGGATGCGCGAGCAGATGAGCATGAAGTGAAGCACTTTAGTCCGGTGATAGTTGCGGTAGTGTCGAGTAGATGGAAGACAGTCGCAACGCTGTTCGTGTTCGAAAGATCAAACACGACGCTCCGCCCTGACATTGTCACTCGCACAGCACGCTCTGATACAGCGACTTGGACTGGCGCCCGCACGCCAGCGGCTCGTACACGTGACCCGACAAAGATCCATCGAGTGGCATCGGCCTTGCAACTGACCACCTGTGCTTCCAGGTCTCCTTGCGACCAGATGTGAGTCAGCAACAGCCGACGGTGCTCGCGTTCGTTGCCATGAGCAGTGAGGAGCATGGAGGCGGCGTTGGTGCCAAGCCAGCGGTAGGCCACAAGCAAAAGCCGATCAATCGTCTTGGATTGCTGCGCTGCAAATGTTGGAGCGTGAGTATGAGCCGACAGCGCTCTTCGGCTTCGCACCGTCTTGTAATGTCTGGTGTCTGAGCATGCAACAAATCTACCGACGAATTCAAGAACCAGATTTTTTCTGTTTCTCTTTTTACTGCCACGATCTCTTCTGCAACTGCGTTTTCGGCACGAAACCTCCACCTCGGTGTTAAACGACACAGCCCACGCTGCAGTGTACATCACAAGAGGCTTCCGTTCATAGTATGCAGGGTTGTGCCGGGACCGATTCTGGTTCGATGCTTCCATGACCTCTTTCTCATCAAGCCACACGATGCATCGATCGTGCCAGATGTACTAACAGATGGAATCACTTCTACGACCCCAACATACCGGCCACGGCATCGCAAGTCATTTCCCAGACTGTCCCATCAAAAGGAGAAACAGACTTCGCACCACTCTCGGCACAACGCGTAGCAAGTGTTTCGTACACTGTCTGGATGAGCCCACCTCTAGCGGTGTCAAGCGCACTGTTCGCCGACGGGTCCTGCTGCGACAATCTCTCGCCGGTGTTGATGAGACCTCCATCACCAGGGCTTGCACGCGAGAACGGGAACGAGTCTGCGCCACTTCACTCGCCCAGGGCTTGCCACACTACGGCCGAATCGATGAAAGACGCCCACGACGTGACAAGCACCAGACCGAGAAGGTCAATGGCATGCGTTGCTGGGAACTCCGCGACGGGCACCCGAGGAAGAAGCGCGAGAATCCAATTTTCCGCAAAGGACTTCTCGAAGCGCCAAACGGAGGACCGCTCGTCATCAGCACCTAGATCTTGATAACGTAAATGGCAAACATGTCGAAGAGGCACCGCTCTGCCAGGCGCAATCGCTCTCATAAAGAGCGCAATGTGTCCAGCACAAGACGCATGTGCTCGATTGTTGAGCAAGTCATGAGTTCCCGGTAACACGCGTCGTGAATCGAGGAGAGGCAAATGGATGACGGCAAGCCGGTGGACGACGCCGCCGTGGAGCAGCCGCCCTCTTGGCTTCCATCAGTCACACGAAAAGAAGAGAAAAGCGTCTGCATAAGCTGCTGCAGAACGTCCAGCCGCTCGCAAAACGCGCTCGGGTCCTCGAAGTTAGCTCCCGTGATACCATCATGGGCTTCAGAACGGGAGGCCATGACTGCTCCTGCGCTGGTCACAACGCCTCGCACAGTTTGCTCCGCCATTCACCAAAGAATATTTTCGGCACAAATACCAGGGAAGGCCAGCCCCCATTGACCGGGTGCAGCATCCAACGCTGTTGCTACGTGCAGCCTGAGCCTCCGCGCCGCCGCTCGATGGACGATTGCACTCTTGGCGCCGCTCCTTCCACCGTCTTGGTCGGCACGACATCCGCGGATTCGTCAAGGGAGGCGTTGCCGTCCCTCTCGTCACCAGCTGCCGCGCTCGTCGAGCACACGCCGGCTACTGGAAAAAAAAAAAAGATCAGGCCCTCGTCTGCAGGTGCACCTTCTCCTGCGCTTCATGAAGACCCGCGCGAGCTTTCGCCCAGTTGGGCCCCGTCCCCAACAAACACCCCTAACGCCGCTGCTGCTGCTTCGTCATGCGGCACCCCTTCGCCTCGCCCCACCGCGCGCACAATGCCGAAGACAACATTCACCGCGGCCGCTTGTTCGCGCACGCCAAATCCGAGGAGGTGTAGACCGGCTGTGGCTGACACGGGAGGAGTGGGATGCACGCAGTACGAGTACTGCATAGTCGAAGGAGGTGTGCCACACTCGGAAAAGCTCGAGGATAGGGGGCTGGCCGACAAAGATGCAAGGAAAGTGGCGTTGAGCAAAACGCTTATCCAGTGGCGGGTGAAAACATGCGAGGAGAACACGTATCTAGAAAGAGGACCTTGGTGCCGTCCGCGGCAAGTGTCGGACGCCGAGGAAGCCGGCAGGAGAGGAACAGGGAGAGCCGAATACACTTTGCCGGCAAGGTCGGCGTCAATGGAGACAACATCGAGGAGAGCGCCCTCACACGTGAGCTTGGCGTGAGACATATCGTTGGGGGTACACAAGGGGAATGGAAGGCACTCGTTGCAAGGGCTGCGAGACACAAGGCACACAGATTTGTTCTAAGCCGCAAAAATGCCCATTTTGGATGAAAGCACCTGTCAAATAATCATTGTTGTACTTGCAATTAGGTAACGTCGAGGCTTACGCCTGAGGCTCAAGTATGAAGGCCCATACGTCTCTCCACGAACACGGCGAGAACCATGGCGGTCAGCCCGCGAGGACAATGGCGGTCAGCCCTCAAACAACCGCTCATGCCGAAGGCTCAATGGTCGGAGCTCAGGCGTGCCGCCCTGTAAGCTCCGTCAAAGTCAGCAGAGAACTCTCGTCGCGTAACCCGAGTGGCCGAAACTCCCCGCTCGGGATTCTCGCTGGTGATTATCAGTCGTTGTTCTGGCGACACAGCGATCAAGCATGACACTGGTGCTGTCACGTAGGAATCAACCGGCCATCGAGCAGTATCGTGTGTCATCAAGGCGGCTTGTTGTCACGGACAGCATCAGACGTGCTTGGCTGCTCACTCTGTCCGACGTGACGACGATTGACCGACACAGATGTCAGGCTGTGTTTTCATATGTGGAACACAACTTGAAGTACTGCACTATTTAGAACCGAATTGTATTTCCACGAACATAGAAAGGCTCAGTGCTGCCAAATTCAAAAGGTTCAGAAGCTCTTGGGACGCTGCTTCGACGCGTCATGTTGAGAGAGAGGATGCAGGAGCTGCTGCCCATATCTCACCTCCGCCGTGCAGCCAATATGACACTGCTATGAGGGCTCTGACAGCGGCTGCCACCGCAAGCCATTTCTGGTCTGTCGTCGCTGGATTTGCAGTTTTCCATGCGGAGAGCCTTCGGCGCTGCGAGTTCTGACGATTGCGGCGCCGGAGGCGAACCGTGCAGTTGACGCGGTACGTTTCGATGCCGTATGCGACGAGACTGCGCCGCCTGTCAGTCGTGCGAGCCGCGACGCGTTATTGAGAGCTGAGCCCGCCTCGTGGCTCTCGGAGGTCGACTGTACACACGCATGGCCGACAGGTAGGTTCCGCCTACAATCACACCTGCTCTGCTATTCTTCAAGTCTTGCCCTGCACTTACCTGTAGAACAAGGTCTAAGTCGCTCAAAATGATCGTTCCAAAGAGGCACCACGGGCAATGCGTACTCTGGTGTTCCAATCGGTGCTCAGGTCCGGTCTCTCTGGCTGGATTCCTAGGGTAGCACGTTCGGAAGCCAACGCATCCAACTACTTGGTCCTTTCAAAAATACGGGGGGCTGTTGCAGTGGTGGCACTTGCTCGCGGTCTTTCAGGGGCAGAAAACGCAAGAAGGAACCGTCGGCGGGCAAAACGGCACACGTGGTCGTAAAATGGAGGCGGTGAAGCACCCAGTAGCAAACTGTCGAGACGAATGGTGGTGCAATCGTACTCCACCCAGAAGGGCCACGCATGCTCTGTCGTGCATGCGAAATAAGATGGAAAGGGGCCGGGAGAGTGTCGCCACCAGACAGCTTCGACTTCTTTCTACACCATGAAAGAAGGACATAGCGTCCTCTGCGAGACCGGCACCGGTGTTTTTTCCAGTAAGTAGCCGTGGAAACCGCTTTTACAGAGCTCTGAAACGAAAGCGCACAACCCACTGGATTGAGCAGTGTCCGGCTCGAACGAGGCAGCAAACACGCAATACTCTGCATTGGACAGTGCTGGGTTGGCACGAGGTACCATGTGATCCACTGGAATGCTCAGTGTCAGTCACGATCTCCAGTGCACACGGCATCCTACGCGACGTCTTGGGGGTTTCATCTGTCCGTTGTTGGTTGATGGGCACGCTGCCATCATGCATCCCTCGTTAGGAGGACATATTCCAGACGCCTGAGATTTGCTGCCACCCCCACCTCTGTGCCCTCCGCTCTGCGTCACGCCCGAACGCCCTCCTGTCCCAATTCCGCCTTGCGCTTAACCCCTCGACTTTGCCGCCCCTCCGCTCCAACCCGACCCTCTTCTGGCCGAGTACCTCGTCCACAGGTGCTTTAAAGTCAGCGAAATAGACAACAGAAGCCGGAGAACGCAATACCTGGTTCTAAGTGGCGGCCGGGGGGTCACGCAGACAGCCCACTAGTACCGGTCGGCAGCCAGTCGTAGTTGGCCTTCGCAGTTACCGGAGTGGGGCAGCGACTTCTTCTGCAGAGGCACCCGCAAATCGCAGCGGTGGTCAAATGATACAGCGCGCGTTGTGCGTGGCGGCTGCCGGCTGGGGCGGCGCTTCAGTATGAGCGGCTCACAGCAGCGACATTGTACCAAACAGCTGCATAACTCTTCCTATTCCTATCACTAGTATTAAGGGAGCGGTGGCAGCCGGTGGCCTCGGAAACAGATAGCAGGTTGGGATGCCAAGGATTGAAAAGTGCATGGGAGTAACCAGCATCGTGGGCGCGGCGGGACTGTAGAGAGCGGCACCCGAGAAAACAAAGAGCCACGCCATGCTTCAGCTGCATAGCTCTGTTGCATGTGCCTGGTGGTGGTCGCTCCTGCATGGGTAGCAGCCGCCATGTTGTGGTAGATGCTGCCACAGAAACCTGCGGCCATCCGCGGGAACGGCCGTGCCCCCACTGCGCCTATTTGAAAGGCGTCGGCCGGTGCCACGAGAGGCCCCTCCACGCGCTTTCTGGCGACAGGGCACTTGAAGATGGGGGGCGTGGTGGGTGGGTGACGAGGTGGGGGTGTGAGGCGACACGAGCCGAGCAGGCCAGTTGCTATACAAGAGCAATTCTACAGTTCCTCCGACTGCGGCGGCCAAATGGGGGAGGACTGGAGAGAGCCGCACACCGTGCCAGCAGTACGCTAGGGCGGCGTCCCCAGAGGCAGGGGGCGACATCAAGACGCCAAACGAGGACAGCTTCGCTGTAGATGCGCGCTCTCGCCGTCAAGCCATACACAGACGAATGATACATCCCAGGTAAGTCTGAGTTACATACAAGTACGTTGTATTGCTTCAAATGCATGGACGATTGGGCCCATCCACGCAGAGGTGGCAGGTGATTTTTTTTCGATTACAATCATGACGATTATGATGATTATAATCATTTTACATTACGGGGCTGATGATTATAACCACATGGCCATGCAGGAGGCTTTACAGACGTACTTACATGAAGGGGGTTACCAGGCAATAAAGACAGCTGATTGGCCTGCCAACTGACAGATTCAAGCGTTTCATTGGCTGCTTGGCAATTCCACTACTGTCGTTAGCGTCACCATTGCTAAGGGCATGCCATGCTGCACTCGCACGGTACGCTTCCACAGATGACAGAACTGGCAGCGAGCATAGCAGTCTGATGCATTTGCGCGCAGGGAAGAGTGAAGACGGTGTCCGAGCCAAGCGACCGAGTGTCGAAGAGCACCACATGCACACGAAGACAGGCATCTGCGAAAAACGCGCAGGTCACCATGGCATCAGTACACAATTGCCACATAGAATTATACACAATACATGTCAGCGAGGTTGCCAGGTGTGGTCGATTCACGCTGGCCTCTCATGCGCGTGTTTCATGGCCCGTGAAGCGACTGGAGCGCAGGAAGACGCTTGGTCAAAGCCGCGGCGTCGTCACGAGCAACCGCTCAGGCCAGACCTGAGTCTTACTATCCAGAATAACATGTCGCTTCAGCTCCACGATCGTTTCTCACCATCAGATACTGCTCAGCGGCGGCGGTGTCGGCAATGTCTTCTTTAGGCTGGAACACAGCCTGCAACCCTGCCGAAGTCACACTCGTAGCTTTGCAAACAATGCTTAGTAAGTTAGCTTCTCACGTCTAATGTCGACTTGATTGGACTTTTGTCATACTTATGCGTACTTCTGCTCTGTCGTAAAGGCGCCGAATGATTAAGCTTATGGCCAATGATTATAATCAATAAAAATCGCCACATACGATTTAAAATCAAGGGGTTGATTATATTCAATTAATCCGAGCCCAGGAATCATTAAAATCACATCTCTGCATCCAAGAGGGGGCCCACCCCCTTTCACGAGCTGTAACCAGGAGGAGGCCTGGGGCAAGACGATGCGCCAGTAACGTGACATTTAATCCCAAGTATGCTAGACTAGCACCCCCATAGCTGCTAGTTAAACGTCACCGGTTGTCGCCGGTGCGTCCCTACGGCAAAAAGCAAAGGTAAAGATACAGTCCACAAGTGGATGCGGCCTTGACGGGCAGCCCGCGCCTCGCCTGCAACGACACGCCGGGCGCACCGAGCAACAACTGCGTTGGCTGCCGTTGTAGCCCGAGCGACCGACCGTGCAGAAGGGCGAGTGGCGGTTGAGCGCGCGCGGCAGGCGCCTCGCCGCGGGCAAGATTCGTCAACGCCCACTCGTGAAGAAGATGCAATGGGCGCTTGACCCCCCCGGGATGCTGAGGAAGCGTCGTGCCGTCGGGTGGAAGGGAACGGAGCTCGAGAAGAAACGGACGCTGCCGACTCAGGTGGTCGGCGGCCGACGTCCTCTCCTCCGCGGGATATCAACCGCGGCGGCACGCGCGCGCGCCGCAGCCCCGCCACCCCCCACAGGAGCCGGCGAGTGCAGGCACGGCACAGGCTGCCACAGTCGTGTGCCACTACGGCCTTCATTCGCCGCGTGACGGCGGGGGCGGGGGAAGAACATTCCGCCGCCGAGTGGCAGCCGCCACCGCGCCGACCACGGCAGCGGCCGCGGCAAGCCGCCACGCACGGCAAAAGCAGCGGACGCAGCTGGAGGCGCGAACACTACCTGCTGCGGCCGGCGGCAAACGCACGGGCGGGCGCCGCGGGTGTGGCGCCACGAGCGCTTACCGACAGAGGACGCGCGGTAGAGACCGAAAGGGGAGGCGCGGCAACGGCCGCGACCCTCGGATGACCGCCCGACACGGCAGACGCGCGCGCGCTGCGCACGCGCCGCCGTCACAATTTAAAGACGGAGCCGGTTACAGGAAGAATCATAAATCAGTGCAGAATCAAGCGTGGGACCGCGTGCGATTGAGGTGGAATCCACCCCGATTCCACTCCCTACCCCCGATCTTGACGACGGTCCCTCATCCACGGGCCAAAATCGCATCCCAACTCGCAACGCGACTCGTTGTGTTGTGACTAGTTGTGACAAACCAGCATTACCGAATTAGTCCCTGGACTGACAAACTGAGTTGTTGATCTCTTGGTCCTACGCTGCTGTTGCTGACGTGCGCCTGGGTGCCTCCCCCTCCCGCCCCCACGTGCAGTACTCACCGGCAAGCTGTGTCCCCCCGGCATGGAAGCGACCGTGTATGCGCTGTTGGCCGGCTTTCAAAACTTTGGCAGCGCGGTCTCGTCGAGCATGGGCACCCTCGCCATTGACTTGACGGGCATCAGGACGCCCAAGGACGCGCCCTGCAACTTTGACGACCTCATCTGGCTGGTGGTCACCAGCCACGTCATCCTGCCGCTGCTGACCCTCCCGCTGACGTTTGTGCTCATCCCCAACGCGCGGATGACCGACGATCTGCTCGGCGACTTGGGCACCCCCGCCGTTGGGGAGGGAGAGGACACGGGCGGCGACAGGGACCCGGGGGAGGGCTTGGACTGGGGCGGCGCCGACGCGGTGTGTGCCACGTCTGCGCGCGCGGCGGGCTCCCCTGTGGCCATTAACCAAGACTACAATGGGGGACACGACGGGGGCCATGGGGGAGGCTCTGTGTGAGCCGCATCCCGCTCCTGTTCTCGTACATGTGTTGTGTGCTTTTTTTTGCCATCCGGTCCACCGTGCTTTCCACCCTGTTCAACTTTCCTTGCAATGGCGCACCTCCAACCTGTTCGGTTCTCCTGGGTGGCACTCCAGAGGCTGTAGTGAAACACCCACAGTATGGAGACCATGTACGCCCCGGCTGGGCCGGCACTGCCGACTTCTCCAAATAATGTGCCGCGTTCCATCCCCTCCCCATTCTTGGTCGACGCCGGTTGGACTTCCGTGGGTGCGGCAACGCCTGGTGCCCAGCACGCGACAGGCACCAGCAGGCTGCCACATGCACAACCAGTGTACCATCAGTCCCCGCAGAGGCCACATCGCTGCCCATACTGCACACCCCCCCCCCTACGGAGGTGCCTAGACGGGTCCTGGGTGCGCGGCGCCAACGGCCGGGACGCCCCCCCCCCAATACGCGCGTACGCCGCGGCACCCGTGGGGCGATTGCCGCCGCGACGGGGGGCACAAGGCGCGCCGCCCCTCCCCGTCGCGCATCGCCGTACGAAGGGGCACCGCCGCTGCCACGCCCGAGCGCGTCCGCGGGTGCGTCCAAACTGTCGGGCGCACGGCCGCGCCCGTGGCGGCCGGGCGACGGGGGTGGGGCGTGCGGGACCGTCTGGGGGTGTTGCGGGGCCACAGCTCTGCCGCGCCACGGCCGAGAATGCGAGCGGGTGTGCGTTGTGGGCCGACCGCAGACCCGATTGCTGTGTCAAGCGCAGACCCGATTGCTGTGTCAAGCGGCCCCCCGCCCGCTCCGTTGCGGGAGGTCAGTCAGACAACGCGCCGCGGCCGCGGCCAGTGGAGGTAAGAGGCGGCACAACCGCCCATGTGCAGGCTCCTCACACTGTTGAGGTGCGGGGTGCTCCGTCGTCTCTTCTCGTCGATGGAACCACGTGTGCCAACAACGTCGGTGAGCCGTCACGCAGAGCCTGCCGACGCAGCCAAGTGGGGGTGCCATCACCTTTCTTCCCCCCTCCAGACGGCGCCCGCGTCCACTGCGCTCACGCCATGATCCCACACACTGCCGGTGCAAGCTGACCACCAATCCCCAAGCTCAGTGCTGGAACGACTGACCACGATGGCGGCACGATGCAGGGGCCCCGCCGAGCCGTCGCGGCCGCGCCGCACGCCCTGACAAAGAGGCGGGGGGCGTGACGCAGCGCAACCACGACGGTGCCGGCGCGACGGGATGGCCGCAGACACGGCCGTGACGGCGGCGACCGCGGCGGCGTCGCGCCAGTCCCAGATGGGGAAAGGAGCACACATCCCTACTCAGGGCGGCCGCCCACCGCCGCCGTGGGCGTCGTCTACGACGTTGTGGTCACAGCGGCTGCCGCGTGGCATCCCGCCCCCACGGCGCGCACTGACCGCGGCCGATCCCCCACCGCGGCGCGCAAGGGACTGGGAAACGGCAGCTTGGCCTGCGCGGCAACCCCCCAACGCACCGCGAAACCGGTTGGCACGAGCGCTGGGAGTCACGTCTGCAACACAGAGACTTGGCTGGCACCCACCCATCCAAGGTTGAAATTCTAGGTTGACATGCGTAAGGTTAAGAAAATATATGAACTAGATGCGGAATCAAATCATTCTGGCATCAATCTCTCTGGATGGCGTGTGGCTGTCCCGAGAAAGCCCCATATCGCCCGTCTGAGGACCTACACACATGCCATGTTCAGAGAACACAGCCATATCGGCCTGTACGTGTACAATACGTGTGCGTTGAGTGCGCTGAGAAAGCATGAAACCGTCCATCGCAGTCGACGTTACCTAAAGGACTCTTTACCACGGGCCGCAAGCTGGCCACACTATGGCAGTCGCTGCCACTCAATTGTACGAACTTCGGTAGGCAGTATTTATTCGACTGGGAATTCTATCACGGATTGATTCTGATGTCTGAACCTTTGTTTCCTATGTCGAATCATCTGAAAAGTTTAAATGGTATTTTCACCAATGATATTGATTTGGAAATGTGACGAAGACTGAGTGTAGTGCATATTGAGTATGGCAACGAAAACCCCGACAGCTGCTTCCAACGTACCAGCGGCACGGATGGCGCCGTGAGAGCCGGCCCGGCTGCCACCACTGCTGTGGAGGTGGCCAGCGACGGCCCTGGGCCCCCCACGCCGTGGCGGCTGGTCACCGCCGCCTCTCGATCGGCGGGTCTGGCCGCCCCCACCCGCACCCGAGCGGGGCGAGCGCCGTTTGGGGGCGCCTCGCGGCCACGGCGGGTCGTGGGTGTGACTCGCCGCAACCCCCCGCCGCAGTGTGCTGTGCACCGCCAAAACCACCAACCCCGCGACGGACGGCGTCGGCAGCCGCCGTGGCCGGCCGCCCGTGGTCGCACGTCGCCACCACTGGGCGCGGCAGATTGGTGTTTTCGAGTGTCGGGTGGGGGGGGCGTTGGAGGTCTGGCAGGGGCCCGGACCGTGCCCTGCCGGGGCTCCTCTGCTTGCCGCCCATCCCCGTTGCGCCAACGGCGGCAGGGCGGCGCTTTGCTGGGCAGTGCCTGGCAGGCGCGTGGGCGCCGGTCCCCCGCACCTGCAGGCGGGGCGGCCAAAACGGGTCGGCGGGGCCGCGCGCGCCCTCAGGGCACACACGACCCGCTGGCCGCCGCGCCCGCGCCACCGGTGCGCACGTCGGCCCCACCACCCGCCACACGCGTCTTTTGCATAACCCCCCCC
>ENA-ORXT01005688-ORXT01005688.1-marine-metagenome-genome-assembly--contig:-NODE-5688-length-12092-cov-4.732418_pt1 | contig 12092 bp, 8 predicted proteins | sample MGYA00237868_ERZ511482 | MGnify/ENA metagenome assembly ERZ511482 | reverse complement strand
GACTCCGCGCCGAAGAGCCGTACCCGAATTTTTTGAATGGCTCCGGTTTGGGCGGCAACGAAGGACTGCCCGTGGCCAACGTTTCGGAAATGTTGGTCATCGGTTGCGTTGCCTACGGACGAAGTCTGGTCGCTGAACACGAGAGTTGAAAGCCCGAGATCCGCCGTAGATCCGTCGTCAAAGCTGTTAGCGTCGAGCGTGTAGGTGCCGTCGGCCTCGGTGAAGTCCTCGAAGTCCGTACAGTTGGCGGTAACGTCGCCGGGGCAAGCTCCGGATGGGTCGTTGACCTGGACCTGAACGGTACAGCTGGTTTCCTGTGCAGAGGGCATTTGGGGACGGTCACGGAAGAAGATAGTGAGATCGATTACCCCAATCTGCGCGCATCCGATGAGACCAACGGTAAAGCCAGCGGAGACATAGTCTGCCGCACAATTATCATTGAAAGAGGTCAAAACTTCGTTAACTACGGCAACGGTGTTTAAGCGGGCGGTACCGTTTGCGTCGAGGTCAATGGCAATGTTTTGGCAGGTGATGGTGGGGGCGATGTTGTCTTCTACCGTTACCTCTGAGGTACAGGTACTGGTCTGGCCAACGTTGTCGGTTACCACCAGGGTAACCATTTGCGCGGGCATATCCACATCATCACAGTCCAGCACGTCACCATCGATGCTGAAGATCAGGTCGCCGGCGGGGGTATTGTCGTCCGTAGAGCCGTCGTCGATGCTGCCGGCGTCGGCGTTCCCATCGGCGTCGATCTGGACGATGGCGGTGGCAGCACACCTGGCGACGGGGTCGTCGTCACAGGCCAGGGTCGGGTCGTTGACTGTGATGGTTGAGGTACAGGTCATTTCTTGTCCGTTACCGTCGAAGGCGCCGAAGAAGTAAGAGAAAGTTCCGCTGGTACTGTTAGCGCAGGTAATCAGGCGGAGACCGCTACCAAAATTAGTCGGAGCCGGGGCACAGTTGTCATCCCAGTCCTGGACCATTCGAGTCAATACGTCACTATTGGTGATGAAATATTCTCCGTCTGCATCGATATCCACCGTGATGTCGGTACAGGTAAAGGTTGGGGCGATGTTGTCTTCTACCGTTACCTGGCTGGTGCAGGCGGCGGTCTGGCCCAGGTCATCCGTTACGGTCAGGGTGATCGTGATAGCGGAGACCGGCCGGGTTATGTTGGCGCAACCGGGGGTAATATCCACGCTGAAACCATTAGGGTCGATCGAACCATTGTCGGTAGAGCCACCATCAAGATCAGAGGCCGTAAAGGGCTGGCCGTTAGTAGTCGGGTTACCGTCGGCGTCGATCTCCACGGTAATGTCCTGGCACATAGCGGAGGGCGGCGGATCGCAGGTGAAATCACAGCCGTTACCGTAATTAAAGGGAGTGACGTCATCTTCCTGATAGTTACCATTGGTCGAGACCGCCGAGCTGATTTGCGCCGGTGTACCCGTGGTAAGCATACTACAGTCATACTTGATGTTGTCGGGTTCTCCCAAGTCTCCCATAAGCGCGTTGGTGTACGCCAGGGCATTCACGCCCGCCGTCAGACCCGGTGGGAGGTCGGAGCAGGAACTGTCTCCGTTACCGAATCCAAAACCACATTTCTGCAGAATAGTAATGAAGGTACCGCCCTGATATGCGATCAAGCCGTCCCCACCTCCGGATAGCTGCATTAACCCATCGAGTATGGCGAAACTGACCGATCCGGTGCCGGTAACTCGGCTCCCGGTATAGTTACCGTCGCTGGAAGGCGAATTGAAAAGGAACTCACTACCACACGATGCCGCGGAGGTGAAGGTGATGGTACCCGCGCCCTCGCCGGTATTCAGGCTACCGCTCTTATATTCCCGGTCGGTAACCTGGAATGCGGTACCGCTGTTCACGTCTTTCAGCAACACGAAAGCAAAGGCATCGGGATTGTCCGTGTTGATCATCGTGAACATGACGTCCCCCGGGCCGAGGGTGGTGGTTTGTCCGTTGAGGGTAGCCGCCAACAGTAAGAAAACGGGGAGGTAAAGCAGGTTTTTCATAGATAGTAATTGTAGGTATCGGGCTTGCCGATTTCAAAGGGAGATGGCCCGTTCAAAGGGAGTGTTTAAAAATGTTTCAGGACCTAAAAGTCCAACCAAATGGGTTGCTCCCAAGCTATTAAGCTCGAAAACAGGTAGTTATACGTATTAAACCACGTAGATATACCTAACCCACCGGTTACCTCATGCTTGCGTGATATTGCCTTTCGGCTCACCGATCTACGCTCGTACCGGCGAATTGGTCAGGCATCCCCTACCGGGTATTTCTACCCTTTGCCCCTCGTAAAAACACCCGTTATAACGTATATTTTTAGAAAGCCCGGCGGTTGCCCGTTGCTTCGCACCATTCAATCACCACCCGGTCCCCTTTTCGGGCACCGGAAAACACATTACCACATGGACGGAGTAATCGGAACCATCATCTTATTCGCCGGCAATTTTGCCCCCCGGGGCTGGGCCTTCTGTAACGGCCAGCTACTGGCCATCAGCTCGAACCAGGCCCTTTTCTCCATCCTCGGCACCACCTACGGCGGAGACGGGCGGACCACCTTCGCCCTGCCGGACCTGCAGGGCCGCGTACCGGTCGGCGAGGGGCAGGGAGCCGGCCTGACGAATCATCGGCTGGGCCAAAGGTCCGGTAGTGAGACCTTCGTCATCAGTCAGCAGCAACTGCCGAGCCACGGCCACACGCTCGCCTCGGGTACCGTTTCCATCCCGGTCAGCGAAGAAGACGCCGACCAGACCGAAGCGGCCGGCAAATACCTTGCCAACGGCCAGTTCTACCACAACGCCGCCGACGGCATTTACGGCGCCGGTGCCATTCCCCTGGCCGGCAATACCGGAAACGCGGGCAACAGCCAGCCCGTACGCCACACACCTCCGGGCCTGGGCATGAATTACATCATCTGCCTTTTGGGCATCTTCCCCTCCCGCAGCTAGGGTTAGATGGGGAAAGGAATAAAAGCGGTGGCTATGTGTTCCCCCGGGTACCTTCCCGCCCTGCATCCCTTCCCCCCTTTACTCATCCGGGCGGGGCCGCGGGGATGCAAAGCAAGGTTTTTCAAAAGCGTGGTTCGGCGGGTCGCCGGGCCGCGCTTTTCCGTTGCCTCCGAACCCCGGTCCTTGTACGGCGGTTAAAAGCGACTACCGGCCCATACCTCTCTCCGGGAGTATCTTTGGTGGCCCCGGCTCCCTCTCTATGCTGCGCAAATTATTCCGCTGGTCTTTATACTTCCTCGGCCTGGTGCTCTTGCTCCTGCTCGCCGGCGGCGTTTGGCTCAACCATTACCTGGAGAATAACCGCGAGCGGCTGGTCAACGAGCTGGCCGCCACCTCCGGCCTGCATATCTCCTTCACCGAGTTCGACCTCAATTACCGGGACAACTTTCCCCTGGTCGATTTCCGAATCACTGACCTGGTCGTCCAGGACACCCTGCGCGCCCCTACCCTGCTGGCCCTCGAATCCGTCTCCGGACGGTTGACGCTGCGGAAGTTATTTGACCGCGTCATCCGCATCGAGCACGCCGAGCTGCGCGGCGGCGCGATCCAGCTCACCGCTGATTCGACGGGCCGCTTTAACGCCGGCAGCCTGATCGGGGCCGGGCGAAAAAAAGGTAACCCCGGCCGGGATACCTTACCCGTCGACAACCGCTATCTGCCCCGCCTTGACTGGGAAGGCATCTCCATCAACCTGCGAGAGGTCGACCTCGGTTTCCGTGACCACCAGAAAAACAAAGACCTCGCCGTGCGCGTCGACTCCCTCTTCGCCGGGATGACGACCGACGCTGACGGCGCACCGCTGGTGCGCACCGACTTGCACGTTTTCATACGCCGCCTGGCCTTCAACACCGAAAAGGGGGCCTTCCTGACCGACGCGCCGGTCAGCGGACCGCTAAACGTAGCGTTCGGCCGCGACCTTTGGGCCTTCCCCGAAACGACGGTCGACATTGCCGGGCGGAACTTCGTCGTTTCGGCGAATATCGAGCGCGCGCCGGGAGAATTAAGCCACATCTACCTGGCCTGCGATTCAACCGGTTTTGATCGCACGGTTCCGCTGCTGGCCGAAGATATCCGGGAGCAACTCGCCCCCTTCCACGTCGACGGTGTTTTTCCGGTAGCCGTGGAAATCATCAGCACCCTGGAGCGCGGCGAAGACCCGGAAGTGATCGTCGATTTCGCGCTCGACGGCCAAAACGTTAAACTCCCCCTATACGCCTTCCGGGACGTCTACGCCACGGGGCGTTTCACCAACCGCCTGCCGGTGGCCGAGGGCGGCATCGCCGGCAGTCGCAAGAATATGCGCGTCGATTTGACCGACGTGCGGGCCGTGCAGGCAGGTATGGACCTCCGGGCACCCCACGTCATTGTTCGCGCGTCTACCCGGGACGTAAGGATGGCCGCCGACCTGACCGTCACCGGCCCGGCCGGGGCACTGGCGCGGCGGCTGGGCAACACCAATTTCCTGTTCGAGCGCGGCCGCTTCTCGCTCACCACTACGGTCGACGCCTCGCTGCTCGACGTCGACGCCATGGTGGCGAACAGCGACGGAAATCTTCGGATGACGAACCTCGACGTACGCTACGAACCGGCGGGGGTGCTTTTCCCGTTTTCCGCCATCGACGTACGCAAAACGGGGGATGATATTCGTTTGGCGGTGCGCAGCAAGCCGCTGATCTCCGGCTTTGCTTTCGACCTGACGGGCAAGATCGACAACCTCGTTCCGCTGGTGCTCGACCGGCCGGGGGAGGCGATCAACACTGACGTAACGCTGCATTCGGGGCGCATCGACTGGACGGACTTCCTGACCTTTTTCGGGCAAGACGGCTACTTCGACCCCGAAGCGACCGGGGCGGAAACCTCCGCGCTGGAGCAACAAAAACAGTCGATGAAGCAAACGATGCTGGGCCTGAAACAAGCATTTCACCCGCGCGTCGTCGCCCATTTCGACACCGTAGCTTATTACGATGTTTTCACGCTCGGCAACTTCACGACCGGGCTTCATTTCGAGGGCGACACCCTGGTGCTGGAGCACACGAAATTCAACTGGGAAGGCAGCGATGTGTCGTTCCGCGCCGGCCTGAACCTGCGCCGCCCGCTGGAAACGCCCTTCCGTATAGCCGTGCAAACGGAACACCTCAACCTCAACCGCCTGCGGTCCACCCTCGATTATTTCGGACTGCAACTACCGGCCGGCCTCGACTCGTTGCCCAGCGACCTGCGCGTCGATTTCAGCCACCGGGGCATCCTGGATGACTCCCTGGGCATCAAGCCCGGCTTTAACCGCGGCACGGTCAATTTTGACGATGGCCGTACTGACCTGTTTTCGGGTAATATGCGTTACCGGCCCGGCCCGGAAGGCCTGCAAACAAAGGCCGCTCTCAGCGGTGACCCGTACGTGGTCAACCGGCTGTTCAACGCCGAAAACTTCTTCTTCGGCAGCGGTCGCTTTCAACTCGACCTCGAGCTGGAGCGCACGCCCGCGGATTTGCCGGAGCTGGTGCGGCTGGCTAAAGCCCGCCTGCGCATCGACAGCAGCAACGTGCTTTATCAGCCCGCCGGGGCCGCCGTGCCGATCCGGAAATTCGTGGTCAACGTAGACAAAGGCAACGCGGCCTACAACCTGAGCCTGGTTTCCGACGCCACCCGCCGCTCGGTCGCCATGACGGGCGAACTCGACAACATGGCCGCCTTCCTTTTTCCGGAAACCGGCGAGACATTCCGCATAAAAACCGACGCTTCGGCCGTCAGCCTGCACCACTCCGATTTACGGGATTTTATCCGGACGGAGGCGGGCGGGGCCGCCGGTGCAACGCAAAGTGCGGATACAGCCTCGTTCGATCCCCAATCGTTCCTTTCCGCTACCGGGGGGATCTTCAGCAGCTTCCGCCCCGACCTGAGCCTGACCATCGACACCTTCCACCTCAACGGGCGCACGCGGCTGCTCGACGTTTTCGCCGGCGTTCGCCTGCGGGATTCCACGGCCCTGATCATCGAACGTTCGGGCTTCACGCTGGAAGACGGTAACGTCCGTTTCGACGCCGAATACGCGCTCGACGACCGGCCCGTTTCCCCCTTTATCGCCCACTGGCGAGCGGATAGCCTGGACCTGGAACGGCTACTCAGCGGCCTGACGAGTACGGAGATGATTCCGAAAGACCTGGCCGGTGGGCAGGTGAGCGGCACCCTGTCCATGGCGGGCACTTTCACGGGCCTGCTTGACGAGGACAGCGCGAAACTGGTGGCCGACAGCACCCGCGGCACTTTTGACGTCCACCTGACGGACCTGAGCCTGACCGGCTGGCCCTTCCTGGAAACGGCGGGGCGCAAAGCCCTCATGCGTAAGCGGTTCGCACGGCTTGAATTCGCCCCGATGGCGGGTCGGTTCGCCCTGCGCAACGGCGTCGTCAACATTCCCCGGACGGAGGTTCAATCCACCGCCCTGCAGGTATTCGTGGAAGGTAAATACGACCTGAAAACGGGTCCGGATATGCTCATCAGCCTGCCGCTGCGCAACATCGGCCGCGGCGTGCTGGATATGCCGCCGCCGCTGACGGGTTACGGCGGGTCGGGCTGGAAGGTTTACATGATTGCTGAAAAGGGCAAAGACGGGGAGCCGAGGATGAAGTTTCGTCTGGGTTCCCGACGGTACTATAAAGAGCGGGGACGGCTGGGAGAATGGCGGCGGGAGAAGAAGAAGAAGAACTAGAAGTCAGGAGCTGGGGGTGGGGTCGGGCCGCACGATAAGCCACGAACGAACAAAAGCCCCCGCCGCATGATCGCGACGGGGGCTTTCGTTATCCGTTGTTGGGTAATCGGGCCGGGATTACACCAGCGTAACGTGCTTGAAAGAGGTAGCTTTCAGGCCTTTGTCGGAAGCGTTCAGGTAAGCGGCAACTGTCTTCTTGTTGTCCTTTACGAACATCTGGTTGACCAGCGTGCGCTCCTTGTAGAACTTGTTGAGCTTACCCATGGCGATCTTCTCGATCATGGCCTCGGGCTTACCTTCCTGGCGGGCGAGGTCTTTACCGATCTCGATCTCCGTGGCGATGGTCTTCTCGTCAACGCCGTCTTTATCGAGGGCGATCGGCTTCATGGCGGCTACCTGCATGGCGACGTCACGACCGGCGGCATAAGCATCCTCAGAGTTCTGGCTCAGACCCACCAACACACCGGCGCGGTTGCCCGCATGGATGTACTCGGCCACGAGCGGAGCATCTACCTGCTCGTAAGCGGTAACGCTGATCTTCTCGTTGATCTTACCGACCATCTCGGTCACCTTGTCCTGAATGGTGAGGTCACCTTCCATGGGCAGGGCGAACAGCGCGTCGAGATCGGCCGGCTTGTTGGCCAGGGCGATGTCGGCAACTTTGTTGGCGAAAGCGACGAAGTCGTCGTTCTTGGAAACAAAGTCGGTCTCGCTGCTCAGGCGAATGATGACGCCGTAGTTCTTCGCGTCGTTGATCTTGGCGATGACGGCACCTTCGTTGGCGTCGCGGTCACCGCGCTTGGCGGCAACCTTTTCGCCGCGCTTGCGGAGTACCTCGATGGCCTTGTCAAAATCACCGTCGGCTTCCTTCAGGGCTTTCTTGCAGTCCATCATTCCGGAACCGGTCATGTCCCGTAGTTTCTTTACGTCTTGGGCGGTAATGGCCATAGCGTATTATTTTAGTTGTTTCAGATTTGTTGGGGCGGGAGGTTGGTTTTGGCTCTGAGCTCCCGGTTAGAGCAGCTTGGTCTTTTGGTCTTGTGGGAACCACCACAAGACCAAAAGACCAAAAGACTATTCCGCGGGTGCGTCGGCGGCCGGAGCTTCGGGCGCGGCCGGAGCGGCGGGTGCTTCGGCAACGGCGGCGGGGGCAGCCGGAGCGGCCGGTGCGGCGGGAGCCGGAGCGGCGGCCTTTGCTTTTGCCTTCGGCTTGGCGGCCGGGGCGTCGGACTTACCTTCGTTCTTGGCGTCCTTCTCCTCACCGCGCTCGGCGAGGCCCTGCTTGATGGAATCGGTCAGGTAGCGCAGCATGACGGTGATGGACTTGCTGGCGTCGTCGTTGCCGGGGATGGCGTAATCGACGCTGCTCGGGTCGGCGTTGGTATCGACGATACCGAAGGTCCGCATGTTGAGCTTCTTGGCTTCGGCCACGGCGAGGTGCTCGTGTACGATGTCAACCACGAAGATGGCGTTGGGGATACGGCCCATGTCGGCGATACCACCGAGCACTTTGCTCATCTTGGCGTGCTCGCGCGTCAGGGTCAGTTTTTCCTTCTTGGTTACGCTGTCGAGGGTACCGTCTTCGAGCATCCGCTGGATGTTCTGCATCTTACGGATGGAACGACGGATGGTGTTGAAGTTGGTCAGCATACCACCCTGCCACCGGTCGGTAACGTAGGGCATGTTGACTTCCTCGGCGCAGGCCGTAACGACGTCGCGGGCTTGCTTCTTGGTGGCAACGAAGAGTACCTTCTTACCGGCGCGGGCGATCTGGCGCATGGCGTTGCCGGCGCGCTCGAGGCCCTGGAGGGTGGAGTTAAGGTCGATAAGGTGGATGCCGTTCTTCTCGCCGAAGATGTAGTTGGACATCTTGGGGTTCCACTTGCGGCGCAGGTGGCCAAAGTGTACACCAGCGTCGAGCAGCTCCTGTTGGGTGGGCTTAGTAGCCATTGTGTTATTTATTTATCGGTCCGGGGCCGGGTTGGCTTAGGACTTGGATTAGAGATTGTCCCCTTGCGGGAATAGGGAGTAGGTTAGAAGTTAGTTCGTTAGAAGCCAGTGCGTGGTGATTGACGACTAACGCACTAACTTCTAACGCACTAACTTCTAAACAATTAGCGCTTGGAGAACTGGAAGCTCTTACGCGCCTTGGGCTTACCGTACTTCTTACGTTCCACGACGCGGGCGTCACGGGTAAGCATCTTCTGCTGCTTGAGGGGCGATTTGAAGTCTTCGTTCAGCTTCACCAGGGCGCGGCTGATGCCCATGCGGATGGCCTCGGCCTGGCCTTTGATGCCACCGCCGTTCACGTTCACCTTGATGTCGTAGATGGCGTTGTCCACCTCGATGATGCCGAAGGGCTGTACGACGGAGGGCTGGATGTGGGTCTGGGGGAAGTAGTCTTTGTAGTCTTTACCGTTGACGGTAATTTTACCCGTGCCCTGCATCAGGTAAACGCGGGCGACGGAGGCCTTGCGGCGGCCGATGGCATTGATTTGCTCCATGGGGAGTAAAGGTTGAAGGGAGGAAGGGAGTGTAAAGAATACTCCCGGCTTCTCCCGGATTTTTTAATAGATGGGCGCGAACGCGGGAATGCAAGGGAAGGATCGGGGGCCGGGGTGAATCACCCTTTAACCTTTCTTCCCTTTGCCCCTTACTTCAGTTCGGTCGGCTTTTGCGCGGCGTGGGGGTGCTCGGTGCCGACGTACAGGTGCAGCTTCTTGATCTGGGCGCGGCCGAGCTTGGTCTTGGGCAGCATGCCCTTAACGGCCATTTCCAGAACGCGTTCCGGCTTCTTGGCGAAGAGGTCGCGCGGGGTAGCGGCGCGCTGACCACCGGGGTAGCCCGTGTGGCGCAGGTACTTCTTGTCGGTCAGTTTTTCACCGGTGAAGCGGACCTTGTCGACGTTGAGCACGATGACGTGGTCGCCGTTGTCGAAGTGGGGCGTAAAGTCCGGCTTGTGCTTACCGCGCAGAACGGAAGCGATCTTGGTCGCGACGCGGCCGACGATCTCACCTTCGGCGTCGATCACGTGCCACTTGCGCTCTACCGTAGCGGCGTTGGCCGACTGTGTTTTGTAGCTAAGTGTATTCACTGTATTGCTTGATTTTGTTTGCGTTATGCGTAGTTCGGCCCACCCGTTTCCGGGCCTTCCGACCTAAGCGGCTGCAAAGGTAATCTTTACTTCAAGATAAAATACATATTTTTTTTATATTATTTATGGCATAACGCAAAAATGCTCCACCTAAATAATTATGGTGAAGCATTTTAAAAATAAGTTAGAAGTTTTATTGCTGATTTTCGTAGAAACTTACAGTACCACTATCTTCGTTAGATACTATAAGTAAATCTTTACCATTTGGACTCTTAGATGCAGGCACAGTTAATAATCCTTCTGGAGCTTCATCTCCATCATGAGATAAAATTGTTAAAAATGTTGGGGAAACTGGGTTGGTTATATCGTATACCATAATTTGGTCTGTACGTTCTAAACCAACAAATAATACGTAACGTTGATTATCCATATTTAACACAGAAACACTTTCTGGTTCTGCACCTTTATCATCACTTCTTTTATCACCATCGTTAAAACGATCTGGTGTTAATGCCAGTGTTTGAGTAGCAATATCATTACCACTGTCGAAAACTTGTGTGCCGTTTCCACTCCAAATACTAAAAGATCGAGCGCCATAGCTATAAATTTCGTCTAAATCGCCATCTCCATCTGTATCACCAAATGCCGAAGTTGTTTTTAATCGTCCTAAATTAACAGTATTTAAAACATCTAAATCTACTGGAAAAATAGTTTCATCTAAAGTTAAATCTTTAAGTCTTTCTTCTTCACTATAGCCGTCGTAATCTCTTGCATCCCCCTCATTAGCAGAAATTATATAATCTGCTCCACCAATATTAATGTAGGCAATAGCATCTGGTTGATACATGCCTTTAACTGGCCAATTCTTTAATTCTGTTACTAAATCTTTATCACTTGCATCTAAAGAATTTTGTGGTAAATTGTAATCTTTATAACCTAAAGGGTAAATAGCTACAATCGTTTTAGTTGTTAAATTAACTTTTGCTATACCGTTATTTTCTTGTAAAGAAACCCAAGCGGTTTGAGAGTCGTCTGAAATTGCTATATATTCTGGTTCAACATCTGTTGCTAAATCTGCTCCAGGTCCGAAAACTCTAAATCCTTCTGCTTCCAAAGTACCTTCTTGAGCGTTAAAGGCTGTAAAATCTAAAGTTGTTACAGAGTCATCATTTAGATCTATAATACTAATTGTACCCATTGGATCTACTGTGTACTCATCGTTTGGTTCACCTTCGTTAGCAGATACTATAATATTTCCATTACTAGAAAAAGTAACCATATCTGGTAGTGCTCCTACGGTATATTGGTTAAGCAACGTACCGTCTGCAGTATTAAACACTAAAATTTTTCCAGGATTTTGTTTATTATCTGCTTCTACTGCAACCGCTAGTTTATTATTTGAAACAGCCACACTATTTGGCTCACCAAAGGCACTTAAACTAATTGAGCTTTCTTGAACTGGTGAATCTAAGTCTGAAATATTAAACACTGAAATTTCGTTAGATTCTACATTTGTAACAAATAATTTTTTAGTTAAAGAATCGAATGCTGAGATTTCTGCCGAAGCTTCTCCTCCAACATTAATGGAAGACTTGTATTGAAAATTTACTTCGGTATTAACTATTGGGCTTTGTTCTGTAGTGGCAACATCATCGTCTTGACAAGCAAAAGTTAGCATAGCAAGACAAGCAATAGTGGTTTTGTTTAATATTTTCATTTTATATAGGTTTAATTATGAACTGCAAAAATGAAACATTAACTTAAATTAAATGTTAAGTACAAATAAAGAAATAATTAGCATATTCGATTATTTTAGGCTTGAATGTTAGCTGTATGTTAAATAAATAAAAAGTAAACTTTAACTATTGGTTATAACCAAAACGCTTAAGTTGACGCTGATTGCTACGCCAGTTTTTATTAACTTTTACGTAAAGTTCCAAGTGTATTTGCTTTCCAAAAAATTTTTCTAAATCCTTTCTTGCTTCAACACCAACGCGTTTTAATGCGTTCCCTTTATGACCAATAATAATACCTTTTTGGGTTTCGCGCTCTACCATAATTACCGAACGAATTCTTATAATGTTTTCCTCTTCAAAAAACTCTTCGGTATCAATTTCGACTGCATACGGAATTTCCTTTTTGTAATGGATTAAAATTTTCTCGCGTATGGTTTCATTTATAAAAAAGCGTTCAGGTTTGTCTGTTAATTGGTCTTTAGGATAATACGGCGGAGACTCTGGAAGTAATTCTATAATTTTAT
>ENA-ORXT01005686-ORXT01005686.1-marine-metagenome-genome-assembly--contig:-NODE-5686-length-12094-cov-6.914787_pt1 | contig 12094 bp, 11 predicted proteins | sample MGYA00237868_ERZ511482 | MGnify/ENA metagenome assembly ERZ511482 | reverse complement strand
TGGGATGGCAGTGCCCCGAGGCGGGCCACCTTCCCCGCCCGCCTGTGCCATGCGCGAGCACCCGCGCGGCTGCCCTTAAACAGCCTCGTGAGGCCTGTTAGATTAGAGTCCCGCTCAATTCTTGCTCGCTCGAACAAAAGAAAGTTAAAGCAATGGAGCTTTGGCCGAATCACACAGGGACGCAAGTCCCTGCTCCTATTACACGTTCTCGTCGACTGGAAGCGAGTAGCACCGTTGACGGGGTCCTCTTTTTCCAGCATGCACTACGTCCTCCTCGTCTGTCACGCTTGTTGTCAGCTGAAAATGGGGCGGCCTCGCACTGGCTAGTGCTTGGGCGGGCGGGCGCGTCGTCGACGTTGCGTCCTGCCGCGGACATTGTACCTGCGCCTGCTGTCGGCGCGGTATCGCGCTGGCATCAGTGCGCCGACCACGGCTTGCCGGCCGCCGGCACCACGTCGGGGACGGCCGCGGCCGCCCACGGCCGCAGCTCCACTACCATGAGGGCACGCCCCTGGACGGCGCCGCGGCGGTGCGCCCGCGCCGCCTCCCACACCGCCACCGAGTGGTGCGCGCCAGTGCTGCACTCAGCGCGCGTCGGGTTGGCGACTGCTTCAAGGTCGATCTCCGAGCGGCAATTGCTGTCGCGGCGTGCGCCAGGCCGCGCCAAGGTGTCCAGGTGCGTGCGGTCGGCCGCCGAAGCGTATGGATGGTGCAAAGGGGGGGCGCCGCGGAGTTGTCGCTGTGCTGCGGAGCGGGCGGACGATGCTCCTGCCGGCCTCCTGTGGGCTGGCGGCGCCCACCGTCACGGCTTGGCCCGGGCCGCCGGCGCCGTGTCGGCGGCGGCCGCGGACGACCACTCACTGCAACCCCACCATCACAGCGTTAAGCCGCGGGACAGCGCCGCGGTAGGGCGCCGTCGCACGGCACCGCACTGGGCAGCTGCCGCTGCCAGTCATAACCCCAGCACAAGGCGCGCCGTGGCGGTGCATTCGATGGATGGAAGTTGGTATACGGCACCGAGACTGGTGCCTGACTGTCGCCAAATGTTGCACCGGTGGGCCACATCATGGAACGCAAGTCGGCGGTGTCGGCTGCAGACGCGTCCGGTGGTTGCGGAGGGGGAAGATGGGGGGTTGCGGAATAGTTGAGGAGGGGGCAGACGCTGCCTCAATTGGCGGCCTGCGTGCTCGTCGAGGCGGTCGGCGCGGCGCTCAGCGGCCAGCGGAGCATCGCACACGGTCCACCGGCCGCTGCCACCGTGTCCGCAACGGCCGCTGTCAACGACCATGGAGATTCCACCATCACATCGGGAGGCCGTGAGACGGATCCGCGGTAGGGAGGCGAAGCCGCCGCCCACGCTACAACCACGAGGCTCGCGGCGCCGCCGCGATAGTCGCGCGGGGGGCGGGCGGTGGCAATAGTGTTCTTACCTCAGAGTCTGTCGTTCTCGTTGCGACCGGCGAGCCGCTTCAAGGCTTTCCGTTTCGCGGCGTCGGCCGCCGACGCGTGCGGTGAGCACGGGCGGGTGACTTTCGGGAATTGCTGGTATTTCAGGGATGTGCCAACACTGCATTCGAAGGCAGTACACGTGCGGTCGGCGGCCATCAGCGCGGCGCGAGCGGGTAACGCAGCATCGCGTACGGCCGGCCCGCCGCAGGCGCCTCGTTCGCGCCCGCCACCGTCGACCGCCGCCCCGATCCTCTTCTATTGCTGCACTTACGCGAATGACCTGTTGGTTGGCCTTAAAGCGAGCGCCACGTCGGTATCGACCTGTGCAGCTTGCCTGAGGTCCGCCTCGCGCCCGTGAACTCCACCTTATGAATGATGCGGAGTGGAAGTGGGGCGGCGCTGATGACTGCGACCGTGCTAGTGGCACGTGATGGCGCGTGGCCAGTCGAAGATGGTGCTGCCGGGATGAGCGGCCCCAGTTCTTCATGTGAAGAACTGGTTTTTCTCGCCCAGTTCATGCCCGTGCATGCAGCACGATGAGAATAGGCACTGCGAACGGATAAGCGCTGGCAGCAGCTGGTATGGAAGGCGCCTCCTACAGGGTGGACTACCACTCGGTAGGTGCATCAGACGATTACGAACACAGCTTTGCGAAGTACATGGCTGAGAAAACAAAGTGGCACATGCAAACTGACTACAAGACTTCCTCTTTCTTTCGAAACGGGCAGACAGTACCTTAGCAAGTCACCATGGGCACAGTAAGTGTCTGTGTTTCTCCCAGGAAACGTACGTGATGATGTCCGTCTGTGAACTGGCATCTGGCTGTATCGATCTGGGCTTACATCTGAGGCACGCAATAACGTAGGCACCACCGCAGCCTCTTCTGGCATCGGCAGGGGAATGTTGACGAACTGCGCCCGTACCCCGCGCTGCAGGCGGGCAGGTATCCGTGCGTCGGCAGCGGCGAGGAGGTTGGGCGACCTCCGCGTGCCCTCTGGCTGTCAGTCGCACCTTTGCGGGCACCGGCCCGCAGGGCGGCGGCGAGACCACGGCTGTTGTCACGCTCCTCGTCCCGATGTTTAGATGAGTCCTGGCGGCACCCCTGCCGCCAGCGACCCTGCCCCGGTCGAGGACTCCCACGCCGTTCCGGCGTCGGCCACCGGCAACCCTCTGTGGCGGCGAGTGACGGCGTGCACAGCACGACATTGTAAGCAGCAGTCGCGGTGGTGTGGCCGGTAGCAGTTGCACGCCGCGACGACGGCATCGACTTTTGCGCAGAAGTGGGCGCACATGGCGCCGCTAGGCCACTTGATGGCAGCGGCGCCAGCGGTTCCGCGCAGCGGCCAGTGTCCGGTGCGGATGGTGTAGTACCACGGGGCCGGGGGGCCCCCGGGGATGTACCGGACGGGGACGGACGAAGCCGGGAACCGGACGTGGCGGCGGGGCTACGCGCGGGAGGCGGCGTCCGGGGAGGAGGCGGTCGGCCGCGGCCCCAGACGCCCCGAGCCCACCCGTGCCCACGCGCGCCGGGGGCAGGGCCAACGCGGAGCGCGAGGCCACACGGCCGCCGCGCGGCCCGCCGCGTGGCGGCAGCGGGGAGCACCGAGGCGTTTCCGGCTGCCGGGCACCCGCCCGAATTCCCCTCGCTTGCTGTGTCGTCTCGGGGAATTGTACTTGCATCAGAGGGAATTATATGCATTGTGATATTTGGTGGCGCGGGCCCGGGCCAACTAGTGGCCCCGGTCCCGCGCAACAGTTTCCGCCCTCATATAGGACGAAGGGCGACGACGGTGGTAGCCACCGTCGTCGCCGGCAAGTAAACCGTGCCTAGTTGTCCCGGTATTCGACCGACCTTCACTTCCTGGACCCTGAGTCCCATAGTGGGTACCGCTCAAGTAGCTGTGACGGCCCTTGCTTCCCTCTCTCCCTGACCACCCCTGTGGGGTAGTACTACATTTGGCGATCCGGGTGAGACCCGCTTCGCCGCTCATTGGGCGGCGTTGCCGGGTTTACACCGACGGTGCTCCGCACAGGGACAGTCAGGTGAGAGTTGTACCGGTCCGGATTTTGGATGATCTGCGAGCCTCGCTCCTCACCTTCATGGAGCCCGGCTCTTCTTCATACACCCCGCTCAACGGGGGCGCGACACCGTTTGAGTTGCGCGGCATGAGCCGCGTCACGGACGCGCCACCGGCGGGAGACGACGGCGGCTCGTCATTGGCTGCCTCCGGGGCCCGGAACAGCGGTTGCGCGGCGGCCCCGGTCGGCGGCGGTGATTCGGCGGCGGCTGAGAGAAGCTCAACGCCATTCCACGCCGGTCACTCGCCGACCACCGGGACTCGCCCCCATACTGTTCCGGAACGGACGCCCGATCTGGCGGGCCGCCTTCCCGGGGACCCCGGGGGGGCCCACACAACACCCCTGGATGGCCGGCAACCCGCGGGGGCTCTGGCCTTTTCCCCAAAGGTCCGATCGGTGGCCACCCCTGGCGGGTCGTCCACCTCCGGCCCCCTCGACGGGTTGCGCTGCGCCGACGGGGGCCCCCCTCCCCGTCCGGGCACCGCCCCGGCCGGGCGGCCGAGCCGCGGGGGCCGCGCCGACGAGGTCCTCCTCACCGCGCACCCGGTCGGACCCCTGCAGCTGATGCAGATGGCGCAGCGCCTGCGGGACGCAGCGGAGGATATGTCGTCCGCGGCGTCGGACGCGGGGGCATTCGGTGCCCAGGTGGCGGGGGTCCCGGAGCTTGCGGCCGGGAACCGGGGGGCCCTCACTCGCGTCGCGGGGGGCCCCGGCGGACCCGTGGCGGGCGGAGCGGCGCCGGGGCAAGCTGCCTGTGGCGGCAGCCGACGTCTTCGTCGCGACGCCCGGCCCGGGGGGCGCGGAGACACGCCGTATGGGGGCCACGCCCGACCAGCCCAGCCCTGGCCTCCGCGGCCGGGATGGGCCGGACTCCCGGGGGCCCCGGCGGGGGTGGCGCTCCGTCGCTCCCCCGTCATCCTCGTTGGACACCGAATCGACGAGCAGCGCCCCCTCGGCGGCGGGCGAGAGCAACTTCGGCAGCTCCGCGGGTTCGAGCTCGTCGGGGCCGCCGGCCGGACGGGGGCGGTCGGTCGACCGCCACACGATCGTCCGGGAGGCCCTACATGCGTTCAAGCGCGAACAGCAGGAGGACGCGGTCGTCGACCCCCGCTTTGAGCACCTGCTGCGGAAGGGCACGTACCGCTTGGCGCGCCGAGGCGGGCGCCTGCACGTGTCCCGCGGGCAGTCGCTGCGGACCGTACGCGGGGACGTCCGCGCGCTCATGCAGACCTCCAAGGTCTACGGCGCGGAGACGCCCCTCGGGCTCATTGACTTCCTCCGGCGGATCCGTACGGCCGCGAGCGGCGCCGACCTCAACGAGGGCACCGCGGTCACTCTCCTGCAATACTTTGTGAGCCCGGTCGTGCTGGGGACGCTCCACCGGGTGGAGGAGGAGCACCCGGACCGGCCCCTGTCGTACGTCGCCGCCCTCCGGGCCCTGATCGCGGAGCACCTGGACGGGGATGACCTAGTGAAACACCTGCACGCCCTGATGCAGGCCACCCAGGAGAAGTGGGAGGACGAGCACAAGTTCGCCGCCCGCCTCCTGGACGGTAACCGCGCCCTCGGCTCGGTCCTCGCCGAGACCGAACTTGAGCCGGTCCTCCTCAAGGGCGTCAACCGCGAGATTCGCCAGCATGGGCGGGACTACAACACCCGGGGGCGCTCCTTCGCGAAACTCCGCACCCACCTGGCCAAGATGGGCGTGGCAACACGCGCGGCGCGCGGGGTCAAGTTGGCCGCCATGCCGCGTCTGATGGCGGCGGCGTAGAGGACCCGCCTCGGAGAGGGGCGCGAGCCCCGGCGGCCCCGGGCCGCCGCCTCGGCCGGCATGGCGGTCGGGGCCACCACGGCGGCGTCCGCGTTGGCCGTCGAGCTGTACGGCGACGAGGCCGTCCGCTCCGAGTGGGAGGCCACGCTGGCTGACCAATCGGCGGTCCTGGCCATCGGGGACACCCTGTTGGCCCCGGGGTGGCAACAAGCGCCGGCCTGGGCTGGCCGCCCGGAGCCATTCCCGCGGTACACTGGGCAGGGCCGGGGGCGGGGCACGTTGGCCCCGGGTGCCCCGATGCCGGCACGGCCGAAGACAGTCTACCCTCACTCGGGCCGCGCCCCCCGCGCCCCGCGCGGTGGGGGGCCCCCGGGCGTCTCATGGAATGACCCCCCCGCCGGTGGCGGACGGTGGCGCGGCGCCTGGTCGTACTGTGCGTGCCCAGGGCACTGGGTCTTCGAGTGCCCCGGGCAGACCCCAGAGCAGCGGGCCGACGGCTGGGCCGTGCGGGAGGCCGTCCTCGCCCACCGGAGCAGGCGTGGCCCCGCGCCGCCGCCCCCTACGCCGATGGCGCCGCCCGGCCGGGGGACCCCCGGGACGGAGAGCGGAACAGCGGGTGTCGCCGACGGCGCTGCCGCCTTTGTTCACGCGGTGGAAACCGACGACCGGCCATACGCAACGACCGAGGAGGCCAGCTCCGAGGAAGGGTGGGTGGCACCCTCCCCGATCGTGACTCCCCACGACCTCGGGGACGAGGCCGACGGCACGGGCGACGCCAAGGGAAACGAGTAAGGGGCAGCCCCACCAGTGGGTTGCCAGTTGACGCGCTCCGGCTGAAGGCACGCCGCTATTGCTACAGCACGGCGGCCCGCCTCCGGCAAGTCGGCAAGCGGCGCACGGTCGCCGGCCTGTCGGCGTCCCTGCCCTTCCGGCCCCGGATCCTTCCCCGACCTCCGGCCACCGTCACGCCGGACGTCGTCATCGCCGAATGTGGGCCCCCGGCCGGCGACCCGCCCCTGCCCCGTGCGGCGGAGCGCGCTGAGCCGCCCGCCCGCCCCGGGGCCACAGCGCCTCTCCACACGTCGCCCGGCCGCGGCGCGGCCCAGGCCAGGCGCCATCGGCGCCGGCGCGCCGCGCCGTCCGCCCCCGCGGGTCTCCCCCCGGCCGACCCCGACGAGGTGCTCGTGATGGGTCTCCACAACTACCGGATCATGGCGTGCCTCGGCACCGACAGGGGGGCCCTGCAGGCGTCTCCTATGGTGGTAGACACGGGGGCGGGGCCCAGTTTCATCCGGCGCGACGCGCTCGCACCTTCCTGGCGGGCCCACGTCACGCCGCAGCCGGCCGTGGCCACGCACCGGCTCCGGGACGCCAACAATCGGAGCCTCGTCACCAGCGGGCACATCGTGGTCTGGGTCCAGGCCGGCGCCCGCCTGGTGTCGCACGGCTTCCTGGTCGTGGACGACCTGTCGGTGGATGTCATCCTTGGGTGCGACTTCATCGACGAGCACGCGCACGCCATCCTGCCTCCGGACCAGCAGGTCCGGTGGCGCGACGGGTCCGCGACCGCAATCCTGCGGGGGCCACTCGACGACGGGGACCGTACCATGGGCGTGTCACGCGTGCTGCGCGCCACGAGCAAGACGCTGCTGCCCGCCATGGCCGCGACGGTGGTGTGGGTGCGCACCCAATTGGGGGGGCCTCGGACAAGTGTTTAGCGCGACGCGCCTCTTCTCATCCTTCAGCGTCACCGTGGCCAATGGCGTGCATGTTGTGCTGCCCGGCGTGTCCTTCCCGGTCCTCGTGACCAACTTCGGGCCTTCGGCCGTCGTCCTCCGCGCCAAGGCCAACGTGGGGTACGTCGAGCTCCTGACGACCGGCGTCGTGAAGGTGCCCGACGCGCCCGCGGCCGAGCCCGTGGGGCTGGATTTCTATTCGCCCCCCGCCGCCCGCGCCGCTGTCGTGCCGCCCCTCGCCCCCGACCCCGTCGACGACCTTGTCGCGGTGGTCCGCCCCGCCAGCCCGGTACCGCCGCCGCCGGCGAAACCGACCGATCCGGGGGGGGGGGGTGCTCGTCCGCGGGCGAGGACCCCTCGACCGCGCCGGCCGGCAACGCGGACGGCGACACGTGGGGCTCTGGCGCACCGCTGAGAAAGGACCCCGCGCCCACGGCCGCCGACGTGGCGCTCCCGGAGGCCCCTCCGGCGTTGCACGCGCGCATCCACGCCATGCTCGAGGCACACTCCGGGATGTGGACGGGCCAGGCCCTAGGGGTCATCAAGACAGTGCAACACCGGATCGATCTCACGCCCGGGGCTCGCCCAGTGCGCTTCGCGCCCCGACGTGCGGAGCCCCGGGGGGCCCGCGACGCGGAGAACGCGGAGGTCAAGCGGCAGCTGGCGGCGGACGTCATCGAGCCGACCTCGTCGGAATGGGGTTTCCCCGTGGTGCTCGTCCCAAAGAAGGCCAGGACGCTCCGGTTTTGCGTCTATTATCGGCTGCTGAACACCGTCACCAAGAAGGATTCTTACCCGCTTCTGCGGATGGACGAGTGCATCGACAGCCTTAGCGACGCCACGGTCTTCTCGACCCTGGACTGCAACGCAGGGTACTGGCAGGTGGCCATCGACCCCCGCGATCGGTAAAAGACGGCCTTCGTGTCCCACGCGGGCGCCTACCACTACAAGCGCATGCCCTTCGGGCTGACGAACGCGCCGGCGACGTTTCAACGCGCACTGGATATCATACTGTCGGGCGTCAAGTGGCAGAGCTGCCTCATCTACCTGGACGACGTCATCGTCTACTCGCGCACCATGGAGGAGCACGTGGGGCACGTGGCCCGTGTCCTCGGCCTGCTGCAGGAGGCGGGTGTGACCCTGCGTCTCGCCAAGTGCCGGTTCTTCCGGACGGCAGTCGAGTACCTCGGCCACGAGATCACGCCGGGCCGGCTGGGCGTCATGGAGGCGCACACCCGCGCGCTGCGCCTGGCCGCCTTCCCCACAACCCGCACTCAGGTGCGGAGCTTCGCGGGGATGTGCAACGTCTTCCGGCGCTTCGTCCCCGGGTTCGCCTGCATTGCGGCACCGCTGACGGACCTCATGAATTCCACGGCCCCCGTCGACGTTCCCCCGCCGACGGCGGCGCAGCAGCAGGCGTTTAACACCCTCAAGGAGGCCCTGAAAAAGCCCCCCGTCCTCGCGCTGGCGCGGCGGGTCAAGCGCTACGTGCTGGACGTCGACGCCTGCGGGACGCAGGTGGGCGCCGCCCTCCTCCAGGAACAGCCGACCGGAAAGCTCCACCAAGTGACCTACATTTGCCGGCGGCTGTCAGCCTCGGAGCTCCCCTTTGGGGTCACTGAGAAAGAATGCCTTGCGGTTGTGTGGGCGTCGCTCAAGCTACGAGCTTACGTGGAGGGCGCCCGGTTCCTGGTGCGCACCGACCACGACTGCCTCCACTAGATCCTGAACATCGACGGCACGGGGAACCCCCATCTGGCCTGCTGGCGGCTGCGGCTCAGCGAGCTGGAGTTCGACGTCGCTTACAAGCCGGGGCTGACCCATTATATGGCGGACGGCATCTCCCGGCTGGTCTCGACCGGGAGCGACTCCACCGCGTTCGACGACGCTATTCCGGTCTTCGCGGCTCGAGCCGAGTCGGTCCGGGGCCTGGACGCCGCCAACTATGTCGGCGGCACCACGGTCCGGGGCATCGACCGCACCGCGGTGGTGAACGCGCAAGCGGGCGACGCCTACTGTCAACAGGTGGTGCGGTCGCTGAACGCGGGCGCCGCGATCCCGTTCTTCGAGGACCCGGACGGCGTCCTCCGGCGTAGGGCCCCGACGGACCAGGCGCACCAGGTCGTCGTCCCGGAAGCGCTGCGCGCGCAGGTGCTCCACCTGGAGCACAACGCGACGCTCGCAGGGCACCCGGGGGAGTCCCGGATGTACGCGGCGATGCGGCGGTACTATGACTGGGTCGGGATGGCTGCCAACGTCGTGGCCCACGTGCGCCAATGCGACAGCTGCGCCCGGCAGCGGGTCCGGCCGCTGGCCAGCCGCGCGCCGTTGACCCTCTTCCCGGCGACGGTGCCGTTCCAGGACGTGGCCGTCGACCTGTACGGACCCCTCGAGCGGACCGCCGCGGGAAACGAGAACATTCTGGTGATCACAGATCGGTTCACGAAGCTCGTGCGAGCCATCCCGATGGGAAGCGTCAAAGCTGTCGACTGCGCCTTCGTCGTGCTGGACTCCTGGGTCGCGGTCTACGGGCCCCCAGACCGGCTGCTGTCGGATGGCGGCCCGCAGTTCACGGCCCACTTTTGGCGCCAGGTTTTGCAACCTTCTCTCGATCGAGTCGAAGCTCACGACCCCCTCACATCCCCAGACCAACTGTCAGACGGAGCGCTTCAGCCGGACGATGCATACCATCCTCAACCACTACGTGGCAGAACACCCGCGATCGTGGGACCAGCTAGCTGCTGGGGGCCCTGACGCTCGCCTACAACAGCCGACCCCACCGCAGCACCGGGGTTGCCCCCCTGGAGCTCGTGAACCCCATGGGGGTGTCGAGCTGGGCGCTCAAGAACATCCCCCGCCGCGCGGCGTACCCGGAGACGGCCCAGCGGGGCACGGCGGCCGAGAAGAAAGCACAAGCGGCCTTGCTCACCCGGCTGGTCCAGCTCATCCCCCAGCTACGGCCTACCTCACGCGCCACCCAGGGACGCTACAAACGCGACCACGACAAGCGGCTCACGCCGCGGGCGGAACGCATGGCGGAGGGCGGATACGCCTGGCTGCGGAACCATGCCAACGAGGGCGGCCGTGGCGGCAAGTTGGGCCACGTCGCCCGGGGCCCGTGCCGGGTGGTGGCGGTCCAGGGGCCGACGGTCGTCCTGTACGTCGACAGGGAGCACCGCCGGGAGAATATCACGCACTTGGTTCGAGCGGGCGCGGGGCCTACCCTGCCCGCGGCGCCGGCCCACCCCGCCCTGCTGACCGTCCGGGGCGTTCCACGGGACGGAAGAGGACGGGCAACGCTACGCCGTGGACCGCATCGCGGATCATGCCACCCTCCCGGATGGTACACTGCGGGTGAAAGTGTACTGGACCGGGTACCCCGCGCCCACCTGGCTGGACGCGGCGGACGCCCCCCACGAGACGCTCCGCGTGTACCTCCGGCGGGTGGCCCGCGAGGGGCTCCCCCACACGTCCGCGGACCCGCCTCCGGGCGTGTCCCGAGGCCCCGCCGCCCTCGCGACGCGGGCCTAGCCGGCCCAGGCGGGCGCGCGGGGCGGGGAAGAGGGGAGCACGGGGTGAGGGCAGCGGAAAGGACGGCAAGGAAACAAGGCGGGTTTATTCAGTACGGAGACGAGCGGACGCCGCGACGCATACATCTACTCGAGGGGCCCGCGGCCGGCCGCGTATACGGCACGGCCCCACTCCCGCAGCGTCCGACGGACCGCGGCGTGGAAGCGCATGGCACGACGCTCGGGGGCCTCGAGCGGAGCCCCGCCGCCGGCCGGCGGCCCAACACAGACAAACGTCAGAAGGGCGTCGGCGTACATAGGGTCCGTCATGTCGGCCCAGTTGACGGCGCCGTCCCGGCCGAACAAGGACGCGGACCGGGCCGCTATGCTGGCGCCCCGCCACGCGGCGGAGTCCAGGGGGCCTGGCGCGGCCCAAGGCCCCGACAGCCACAGCTCGGCCTCGGGCACGCCCCCAACAAGGGGGGCCCCCGCCGAGGCCGCGGTCGCCGGCAGGAGACCCGGCGGGGCCATGGCGGGGCGGGCCGCGTCGGACGCGAGCCACGACCCCGGCGACGCGGCACTACCCCGGGGAGGGGCAGCCGCCGCCACTCGGGCCAGGGGCGGGGACACCGGGGCGGCAGAGGCCACGGGATACTCGGATAAGGAGGTCCCCGGACCGTCGGCCTCGCGGCGGCGCTTACGCCGGCCGTACGCGACGCCCGCCCTGCGGTCCTCCCAGGATTCCCGGGGCGCCGCGTCCGGCACGAGCGCCGACGCCCCGGGTGACCCCCACGGGGCGTAGCTGACCCGAACCCCGGGTGGCAGGCGGCCCGCCAGGTCGGGTTCGACCAAGACGAGGCCGTCGTCGCCCCGCTGGACGCGGACGTAGTGGCGGGCGGCGTCCGCAATGGTCCCCTCCAGGGGTTGTTGGGATACGTGTTTTGGGCCATATCCGGCCCAGAATACGGATATATCCGAGAATATGTCCAAGAATACTCGTCCTCGATGGCCCTTTGGAGAAAAAAATACCACGAACGCCATGCGCAGGACCTCACAATATCATTATCCGCAGAAGAGCTATCAGAAGGGCATCGAATGAAGGCGGTCTGTCCCCAATTACAGTAGCGCCGGATATCGGATATATATCCTGACAACCCCTGGTCCCCTCCACTCCCAGGCGGACGGCAGCCGGCGCGGCGCGCGAGGGGTCATGGTGGTAGCGGAGGCGCGCCCGGACGACGGGCCACGGGACCCGTTCCGCTTCCGCCTCGTATCGCGCAAGGGCCGCCAGGACGGCCGCGTCCCCCTGCGCCAGGTGTTCCCACCCAAACCGCTGACGCAGCTGCGCAAAGGCCGGGGACGGCTCGAAGAGACGCCACTTCTCCTCGTACTCTGTTGAGCTCTGCTCGGGCATTCCATTGGAGCTATACTTACACGGGGGCTCTTGGTGACTCAAGCTCGTGTGCTTGTTGTCATTCCATTGTGTATGACTTGTACTTGTTTGTACTTGATTTGTGTATCTCTTGGTGAGCTCCCCCCTTCTCGTGGTG
>ENA-ORXT01005685-ORXT01005685.1-marine-metagenome-genome-assembly--contig:-NODE-5685-length-12095-cov-8.195041_pt1 | contig 12095 bp, 9 predicted proteins | sample MGYA00237868_ERZ511482 | MGnify/ENA metagenome assembly ERZ511482 | reverse complement strand
GGCCCCAAGGATGCGGTGACGATCTACGACGACGCGTCCGACTGGTCCTTCCTCGGGATCGACGCGGCCAAGCTGGACGCCGACGACTACCCGGAGATGCGCCCGGGCACGGAGGTGGAGATCCACGGCTTCCCCGCCCGCGACCGCGACGGCGAGGTGATCCCCGGCGTCGTCTATTCCGACGACCCGGAGCCGCCCTTCTGGTGGGTCGAACTGCGCGATTCCGATGACGGGATCGCGGCGGAAGGGGTCATCGGCGGGATTTCGGGATCCTGCGTGTTCGACGACGGCAACGATCTGGTGGCCGTGGTCCACGCCAACGGCTTTTCCACCATCGAGGGGACGACGAATACCTGGGCCAAGGTCGTGCCGGTACGCGAGGCGATATTGCAGGCACAGGGCCGCCTGCCCCCGCGCCGCAAGACGCTGCTGGGGTTGCCGTTGCCGAAGATTTTCTGACGTCGGGAATCAGTTGTCATATCGCGATCAAGCTGGCGTTGTTGCATGGTTACTTTTGGTGATGGTTTGGCCGTCATCGGTGGTTCAGGCTGGGTGTAGGATGTTGGCGAGCTTGCACTTGAGAAGTGCCTGGGTTCGTCGGTTGTTCTCGGTGCGGTTGGAGAGCCTCGCGTTGCTGGCCTGCTTGATGCGCCACATGGCGGTTTCGACGAGGGATCGGCGGTGATATCCGCTCTCGATCTTCCACGTCCGACGGTCGGTCTCGCGCATGCGGGCGATGGCAGCGTCGCGTTCGGCAAGCGCGGCTCTGTCGTCGGGGCCGAGACGGCGGCGGTTCTCGGACGCAAGCCGGGCGGCCCGTCTGGGCGGGATACGCCGGGTCGCGCCGAGATCGTGGACGGCACGGCGGCAGCGGGTGGTGTCGTAGGCCATGTCGGCGCAGACCGCCGCGACAGGCGCGTCCTTCATCGGTGCAAGAAGGTCCGGCGCGACGAGGCTCTCGTTCCGGTTCGCCGCGCCGTACCCGGCGGCATGGATCAGACCGGTCCCGGTATCGATGCAGATATGCAGCTTGCGCCACTGCGCGATCTTGCCCGCCTGTCCGCTCCCCTTGCCGTGTTTGACCCGGTGCCGGCCGTCCTGCCGGTAGACCGTCAGCCCGGTCGCGTCCATCGCCAGCACCGCGCCGGGCGCCAGTTGCCGCGCGAGGTCCGACAGGACGATCTTCAGCCCTCCGGCCCGGCGCGACAAGGTCGTGTAGTCCGGCACAGGCCTGTCCAGACCCATCATGTCGAAGACCGATGCCACAAACCCTTCCGTCTGGCGCAACGCCGATCGGAACCGCTCGCGTACCAGAAGGCACATCTCGATCACCGCATCCGCGTAGCGGCGCACGCCGCCTGGCCTGCGCAGGCCCGCCTCGCCCGACCAGCACGCCACCAGCGCCGGGTCGATCAGAACCGTCAAGGAGCCTTGCCGCTTCAGATCTCCCGTGTAGCAAGACCAGTCACGTCTTGGAGCAATGTTCTGCATGACAACGCAGATGGGAAATACAAACCAGACATACCAGACATGCAACAACGCCGGTCAAGCCACGGAGTGACGGGGAAGGGAACGATCTTTCAGGCGCTCCACCACCCTACATGAACGCGCCCGCCGACTGCGCCGTGAAGACGCGGATGTAGTCGCCGGGCGACGACCCCGCCCAGTAGACCCACAGGCGATGCGGGTCGTCCTTGTCGATCCAGACCCGGTCGCCCCGCTCCAGCCCGCGCAGTTCCTGGCTGATATACTCGACCGACGTATCGGCGAGGAAATCGGTCGCGGCCATCGTGTCTTCCATCGCCGCGATGCCGAGGATGGCGGCGTCGAAATCGACGTATCCGATATGCACGCCCGCGAGGCTGTCGAAGAAGACGTAGTGGCTCGCCACCACCGTCCCCGCCGCGATGGCCCCGTCCTCGCCGCCGATATCGACGCGGATCGCCTCTTCGAGGACGATGTTCTGGTCCTCGTCGAAGGCGTAGAGATTGTCGTCGTCGAACGTGTCGTTCCCGACGGCGAAGCTCTCGTCGGTGTCCAGCTTCACGAAGTCGCCGTCCCCCCGCTGCTGCATGATCGCGCCGCCCGTCACGGTGGCGAGGGCAGGGAGGGGGACGGTGGCGACCAGCAGGGCCGCGAGAACGGATCGGATCATCGGTGGTTCCTTGTGCTCATGGAGGATTTGTGCCGCAACGGGGTGCCGCGCGCCAGCATCCGACGCCCGCCTCTCGCGAACGTGCGATCGCGCCGCACGCCTCGAAATCCCCCATTCGCGTACTATCCCCCCGCCCGCGTCGGCGGTAGTCTCGGCGCGACGAATCCCAACCCGCGAGGACGGCCCGATGGCGCATCTGACCCTTTCCCCCGGAAACGCGCTGTATCACGAATACACCGCCCCCGCGCGCGACGGGGCCGTGACCTACGTGTTCGTCAATGCGCTGACGGGCAATACGACCGCGTGGGAAAGCGTCATCGCGCCGAACCTGCGCGAACAGGGGTTCGGGACGCTCAGCTATAACTTCCGGGGGCAGGACGACTCGCCGTTCGAGACGGGCACCGCCCTGACGCCCGACCTGATCGTGGGCGATCTGTGCGCCCTGCTGCGCGAGGTCGCGCCCGTGCGGCCGGTGCTGGTGGGCCTGTCCATCGGCGGATTGTTCGCGGCGCGGGCCGTTCTGCGCGGGGCCGAGGCCGAGGGGCTTGTCCTGCTCAACACCTTGCGCCGCATCGGGCCGCGTATCGCGTGGGTCAACGATGCCCTGCCGCATCTGGTGGCGCGGGGCGGGGTGCGATTGTTCCTCGACGCGCTGTTCCCGCTGCTGGTGAACGAGGAATTCGCGGCGGCGAACCGGGGCGGGTTCCTGACCGATGCGCCCTACGAACCGCTCGACCCCGCGCATGGCCATGCCAACCTGATGACCCATTCGGTCGCGGCGGATTGGGATGTGCCCTACGAGGCGCTGACCCTGCCGGTCCACGTCATCACCGGCCTTCAGGATCGGGTCTTCCTTGACCGGATCGACGTGGACGCCCTCTATGCCCGCCTGCCCGATGCCACCCGCGAGGAGTGGGACGATACCGGCCATCTCATCCCGCAGGAACGGCCCGAAAAGCTGATGGAAGCGCTGGCCGCGTTCGGGGACCGGCTGGCATGAGGATTCCTGTCCACCTCGCCTACGCGGCGGTCTTCGTCGGCGTCTGCGGCCACGCCTCGTCGGAGTTCTTTGCGGTCCTGTCGGGGATGAGCGGACCGGAGGCGTCGGTCTGGCGCTATGTCATCGGGGCGGCGGGGCTGGTGATCTGGGCGCTGCTCACCCCCGGCTCGCGCGACCTGCTCGCGCCCTTGCGCTCCGCGCCGGTCCGGTTCACGGCGCTCTCGATCATGGGGGTGACGGGGGCGTATCTGGCGTTCCACTGGGCGCTCGATTTCGCGTCCGTCGTGCAGGTCGCCACGCTCGTGACCACCATTCCCATCTTCGTGGGGCTGAGCAATCTGGCCATCAACGGCGTCCCTCTCTCGACTGTCAAGATCGTGACCGGCGCCATGGCCACCCTGGGCGTCGTGGTCCTCCTGACCGACGGATACCTGGGCGATCTGGCGAGCGACGGGCGCGCGCTGATCGGCGTGCTGCTGGCGCTGATCTGCGCGGCGCTGGCGGCGGTCTACTCGGTGCTGGTCAAGCCGTTCATCGTCGAGCATGGCGCGCTGACGGTGACGACGACGTCGCTGGTCATCGGGGCGCTGGGTCTGTGGGTGACGGTCGGGTTGGGCTGGGATCTGTGGGTCGATCCGCTCGCCCTGTTCGCGCGACCCCCGGGAGAGGCGTGGTCGCTGCTGACGCTCGGCCTGTGGAACACGACGGTCACGCAGGTGTTGTGGATCGGGGGGCTGGCGGCGGCGGCGGATATCACGCGGGCGTCATATCTGTTCTTCCTGAAGCCCGTCATCGCGGCGGGGCTGGCCCTCGCGATCCTGTCGCAGCCGATTACCGCGCTGCAATTTCTCGCGATCATGCTGGTCACGGGCTGCGTCGCGGTCGAGATATTCTGGCCGCGCCTATTAGCAAAGAGAGCAAGACCATGAGCGGACCCCGCGTCTTTCGCGTCGACGATCCGGCCCTGACGCGCGCCAGGGCGCCGACGGTGATCGAGGACGACCCGACCCTGCCGGTGGAGGCGGAGATTCTGCCGCCGTCCACGCGGTTTTCGGCGTTCTGGGCGCTCGTCTGGTCGGCGGTGCTGGCGCTCGTCACACTGTCGCTGGGCGCGGCGGCGTGGGATCTGGTCGTGGCGATGACCGCGAAGAACGTGTGGCTGGGGCGGTTCGTCATCGGGCTGCTGGTCATCGTGGTGGCGGGGCTGGCGCTGTTCGTGTTCCGCGAGTTGGCAGCCCTGTCGCGCATTTCCAAAGTCGACGAATTGCGCAACCGGGCGCGCGATGCGTGGGAGACGGGCGACCGGTGGATCGCCGACCAGGTGCGCGGCGAACTGGAGGGCCTGTACCGCGGGCGGGAGGATTTCGACCGCGCGCGGGAGGCGATCGCGCTGCGCAAGGGCGATGCGCCCGATGCCGAAACCCTGCTGACACTGGTCGAGAACGAGGCGATGCGCCCGCTCGACGCGCGCGCGTCCGATGCGGCGCGGCGCGGCGCGGGCCGGGTCGCGGCGGCGACGGCGCTGCTGCCCTCGGGCGTGCTTGATGCGGTGGCGGTGCTCTATCTCAACGTGCGGATGGTGCGCGAGATCGCGGTCGTCTATGGCGGGCGGGCCGGGTGGCTCGGGTCGTGGCGCCTGCTGCGTCAGGTGATCGTGCATCTGGCGGCGACGGGGATGATCGCGCTGGGCGACGATTTCTTCAGCGCCATCCTCGGCGGCGGGGCGCTGGCCAAGCTGTCGCGGCGGGCGGGGGAGGGGGCGATCAACGGCGCGCTGACCGCCCGCATCGGCATCGCGGCGATGGAGGTCTGCCGCCCGCTCCCCTTCCGCGCGTTGCCCCGGCCCAGCCTGCGCGGCGTCGCGGCCAGCGCGCTGACCCGGTTCCGGGACAGCGCGCGATAACCCTCAGCCTTCGTTGAGGTCCCAGTCGTAGCGGTCGCCCGAAATCGAACTCACCGTGCCAAGCCCTGCGGCGAGGGGACCGGTCGCATACTGGCGCAGATGGGCGATGACGCCCGCATCGGTGCCGCCGAAATCGCCCTTGTACCAGTCGAAGATCGACGATACGACCAGCCGCCCGTTCTCGACCGCCGCCCCGCGCGGATGGTTGATGTAGCCGCGCGCCGCCTGATCCAGCATCCCGGCCAGATTGGCGGAGGTGAACGGCTGCGTCATCAGGTTGGGGCACCCGATGGAGGCGCAGTTGACGGCGTAGTGGATGCGCGGATCGTCCCAGATCGGGCGCAGGATGCCGTGCTCGATATCGTTGAGCGAGAGCGTGCGCCCCTCGACCGTCACGACCTTCTCGTCCCAAGGGCCGGAGCTGAAGAGGCCGCCGCCGATCTTGCGGATCGAACTGACGGGATAGTTGTCGAGAATGATGTCGACCGTCTTCGCATTGTAGAGGTTGACCCAGTAGGCCATCGCCGCATCGCGGTTCATGGCCGTCGGCGTGGCGGCTTCGAGCGTGGCGATATAGCCTTTCAGCGCCTGCTTGTCGCCGGGGGTCACGCCGCCGTAGTCGACGAGGTTGACCCCGCTCGCATCGGCCCGGACGTAGCGCGACAGGAACGCGCCCCATGCTGAATTGTCGAGGTCGCCCGCGCCGCCGGCCTGCTGCCAGTGGGCATCGATCAGCGAGGAGGAGGGCGCGGCGATGGCCGGGGCGGTGGCGAGGGCAGCGGTCGCGGCGGCGAGGCCGAGGAGGGTGGCGCGGCGGGTGACGGTCATGGAAAGGCACTCCTGTTGGTGTTTCTATCCTCTCACATGGCGGGCCGTGCCCGCCGCGTCCAGTGGGGCAACGCAGTCGTGAGGGGACGTGAGCCGGTTGAAACGACAAGAAAAAAGCCGCCCCGGGGACCGGGACGGCGTTTCCGTCGTCAAACGACGGGGAGAGGTTCTCCGACGGGCCGAGGCCCGCCCGAAAGACCTCGATCAGTGATGACGGCGGTGATGGCGGCGGTGGTGGCGATGCCCGCGATGGCCACGGTAGTGACGCGCGCGGTGGCCGCGATGACCGCGATAGCGCTTGCCGCCGTAGTGGCGCTTGCCACCGTAGTAGGACGTGCCGAACGAGAAGCTGACGCTCGGGCCGGAATAGGCGCGCGGGTAGTAGACGGGCGCGGGCGCGTAGACCGGCGCGGGCACGTAGTACGTCTGGCGCGGCGGCGCGTAGTAGGTGGGCGCCGGTGCGTGGTAGCCGTTATTGGCGTTCGCGGTCGATCCGATGACCGTCCCGAGGATCAGTCCCCCGGCGATCCCGGCGATGATGGCACCGCCATCGGCCTTTGCGGGTTTCGCGTTCATCGACCCGGCGGCGACCGCGAGGACGACGGCGGCGGCCCGAAGTGCTTTTCCGAAAAATGTCATTTGCGTGTTTCCTTCTGGTGTTTTGCCAGCCAGCCCCGGTACTCGATATACATCGAAATCTGTCACAGGAAAGGCGACCGGCCTTCTGGTGCGGTCTTGCCCGGGCGACATTGTGCCGCCCGGGTACGTCGGATCAGTTGGCGTAGCGGCCCCGGCGATAGTCGCCGCGATCACCGGCCACGCGGTCGTTGTTGGCGAGGCGACGGATGCGGCGACCGTTCTGATCGAGCATCCGCATCAGCGCGGCTTCCTCGTAACGGCCGATATAGCCGTCATTGTCGCGATAGTCGCGGAAGGTCCGGCGAATCTCGCGCAGGCCCTCGCGCAGGCGGCGCTCCTCGCCCCGGCGCAGATCGCCGCGCTCCAGCGCACGCTCGATGCGGCTGCGCTGGTTCTGGATGCGCCGGCGCACGTTGTCGCGACCGTCGTATTGCGGCGCCGGGGCGTAGGCCGGGACGCTGTAGACGGGCGCCGCCGGGGCGTAGGTTGTCACGGGTGCGTAGGTGGTGGTCGGCGCGACGTAGGTACGCGTGTTCGAGGGCACGACGTAGGTCGGGGCGGGCGCGACGTAGGGAGATGTCTCGACCGGACCGACCGAGCCGACGACGCCGGTGTAGGAAGGTGCGGTGTAGGACGGCGCAGTGTACGAGGGCGTGGTGTACGAGGGCGCCGTGTAGGTCTGCGTCGTGGTCGTCGTGGGCGCGGCGTAGGTGTAGTACGTCCCGTTCTGCCAGAAGCCGTTGGCGGATGCGGCGGTTGCGGTGAGGGCGAAGGCGGCGCATGCCGCGAGGCCAAGTTTCATCATCTTTCGATCTCCTTGCGTCGGCAACGCAGGCTCCTGCGTCGTTCCGGTGGTCTTCGGCGAAACGACAGCGGGGAGTGCCCTGCGATCCGTTTACGATCCTGATACGCAAGGGGCGGGAGGTTCCGTCGAAGAAATATCGAAAACCGTTCCGGAACGAAAGAACGGCGCAGTTTCCTGCGCCGTCAAGGTGTCAACATCGGTGTCGTCCGTAAGGGACCGAGTGCGTCCCCCCGCCCGGGCGGGGGGAACAGGCCGTCAGTACTGGCCGAGCGAGGGGGCCATGCCGCCGAAGCCGCCATAGGCGAAGGGCAGGGCCTGCTGCAGACCGGGATACTGGGCGCCGGGGAGGAAGGCACCGGCCGCGCCGAACTGCGGGCGGAAGCTGGCGGGGGTCATGCCGTATCCGCCGAACGCCGCCTGGCCACCGAACGGCTGAGCGCCGAACTGCTGGGCGCCGAAGCCCTGGCCATAGCCCTGGGCGAACCGCTCGACCATCTCCTCGTTCTGCTTGGCGACCTTCATCTGGTCGGCGAGCTGGCGAACGCTGGCCGCGACGACCTCGATCTCCTTCTCCTCGAAGCGTCCGTCCTTGCGAGCCGATGTCAGGTCCTTGGAGACCGACTGGATCTTCTTGCGCAGGTTGGCCGCTTCGATGGCGGTGATCATGCCGGCGTTCTCGCCGTCCGCGATGCGGGCGGAGATCTTCGCGATGCGGTCCGAGATGCTGCGGAACGCGTGGTCCGAATGGCCGCCCTGATGGGCGACGCCGCCGGTGAAGCCCGAGCAGCAATCCTGAGCCGCAAAGCCGCCGACCGCGCCGAAGCCGCCCAGTCCGCCGATGGCGCTGCCGAAGGATGCCGTGCCGCCCTGATGGCCGAAGCCGCCGAGGGAGTTGCCGAACGTGCCGCCGAAGGACGTCGCGCCGCTACCGTATCCGAACCCGGTATTGAGGGCCGGAGCGGCGAAGCCACCCGTCGTTGCATGGGCAGGGGACGCGCCGTATGGGGACGCGCCGTACGGGGACGTACCATATGAGGACGCGCCGTAGCCGCCGTAGCAACCGGTCGGAAGCTGTGGCTGCGCGATAGCGCAGGTGCCGTAATTGGGGACCTGCGGGGTCGGCGCGTAGACGGGCGTCTGCACCGGACGGTCGATGTAGACGGGACGATCGACGGGCACGGCCACCGGGGTCGGAACCGCAACGCGCTTCTCGACGTAGACCGGGCGGTCGACGGGAACCGGGATCGGGCGATCGACGGGAACCGCGACGCGGCGCTCGACATAGACCGGGCGATCGACGGGTACGGCGACCGGGGTCGGAACCGCGACGCGGCGCTCGACGTAGACCGGACGGTCGACGGGCACGGCAACCGGCGTCGGCACGTTCACGCGCTTGGGCACGTAGACCGGACGGTCGATGTAGATCGGGCGGTTCACGTAGACCTTGCGCTCGATCGGACGGTCGACGAAGACCTTCTTCTCGACGATGCGGTCACGGACCTGGGGCACGGGCGGGTAGTAGACCGGTGCGGCGGGCTGCCGATAGACCGGTGCCTGCGGCGCGAAGAACGTCGGCGCGGCGTAGGGGCGCTGGTGCGGGTGGGGATGCGGCGCGACGCCGCAGGGACCCATGACCGTCTTCGCGGCGCAGGGCGAAGGCGTGTGATGGCGACGTGCGGGCGGCACGTAGCTCTGGGTCGTCGCGCTCGTCACCGGCGTTTCCGCATATTCGGTGGTGGGCGTCGCCAGCGGCGTGACCGCTTCGGCGGTGGTGTTGGCGGGCGGCAGGTATTCGTACTGCTGCACCGTCTCGACGGGAGCGCCCGCGCTCAGGTCGTCCCACTGCACCGCATCCTGCGTGCTCTGCACGATGGGCGGGGTGATCCAGTTGTTGTTCGCGTAATCGCCGGGGCCGGATGCCAGCGCGGTGCCAGACAGGCCGAAACCCGCCATCCCGGCAACCAGTGCGAGCGGCGACGCCATTTTCGTGAATTTGTCCATTACTCGATCCTCGTGTTGCCGAAGGGATCGTTGATCGCCCCCTCGCCTAAGTCTCCACATTAAGAAAAATATTCAACTACGCAATACAAAACAGCTTTTCGGCTTCAGGAAAATGTTTTCCGAGATTGTTCAACGCCTTCTCCCGATTCCGTACGGCGGCCACGATGCCTGACTGGTGCACGAATGCAACGGTTTTGGCCCGGCGATGATTCGTCGCAAGCGCCGGATCGGAATCGCACCGGCGAGTCGGCACGGGCAGACGGCACTTGCCCTTGCCCCCGTCGGGCGCCATACAAAACCCGCCCAGCCCCTGAACCAAGAGACCCGAGCCATGGCCGAGACCCCCGAATACCGGGACACGCTGTTCCTGCCGAAGACCGATTTCCCCATGCGCGCGGGCCTGCCCAAGCGCGAACCGGAATGGCTGGCCCATTGGGCGAAAATCGGGCTGTACGATGCCCAGCGCAAGGCAGGCGAGGGACGCGAGCCGTTCGAGCTGCACGACGGTCCCCCTTATGCCAATGGCGGCCTGCATATCGGCCATGCCCTCAACAAGATACTGAAGGACGTTGTCGTCAGATCTCATCAGATGCTGGGCTATGACAGCCGCTACGTCCCCGGCTGGGACTGCCACGGCCTGCCCATCGAGTGGAAGGTCGAGGAGAAGTATCGCAAGAAGGGCAGGAACAAGGACGAGGTGCCGGTCAACCAGCTCCGCAAGGAATGCCGTGAATTCGCGGGCGAGTGGATCGGGTTGCAGATGGAGGAATTCCAGCGACTCGGCGTCATCGGCGACTGGGAAGGCCATTACGAAACCATGAGCTTCTCTGCCGAAGCCGTTATCGCGGAAGAGTTTTTGCGAATGGTCGATAACGGCCTGGTCTATCGCGGCTCCAAGCCCGTGATGTGGTCGCCCATCGAGAAGACCGCGCTGGCCGAGGCGGAAGTGGAGTATCACGACCACCAGAGTCATATGATCTGGGTGAAGTTTCCGGTAAATGGTATCTTGAAGGATGTGGGAGAAGACACATCGGATTTGCGCGATGCTTATGTATTGATATGGACTACAACTCCGTGGACGATCCCACAAAACAGAGCAATCTGTTATAGCGAGTCAATAAAATACGGTCTGTATGAAGTATCTGAAGCGCCTGATGGCAATTGGGCTAAAATAGGCGATAAATATATCATCGCAAAAGATCTTGCCGAAAACGTATTTAGTGCCGCAAAAGTTGAAAAATACAGGCTGATTCGAGAGATCAACTTTGTAGATGATAGCCCTCAGCCTGCTTGGTGTAATCACCCGTTTTGTGGTGCGGACGGTTCGGATGGCGAATGGGACTACCCCGTCCCCCTCATCCCCGGCGACCACGTCACCGACGAGGCGGGCACCGGCTTCGTCCATACCGCCCCTTCGCACGGGGCGGATGACTACATGATCGGCGTCAAACACAACTTGAAGATGACCCATAATGTCGGCCCGGCGGGCGAGTTCCGCGACGACCTGCCGTTCTTCGGCGGGCTGCACATCCTCGACCGCAAGGGGAAGGAGGGCAAGGCGAACGATGCCGTCATCAAGAAGCTTGCGGAAGTCGGCAAGCTGGCCGCCCGGGGCAAGCTGAAGCACTCCTATCCCCATTCCTGGCGCTCCAAGGCCCCCCTCATCTTCCGCAATACCCCCCAGTGGTTCGCGGCGATGGACAAGCCCATCGAGGACGCGACCGAATATTCGGGAAAAACCCTGCGCGAGCGCGCGACCGAGAGTATCGACCGGGATGTCCGCTGGGTGCCCCTCGCGGGCCGCAACCGCCTCTACAACATGGTCGAGAATCGCCCCGACTGGGTGCTCTCGCGCCAGCGTGTGTGGGGCGTGCCGCTCTGCTGCTTCATGAAGGAGACGGGACCGGGCGAGATCGAGATCCTGCGCGACCCTGCCGTCGACGCCCGCATCCTCGCCGCCTTTCGGGAGGAGGGGGCCGATGCATGGTTCGAGGAAGACGCCGCCGCCCGCTTCCTTGGCGACCGCCCCGATGCCGCCGACTGGACCAAGGTGACGGACATCCTCGACGTATGGTTCGACTCGGGCTGTACCCATGCCTACGTCCTGCGCGAAGGGGGTGGTAAGTGGCCCGCTTCCGTCTATCTCGAAGGGACCGACCAGCATCGCGGCTGGTTCAATTCCTCGCTGCTGGAGGCGAGCGCCACCATGGGCCGCGCGCCCTACGAAACCGTCGTCACCCACGGTTTCACGCTCGACCAGAACGGCATCAAGATGTCGAAATCCATCGGCAACGTGATCGCCCCGCAGGAGGTCATCAAGCAATACGGCGCCGATATCCTGCGCCTGTGGGTCATGCAGGTCGATTTCACCGAAGATCAGCGAATCGGCCCCGATATCCTCAAATCCGTCGCCGACAGCTACCGCCGCCTGCGCAATACCTTCCGCTTCCTCCTCGGCGCGCTCGACGGCTTCGACGATGCCGAGCGGATGCCGGTCGGGGATATGCCGGAGCTTGAGCGCCTAATGCTCCACCGCCTGTCGGAGCTGGACGAGGTCGTGCGCAAGGGCTATCGCGATTTCGAGTACCAGAAGGCGTTCCAGACGCTGTTCCAGTTCGCGACCGTCGATCTGAGCGCCTTCTATTTCGATATCCGGAAAGACGCGCTCTACTGCGACGCACCCGATTCGGCCCGCCGCCGCGCCTGCCGCACCGTGCTTGATATCCTGTTCGAGCGGCTGACGATCTGGCTCGCCCCCATGCTG